>JACCED010040142.1_pt1 | contig 15060 bp, 13 predicted proteins | sample 7455021 | NCBI WGS metagenome assembly JACCED01 (sample SAMN15323456, study PRJNA562643) | freshwater metagenome | isolation source: river surface water | place: USA:Blue River Watershed | collected 2017-08-19 | reverse complement strand
GTAGGTATTGAAGTCGCAATACCCGCATCGCTTGATGCAGTACGGGATATGTACATAGAAAGAAAGCACGATCAGTCTTGCTTACGTGCGGCTTTAATCTTTTCGATATCAGCATCTGTGGCTAGGGCGGCAACGAAGGCTTCTTGCGGAACTTCAACTCGTCCCACCATCTTCATGCGCTTCTTACCTTCCTTCTGCTTTTCCAGAAGTTTGCGCTTACGAGAAATATCTCCGCCATAACACTTAGCAAGAACATCTTTACGAATCGCACGGATGCTCTCGCGCGCAATGATGCGTGAGCCGATTGCGGCCTGAATAGGAACTTCGAACTGCTGGCGCGGGATTAACTCGCGAAGTTTGCCGGTCATCATCACGCCATATGAGTAAGCCTTATCGCGGTGAACAATTGCGCTGAAAGCATCGACTGCTTCGCCTTGTAGCAAGATATCGACCTTGACGAGATTACCTTCTTCATCACCGAGTTCTTCATAATCAAGTGAGGCATAACCCTTGGTGCGGCTCTTTAGTTGATCGAAGAAGTCAAAGACGATTTCGGCAAGTGGCAAGGTGTAGCGAATTTCTACGCGATCTTCAGAGATGTAATCCATACCTTGCATCGTGCCGCGACGTTCTTGGCATAGCTCCATGATGGTGCCGATGTATTCAGATGGCGCGAGGATGGTGCACTTTACGATCGGCTCCTTGACAGAGTTGATCTTGCCATCAGGAAATTCTGATGGATTGGTGACTATAAATTCTTTGCCATCTTCAAGCGTTACGCGATAGACCACGTTAGGAGCAGTTGAAATCAAACTGATTCCGGATTCACGTTCTAGGCGTTCGCGTACGATCTCCATATGCAGCAGGCCAAGAAAGCCACAGCGGAAACCAAAGCCAAGGGCTGCAGAACTCTCTGGTTCATAGACAAGTGCAGCGTCGTTTAACTGCAACTTATCTAGAGCATCACGTAGTAGTGGGAAATCTGCGCCATCTAGTGGGAAGAGACCAGAGAAGACCATCGGCTTAGGATCTTTATAGCCAGCCAAAGGTGTTTTAGTTGGATTTTGGTAAGTAGTTACGGTGTCACCAACACGTGACTGGCGAACATCTTTTACTCCGGTAATTAAATAACCTACTTCACCAACACCCAGACCTTTACTTGGCAGCGGTTCTGGTGAGATAACTCCGACTTCAAGTGCTTCATGTCGAACACCAGTTGAGAACATCTGGATTTGCTCGCGCGGGTTGATGCGGCCATCAATAACGCGAACATAGGTCACTACACCGCGGTATGAGTCATAGACAGAGTCGAAGATAAGTGCGCGCGCAGGCGCGTTGGCATCGCCAACTGGTGCGGGAATTTGTGCCACGATCTGATCGAGCAGGTCGGCAACGCCATCGCCAGTTTTTCCAGAGACTCGAAGACAATCTTCAGGTTGGCAGCCGATCAAGCGAGCGAGCTCTGCTGCAAATTTTTCAGGTTGCGCATTTGGAAGATCGATCTTATTTAGAACAGGAATAATTGTTAGATTGTTTTCCATCGCTAAGTAAAGGTTGGCCAGCGTCTGCGCTTCGATTCCTTGTGCGCAATCAACAAGCAGAACGGCGCCTTCACATGCTGCGAGCGAGCGCGAAACTTCATAGGTAAAGTCAACGTGACCGGGCGTATCGATCATATTAAGAACGTATTCTTGGCCATCGATACCGCTACGCCATGGCAAACGAACTGCCTGCGATTTAATGGTGATGCCGCGTTCACGTTCGATATCCATGCGGTCTAGATATTGTGCACGCATATTGCGCGCCTCAACGACTTCAGTAATGCCAAGCATGCGGTCTGCCAGCGTTGATTTACCGTGATCGATATGGGCGATGATGCAGAAATTTCGGATCTGCGCGGGATTAGTTGCTGCCGGTTGCGGCGCCTTAGCAATTGGAATTGCAGGCACTTATGCGACCTCTAACTTAACTCTGGTTTCGATTTTGGCTAAAAATTAGCGAGCGCCGGCTTTGGCAGCTGCCTTAGCCATTGATGACTTCTTATTTGCAGCGGTGTTACGGTGAACCACGCCTTTTGATACCGCAACATCAAGAGCCTTTGAAGCGGCGCGGAGTTCAGCAGTAGTTGCTGCAGCATCTCCCTTTACAACGGCTTCACGGAATCTGCGAACAGCGGTCTTAACAGAAGAAGAGACAGACTTGTTGCGAGCCTGCGCCTTGTTATTTGTCTTAACGCGCTTGATCTGCGACTTGATATTTGCCACGTGTATTACTCCGAACGTCTAAAGCTTTGATAACCCGTTTGGTTGCCAAGCAGATGCGTAGGTTATCAGCGCAGGGGGCGCAGGCTCAAATTGGGGCAAAATCCGAGCGTGAAGGCCTTAGCGAGCCGCCCGTGCTGCGGTAATAGTTGCCAAGGCTTTTTCTAGGGCATAGATCGGATCAGTTGCAGCGCCCTTTACTTGTGCATCTGCAAGTGCGATCGCTTGCACCGCCTTGGAAAGTGCGCGCGGGGTCCAACCTTGCAATTGGCGGCGCGCTTTATCAATTTGCCAAGGCGCCATTCCAAGTTGTCCAGCTAGTTCGAAGGATTTTGCACCACTTGCTGAACCAGAAACTTTTGCCAAGCTGCGAAGTGCTGATGCAATCGCTGAGGTCACCATGACTGGATCTGTACCGGTTTCAATTGCGCTACGCAATGAAATAAGCGCGGTTGGTAAGTTGCCATCGATAGTGGCATCAGCAACATCGAAGCCAGTTGTTTCAACGCGGCCTCGATGAAATTCATCTATGTACTTTTCATCAATTACGCCGGCAGGTGCATCGAGTGCGATCTGTGAAACTGCTTGTTGTAACTCGCGCATATCACCGCCGAGTGCGCCGACAAGTGCGGCTACGGCACCCGCAGATGCTTTACGTCCAGAATCTAAAAATAACTCTTTTACAAATTGCTCTTTCTCGGCATCTTTCTTTAAAGGCTCGCAAGCAATTATTTCGGGCTTAACTTTCTTGATCGCATCAAGGAGCGCTTTACCTTTAACTCCACCCTTATGAACAAAGATAACGGTCGTTGTTACATCAGGTTCAGGTAGGTAACGGATTATTTCATCCCGCGATTCTTCTGGTAAATCTTGCAGATCTTTGATGATTAGCGCACGGCGTTCGGAAAATAACGATGGCGCAAGGGCATCTGAGATATCGCCAACCAAAGCATCTCCTGCAGAGATGGTGGTGATTTCGGCTTTCTCTTGCTTTAGCTCTGCAGAAATTTTTGAGAGCGCGCGATCGGCCAGCGCTGCTTCAGAGCCTAGGATGAGATAGAAGGAGTTCAAATCCCCATCCTTTCTGTTCTCGGTTATTCCCAGCGAAGAAAAGTTAACTTCGACTTACTTGTGCGAACCTTAAGGCGATGGTTGCGGGCGGCAATTGCGATCGCGCCATCTCTGTCAGTACGCAGTACTTTAGCGCCTGCCTGTGCCAATAGTTCAAGGGTTGCGGGTGCCGGATGGCCATAACTATTTCCTGTGCCAACGCTAATCATCGCAACCTGTGGGGAGAGCGCCCGAGTAAAAATCTCATCTTGATATGCCGAACCGTGGTGACAGACTTTATAGATATCAACTGCACGAGTGGTGGAAGCGATCATATTTTGTGAAAGTGGCTCCATATCCCCGCCCGCAAATAATGTGTAATCCTTCGTCGTAATTTGAACCGCGATACTTGAGTTATTGGGATCATAAATTCCTGAATCTGGCCACAAGACTTCAATTTCAACCAGACCCTTGTTACTTTCTAACTGCGCACGCGCCCCGCGCTTAATGTTTTGATACCAAGTCTGGCCAATCTTGCGTCCCTTGGTTACACCCGGCAAGCCCGCTATGTGATCGGCATGGCCGTGGGTAATTATCAATAACGGTATCTCGCGAATCCCTAATTGTTTTAAACAGCGGTCAATTAATTCAGGGTCTGGTCCAGTGTCTATAACTATCGCGCGATTATTTCCCAGATTTATCGCTGCACCATCTCCTTGCCCGATATCGCAATTTGCTACTTGCCAATCCCCTGCTGGGAAACGTTGTAAATAAGTAAGAGTCAGAATTACAACAATCACGCTGGCAACAATCCTCTTGGGCGCTAGTAGAAAGAGTGCAATTACAAATGTCACAACTAGAAAGCCAGCTAGGCCTTTTTGTAAGGTAACTACGCGAAAGCCCGCCGTCCATTCGGCAACCCACGCGATCCAGATTGCAAGTGGCTTAACACAGGAAATTAGCAGAACAGAAAACTGTGGAAATAAGGGAGAAATAAGTGCTGCAATGAAGCCAGTAATAGTTATGGGCGCAACCGCCGGGGCTGCAAATAAATTTGCAAAGAGTGATGCGGGAGATAGAAAACCGGATAATGCGACGATAACTGGTGCGCAGAAGACCATCGCTGCAATGGGCGGTGCTGCGGCCTGCGCCAAAATTTTTGGAACAAATCGCGAAAAGAAGTTAACAACTCGTGGGGCATATAGAAGTAGCCCAGCGGTTGCTAGAACTGAGAGCGCAAAACCAGGATCTCGTGCCTGCCAGGGATCACCTACTACGACAAGTGCAATTGCAAAACCAAGCGCTGGTAATGAGTCGGCACCACGCTTGGTGCCGTAAGCAATTAGCAGCACTGCAGCCATCGCAGCAGCGCGTAGAACAGATGGTGATGGGCGTACCAAAGCGATGAAGCAGATAAGTGCAATTGCAGTTGCGATGATGCGAAAGCGCATGCTACGAAATATAAATTGCATGCACCATAAAACAAAAGCAGAAACGATCGCAAAGTTGGCGCCACTAACTGCAACTAGATGAGTTAACCCTGATCTTCGCATATCGCTTTTAAATTGATCGCTTTGTAGTGAGGTATCCCCCAAAACCATCCCGGGAATCAGCGATGCGCCATCACCGATCCCGCTGGCCTTTCGTAAACCCAAACGGATTTCTGCCAGTGATTTCGCCCAAGTACTGGCTTCTTTCAAAGTTCTGATATCACTCCGCGAAATTAGCAAAGCGCCTACGCGCGACTCTTTGCTCTTTAAAACCTTAGCGCTAAATGAAATCTGCTGACCTGGCAAAAGACCAACCACGCCCTTATCAGAGGTAATAACTCTCACAGGAGTTCGCAATCTGTATTCACCAGCGCTGCCATTTATTTGGCGAGCCGATGCTAAAAAAGTAAAGCTAGGTGGCAGAAAGTTTTGTCCGGTAACGCGTTTTGCAGTGCGCTGCGGATCGGTGGTTATAACCGCAGTTACCTCTGTAGTGTCCTCGAAGTAATTAGAAATAGCGCTACTTTCTAGGCTCTGTTGACGCATCGACATCACAACCGAACCCAGTGCCAGCGCAATTACCAAGACAATAATTCGCCGCTTCTTCTGAGAGACGGCAAATAGAACCAGGCAGATGGCGCCAGCGGAGATTCTCCAAGGCGCCATCCAACTTTGGCTAAGTGCACCAATCCAGACCGCGCCACCAAGTGTCAGAGCGCGGTAATCGATTAGACGCGTAACTTCTCCTTAAATTGTCCAAACTTTGCGACACCAATTCCAGATACCTTCAAGAGATCTTCGATTGTAAGAAATGGACCATTTAATTTTCTATAGGCAACTATTCGCGCGGCAAGAACTGGTCCGATGCCATCTAAAGCTTCTAGCTCCTTTGCACTAGCACGATTTAGTGCAATAGGACCAGTGGCTTTAGCTTTGGAGCGTTGCGGCGATAGGCGAGCAGCAGCATCACTGTTTTGTGAATATTTTTGTGGTGGGTAGATATAAACCTGCTCGCCGTCTTTGATTACTCGTGCCAAGTTTATATCTGATAAATCTGCGCCTTTTAAAGTATCTCCTGCAGCTTTGATGGCATCAATTACTCGCGAATTAATAGGTAGCGAATAAACGCCAGGATTTGTTACCGCCCCAGCAACATCAACGGTTACCTGGGAAACGCTCTCCACCATAGTTAATTCGGGAGCGAGAATTTCAATTTCTTGTGATGTTCCGCGAACAACAAAGAATGCAGATGTGGCAACAACGATTGCAGAGAGCGCTAGGAGTGAGCGTTTCTGGGGCGAGGTGAAGGAGATATGGCTCCACCAGGAGCGAAAGTTTTCACGTATGGAATTCATGGCCCAGATTGTGCTCGGCTAATTCTTTAATTTTTGAAAAGGCGAGTAAGGCTGTGGCTAAATAACGATTTAAATAACGATATTGACGATCTTTGGAGCGCGCGCAATAACTTTCTTGGGTGTTACTCCATTTAAATCGGCGGCAATAGTTGGGTGGGCAAGTGCCAAAGCCTCAATCTCAGCATCAGTGATGGTTGGTGGGACTTCAATGCGCTCTTTGATCTTGCCATTAATCTGAATTACGGCTTCTACTGCATCTGCAACTAATAACTTTTCATCCACAACTGGCCAACCGGCGGTTGCAATCGCAGGTTTATGCCCTAGGCGCTCCCACATTTCTTCTGCGGTAAATGGCGCAACAAGTGAGAGCATGATCGAAATCGCTTCAACTGCTTCACGCACCGCGGGATCTGCAGCACCTGGACCTGAGTCAATGGCCTTACGTGTTGCATTTACAAGTTCCATGACGCGGGCTACTGCCACGTTAAAGCGGAATGATTCAACTGCAAATGCGGCATCGTGCAACGCTTTATGAGTTGCTTTACGAAGCGCTACATCGCCAGTTGAAAAATCAACACCTGGCTTTGAGGTTACATCACCAGATAAACGCCAGGCACGACTTAAGAATTTAACTGAACCAGATGGTGAAACATCTGCCCAATCAACATCATCTTCAGGCGGACCTGAGAAGACCATTGATAAACGGATCGCATCAACGCCATGGTTTTCAAGTTCATCAGAAAGGCGCACCAAGTTGCCACGAGATTTAGACATCGCAGATCCATCCATAACCACCATGCCTTGATTTAGTAGGCGCGTAAATGGTTCGGTAAAACCGAGCATCCCGATGTCATGTAGGACTTTTGTGAAGAAGCGTGAATAAAGCAGGTGCAAGATCGCATGGGTTACACCGCCGACATATTGATCAACTGGCAACCAGGTATCAATATCGGCGCGCGAGAAAGGTTCGTTGTGGTTGGTAGATGATGGATAGCGCAAGAAGTACCAAGAAGAATCTACGAAGGTATCCATGGTGTCGGTATCGCGCAGCGCCGCTCCACCACACGTTGGGCAAGTTGTATTTACCCAATCAGTTGCTGCAGCAAGTGGTGATTGGCCCTTTGGCTTTAGGTCAAGTCCTTTAGCATCGGGCAGGGTAAGTGGTAGCTGATCTGCAGGAACTGCAACTTCGCCGCACTTATCGCAGTGAACGATTGGGATTGGCGTACCCCAGTAACGCTGGCGTGAAACCAGCCAATCGCGCAGACGGTAATTTCGGGCAGAGTTTCCTAAACCATCAACTTCTAGCTGCTTATTAATCGCAGCGATTGCATCTACTTTATTTAAACCATTTAGCGATCCAGAGTTAATCAACTTGCCATCGCCAGTGGTGGCAACACCTGAAACTGATGGGTCTTCTTCATCGCTCTGCACAACCACACGAACTGGAAGTTTCATAGCACGCGCAAAATCTAAATCGCGCTGATCGTGAGCAGGAACGGCCATGATTGCACCGGTTCCGTAATCGGCTAAAACATAATCTGAGGCCCAGATCGGTAACTTCTCACCATTTACTGGGTTAATTGCATAGCGCTGTAAGAAAACACCGCTCTTTGGGCGATCAGTTGCTAGGCGATCAATATCGGATGCCGCCTTTACAGATTCAAGATAAGTTTTAAATTCGGTTTCTGCAGGAGTTCCACTTGCGAGCTCTGCTGCAAGTTCAGAATCAACTGCTACAACCATAAAGGTGGCGCCATACAAAGTATCGGGACGAGTTGTGTAGATAGTAACCGGCTCAGTGCGTCCTTCAATTACGAATTTTACATTTGCTCCCTGAGAGCGGCCGATCCAGTTGCGCTGCATCGTTAAGACTTTGTCAGGCCACTTGCCTTCGAGCTCTTTCATATCATCGAGCAAACGATCGGCATAGTCAGTGATTTTGAAATACCACTGATTTAACTTCTTCTTAGTTACTGCGGTGTCGCAACGTTCGCAAAGGCCGGCAACTACTTGTTCGTTAGCAAGAACGGTCTGGCAACCAGGGCACCAGTTAACTGCGCTATCTTTCCGATAAGCAAGGCCACGCTTGTGGAGTTCGATAAATAACCATTGGTTCCATTTGTAGTACTCGGGATCGCAAGTGTTAAAGACTCGATCCCAGTCGAAAGAACAGGCATAGCGACGCATCGACGCTTTCTGCGTTGCAATATTTTCGTAAGTCCAGATTCGGGGGTCTTCATTTCGTTTAATTGCCGCGTTTTCAGCTGGTAGACCAAAGGCATCCCAACCAATTGGGTGCATGACGTTAAAACCTTTTTGGATCCAGTAACGTGCGATTACATCGCCAAGTGCGTATGCCTCAGCATGACCCATGTGTAGATCACCTGATGGATAAGGAAACATATCCAAGACATATTTTTTCGGGCGCTGATCATCGGCGCGACCTGATTTAAAAGGCTCTAACTTGTCCCAAACTGGAAGCCACTTCTCTTGCACGTAGGCGAAGTCATACGCAGCATGCGTTTGATCATCTCGTGGAGTAGTCATTAACTTAGTTTATAGGGCTTTAGCCCCAAGTAACGCCAGTTAATTCTTCGCTAACGCTCCATAACTGCGCCGCTAATTGTTGGTCATATGCAATTGCCGCTGCACGGGTGAGCTTTGGATTACCGCGCATCTCCATAAATCCATCTGGGCCAATATAAGAGGCGCCATAAAGTCCTGGGAAAGTTGCAGCACAGAGAGTTGGAAGTGCACCCCGAGCAGCGTTCTGTGCAAATAGCGCATTTGCAAGTGCGCCAGCGCGATCTTGCACCGTTGCTCCAGATATCAAATTAGTTGCCGCATATCCAGGATGTGCAGCTACAGCTTCGATATTCCAATTATTGCGATTGCTACGACGTTCGAATTCATGAATGAAAAGTAGGTTCGCCAATTTACTCAAGGCGTATGCCGACCAAGGGTTATATGCACCGATACCGCGGGCGCGATTGCGTAGGTCGTCAGCGTTGATGCCAGAAACGCGGGCTGCCCGATGCATCTGTGATGACACTGCAACGATTCGGTTGCTGACTTGTTTGCGAAGCAAACCGGCGAGTGCGAAGTGGCCCAAGTGATTAGTGCCCATCTGCATTTCAAAACCATCCTTAGTTAGCGAAAATGGTGTTGCCATAACACCTGCATTAAGAATCAACACGTCAACAGGCTTGGTAAATTCTTTGGCAAAATTCCTAACTGAAGATAAATCTGCAAGATCTAGTAATTTAAAATCAACCCGTTCTTTAGCAATCTCAGCAACAACAGTGGCTCCTTTTGCAGCATCGCGCGCTGTGATGGTTACTTGAGCTCCAGCTCGAGCGAGTTCGAGGGCAGTTTCTTTACCGATTCCGCTTGTGCCACCAGTAATTAAAAATGTTTTTCCAGTTAGATCGCCGAGATCGGATGCGTCCCAACCCCGAGGAATAGTGGCGCCGATTGACATTTACTTCCTTACTTGAAATAACTTTTGACTTTCTTGAGTGGAGATAAGGGGATTCGAACCCCTGACCTCTTCCATGCCATGGAAGCGCGCTACCAACTGCGCCATATCCCCGTGCTGTGCGAGAGGGTAACTCTAGCGCACGTGATCTGGCACATCAGCGCCAGATTCTTCACCAAATACTGGTTCTAGGATCGAGCCAGCATTATGTTCGGCCAAGTGCCAACCCTTTGGACTTGTCTGCAAAATAGACCAACGAGCATTTGAAAGCCCGCCAATCTTTCCCCAATGCGCCATTGGTAAATGTAGATAGTGGCCAATCAAACAGCGTGCAGTTCCACCGTGTGTAGCAACTACGACTAACTGATTTTCTTTGTCCTCTAAAAATTCATCTATAACAGCGCTAGCGCGGGCTGCGACTTCGCTACGGCGTTCTCCAATTGTTCCGGCTGGATTATCGTTGCCATCAATCCAGCGAACAAAGTTTTCTAAATCATTTGCGCGATTTTCTGCGCCGGTCTTACCTTCCCAATGTCCGCCATTCGTCTCCCGCAAGCGTTCGTCAACTAGTACTTCCATATTTACTATCTCGCTAAGTTTTGATGCGGTAACTCGTGCACGAGAAAGATCGCTACTTAGGATTGCAGTTGGCTCCATCCCCGCAATAATTGGAGCAGCAAGTTCAGCTTGATATAAGCCGACGCTATTTAACTCGATATCAGAGTGTCCCTGAAAGCGGTTTACAACGTTCCAATCTGTTTGGCCATGTCGCCAGAGCAGAATGCGATTATTCTTACCTGCCATCTGCCACATTTTCCTTTACTGCATCTAGTTCAATCGTTGGGCAATCATTCCAGAGGCGATCAAGCATGTAATAGCGGCGTAGATCGCTACTTTGAATGTGTACAACTAAATCTGAGTAATCGAGTAAGACCCATTCATCAGTTCCTTCACGACGAGCCGGCTTCTCACCTATCAGGCGAAGTTTTTCTTCAACTTCATCTGCGATCGCATCAACCTGGCGGATATTTGCACCAGTCACGATTAGAAATACCTCGGAGAGAACCATTTGATCTGAAAGATCAATAGCGATCATCTCTGTGCCAAATTTTTCGGCGGCAGCGCGAGCTGCTACTTGAGTTAACTCAGTTACGCTCTTACTTGCGGGCATAGAGGTTGTGCTCCTTTATATAAGCGGCTACCTGCGGTGAAACGTTTTCTATCTCACCAGCGCGTACCGCAGTTGCAGATACGTTGAGCGCGTTGATATCCAAATTCGGCGAACCTGGAAATTCGGGGCGATCGATAACAATGAAGTCGACCATATCCTGTAATTCTTTACTGCGATGCCATTCTTCAATCTTGCTAAAGGCATCTGTCCCTAAAATCAAAAGTATTTGATCTTCTGGGTAGGTCTGCACCACAGCTTCCACGGTATCGATGCTGTAGCTAGGTCCAGATCGCAGGATCTCGATTGGATTTACCTCTACACGGCTAGCAATTTCAGGAGCTAAATCTTTTAACGCGGCTTGGCACATGGCACGACGATCTTGCGCTGCGGCTACCGGCTCTTGATCTCGTAACCGCGGCTGACCAGCAGGAATCAACAAAATTTGATCTGCAATTTCTCGCTTTAATATTTCGGTAATTACGTGAAGGTGACCTAAATGTATGGGGTCAAATGTTCCGCCGTAGATAGCAATCTTTGCCAAAATAAATTATCTCTATTTAATACTTGCTATTTATCAAGACGAAGAACGAGATAGAGGCATAGTGCAAAGACAATAAATGTTCCGACCCCGAATGCCACAGGTGAGGCTGGGAGTTCGCGCACGTACTCAGATGCCAGGGTTGTCATAGCTAATTGGTTAATCATGGGTACAGACTACCCCCGGCCCGCAAGTAACTCTAAAAAGCGCGCCTCATCAATGACGGTTACGCCAAGTTCTTGGGCTTTAGCCAATTTAGATCCAGGATCTGTGCCGACCAACACATAATCTGTTTTCTTAGAGACCGAACTAGAAGGCTTTCCACCATGCGCAGTAATGGTTTCGGCGATCGAGTCGCGAGTGAAATTTTCCAGCCCTCCAGTAACAACAATGGTGAGACCGGCCAGAGTTTGTGGTAGCTCGGCAGTGGCTTGTAACTGCATTAATACGCCGGCCTTCTCCCATTTTTTAATAATCTCGCGGTGCCAATCAACCGCAAACCATTCGATAATCGAGTGTGCAATTGTCTCTCCAACTCCATCAATGCTGGCTAACTCTTCTGCGTTGGCCTTAGCTATCGCATGTATATCGCCAAAGGTATTTGCTAGCGCTTGCGCAGCCGTTGGTCCAACATGGCGGATCGAGAGCGCAACAATGACGCGCCAGAGTGGCCGTTGCTTTGCCTCTTCAAGCGCGGCAATTAACTTTTCAATATTCTTTCCAGCGGTGCCATCTTTCTTGGTAAAAAATTCTGAAGCCATTAACTTTTGCGCCGTAAGGTTAAACAAATCTGATTCATCAACGATGATTGAATCATTTAATAGAGCATTTGCAGCTTCGTATCCCATGACATCGATATCTAGCGCAGCGCGCGATCCAATGTAGTAAATGCGCTCACGCAACTGTGCCGGACAGCTTTGGGTATTAGGGCAGCGAATATCAACATCGCCTTCAGTTATTGCGCGCAGCGCTGAGCCACAATCAGGACATTGGGTTGGCATTACAAATGCCCGTTCCTTACCAGTGCGCTTATCAAGGACTGGGCCAAGGACTTCTGGGATGACATCGCCGGCTTTGCGAATAATTACGACATCGCCAATCAAAACGCCTTTGCGTTCAATTTCCTGCGCATTATGCAGGGTTGCATTTGTGACGGTTGAACCAGCAACCTTTACTGGCTCCATATAAGCAAAAGGTGTTACACGTCCAGTACGACCAACGCTGACTTTTATATCCAATAACTTTGTAGTGACTTCTTCAGGAGGATATTTATAGGCAATCGCCCATTTTGGAGCACGGGAAGTAAATCCAAGTTTTTCTTGATCGGCTATCGAATCAACCTTGATAACGACGCCATCTATCTCGTGTTCTACATCGTGGCGATGTTCGTTGTAGTACTCAATAAACTTTTCTACCTCGGCGCGCGAACTACAGACTTTGAAGCGCTCACTTGTTGGTAGCCCTAAAGCCTTTAAAGTTTCATATGCTTCAGATTGCTCGGTAAATGTCAGGCCTTCACGTGCACCGATACCGTGCACAACAACGCTTAATGGACGTGATGCAGTGATTCGTGGATCCTTCTGGCGCAGAGATCCGGCAGCAGCATTACGTGGATTGGCAAAGAGCGCTTTTCCGGATTCTTCTAGCCCATCATTTAACTCTTGAAAGGCGGCAAGCGGGAAGAAGACTTCACCGCGGACTTCAATACGTGAGGGAACTTTCTTTCCTGAAAGCGAATGTGGCAAACCCTTAATGGTTTTTACATTCAGCGTTACATCTTCACCAGTAACCCCATTGCCGCGGGTCAACGCTCGAGTTAGTTGGCCCTCTTCGAAAAGTAAGTTGATAGCCAGACCATCTACCTTTAACTCGCATAGAAAAGAAGTTGCACCGATCTCTTTTTCTACTCGATCAAACCAAGCAGCTAGTTCTTCGGTATCAAAGACGTTATCCAGGCTCATCATCTTTTCGATGTGATCGTGTTGCTCAAAAGTTGTTGCAAATCCCCCACCAACGCCAAGTGAAGGAGAATCTGGCGCTAAGAGCTCAGGATGCTTGGCCTCTAAGGCACCAAGCTCCTTCAATAAAGCATCAAATTGTGCATCAGTGATTGTTGGAGCATCTAAAACATAGTATTTAAATTGGTGATCGCGGATCTCGTTAGTTAACTCGGTAATTCGGTGGCGTGCTTGGTTGCTCATGCGCTCTCACAAATTGTTGCTGAACCCACTACACGATCACCATCATAAATAACCATCGCTTGGCCGTTGGCGATTCCAAGTAGTGGCTTATCCAGATCAGCAACTAGGCGGCCGTTGGCGTAGTAATAAGTGCAATCTAGCGGTGCGCCATGTGCGCGAACCTGAACAAAACCGCGAAGTGGTTTTTCATCTACAGATGGACCACACCAAATAGTTTTCTCGCCTTGCAATTGGCTAACCGCAAGTTCTTCACGTGATCCAACGACAACAGTATTTGTCACTGGCTCGATCTTCAAAACAAATCGTGGTGAGCCATCAGCGGTTGGAACGGTAAGCCCCAAGCCTTTGCGTTGGCCAATTGTGTAGGTGTAAGCGCCTTTATGTTCGCCAATCTTTGTTCCTGATTGATCAACGATCGGACCAGTTTCACTTCCCAAACGATCGCGCAACCACCCTGCATTATCACCAGATGGAACGAAGCAAATATCGTGGCTATCTGGTTTCTGGGCAACAGCTAAACCACGCGCTTGCGCTTCAATTCGAATATCAACTTTCTCGGTATCGCCAAGTGGAAATATCGCACCGCTTATCTGTTCAGTATTTAAAACAGCTAAAACATAAGATTGATCTTTCAGCGGATCAATAGCACGGTGCAAAGTTCTTCCCATCAGACCTTCTTTGGTGCGCGCATAATGTCCTGTGACAACACCATCAAAGCCCATCGCCTTTGCGCGATCTAGAACAGCGGCAAATTTAATCTTCTCGTTGCAGCGCAGACAAGGATTTGGTGTGCGACCTGCGGCATATTCAGAGAGAAAGTTTTCAACTACGCCTTGGTGAAATTCTTCGGCCATATCCCAGATGTAGAAAGGAATACCAATTTTATCAGCGGCGCGACGAGCATCATGTGAATCTTCAATCGTGCAACAGCCGCGCGCACCAGAACGGTATTTTTGCGGATTTGATGCCAGCGCTAAATGCACGCCAATTACTTCGTGGCCTGCCTCAACTGCACGCGCTGCAGCAACTGCTGAATCAACGCCACCGCTCATCGCTGCGATTATCTTCACTTCGCCGCCGCCGCTCTACCGCGATTGATAACGGTTGGTAGTACCGAAAGTGCGAAATCAATATCTGCTTCAGTAGATGTTGCTCCGCAGGAAAAGCGTAGTGAAGATTGCGCAGTTATCTCGGTATGTCCCATAGCGAGCAAAACATGGCTCGGGCGATGGACGCCGGCGCTACAGGCAGCCCCAGTTGAGCAAGAGACTTTCTCTGAGTCCATAAGCAACAGAAGAGAATCGCTCTGCGTTCCGGGGAAAGTTACATTTGTTATTCCTGGTAAACGCGGCGCATCGACACCATTTATATAAGCATCAGGTACTGCTGCGCGCACGCCAGCTTCAAAACGATCGCGTAGTGCTGCAACGCGGGCCGCGTCATAATTTGATTTTTCTACTGCTGCCGCAAATGCAACGATCGAAGGGGCGTTAAGTGTTCCGCTGCGAATTTC
>JACCED010974355.1_pt1 | contig 15064 bp, 18 predicted proteins | sample 7455021 | NCBI WGS metagenome assembly JACCED01 (sample SAMN15323456, study PRJNA562643) | freshwater metagenome | isolation source: river surface water | place: USA:Blue River Watershed | collected 2017-08-19 | reverse complement strand
GCAATTGTGTCTTCATTGTGGATCGCACTAACTAGCCGCTCATAAGCAATGAACAACAACGCCATGCCAGGGGCTTCGTAAATGCCTCTACTCTTTGCTTCAATAATTCTGTTTTCGATCTGATCAGCCATGCCAAGCCCATGTCGGCCACCAACCGCATTTGCCTCTTTGACTAAATCAACATTAGAACTAAAAGTTTTTCCATTGATTGCGACTGGAAAGCCTTGATTAAAACTTATTGTCACATCTTCTGCTGGGATGTTAATTGATTCATCCCAGAAGCGGACTCCCATAATTGGTTGAACTATTTCCATTGATTGATTAAGAAACTCTAAAGTTTTTGCTTCATGCGTTGCGCCAAGAATGTTTGCATCAGTTGAATAAGCTTTTTCAACACTGTCCCGATATGGAAAGTTATGAGCAACCAGCCATTCAGACATTTCTTTTCGACCACCGAGTTCACGGACAAAGTCTTGGTCTAACCATGGTTTATAAATACGCAGATTTGGATTTGCGAGTAATCCGTAGCGATAAAACCGTTCGATGTCATTACCTTTATAAGTTGACCCATCGCCCCAGATTTCAACGTTGTCTTCAAGCATGGCGCGAACAAGTAATGTTCCGGTGACCGCTCGCCCGAGTGGGGTTGTATTGAAGTATTGACGGCCACCAGATCGAATATGAAATGCGCCACAGGCTATGGCGGCTAAACCTTCGGCAACAAGCGGTTCTTTACAGTCGACTAGTCGAGAAATTTGCGCACCATAAGCGGCGGCTCGAGTTGGAACTGAATCAATGTCTGGCTCGTCGTATTGACCAAGGTCTGCTGTATAAGTGCAGGGAATTGCCCCTTTATCGCGCATCCAAGCAACAGCAACGGATGTGTCTAACCCACCACTAAATGCGATACCAACTTTTTCACCAATGGGCAGGGCCGCAAGAACTTTAGACATGTTCAAATTCTAGTGGGGTCAGCTTAAGTTAAATTCCGAGCTGGAGCCGGGCTTTAATGAGTTTGCGAATCAATGTTTTGGAAAGTGGCTTGTCATTTGGAAAATGTAGCGCGCTTTTTGTTTGACTCCACTCTGCTATTTCAGGAAATTGCGACAGGACTGATCCACTGTAGGGATAGTAGCTACAAGAATTCTTATTCCCAGCGATACCAGCAACACCTTTTCCGTTTAAGGTAAATGTTGGAATCCCATACTTAATACATTGCTGCGCGTCAGGGATTACTTCAAGAATTCGTTGGCGAACAATTTCAAGAGTTTCTCGTTGTACGCCAGAATACTTGGACAAAAATTTATCTACGTCTTTTTTACTCACGGATAATGTTAAACACAAATTCATTTAAACTTGGTTCATTATGGTTGAAAATCTCTATGAAGAAGAAGCCCAGGCACGTTGGGGTGAAACGGATGCCTACAAAGAGTCGACAAAACGGTTAACAACTTACTCGGCTGAAGATATTGAGATGGCTAAAAAAGAGATGAGCGAGGCTACGGCACAAATCTTAGATGCCATGCTGGCAGGACTACCGGCCACAGACGCCAGAGCTCTGGCTGGCGCTGAGGCCCACCGCAAATCCATTTCAGACTGGTGGTACGACTGTAGCTACGAAATGCATGTAAATCTTGCCCAGATGTACGTTGCTGATGAGAGGTTTTCAGCATTTTATGAAAACATGCACTCTGGTCTAGCGCAGTATGTTCACGATGCAATTTATGCAAATGCAGTTGCAAATAGTTAAAGAGTTTTTCGAATCATCCGCTGATAAAACAATCCTGGTTTCGAAGTGCTTGGAACTGGTTCTCCTCTATCAACAAAACCCAATGCTCTATAAGCAGCTATTGCAGAATGATTTGTAACCCAAACACCTAGTCCCTGTACTTGCCACGATCTACTAGCGGCATTCGCGTCAATGAATTCAAACATCTTTCGCATGATTCCTTGCCCACGAAAATTTGGATTTACCCAGCAACCGCCAATCCAACATGTGGCACCAAAATCTCCATCAAGATTTTCAACAGTCATTAATGCAACATCTTGCCCAGTAACTACGCAGGTCAGTGGAATCAATTTATTAAATTTTTCTTCCCAGTCTGCTTTTGAGTATTGAACGAGTTGATCGTAATTTCCACCAAAAGCCTCTGGGTCAGTTTCCAGACTGGCAATTCGTAATGCAGCAAATCGTTGCCAGTCTAATTTTGTTAATTCAGCGACTGCTACTGCAGATTTATCAATTTGTGGCAACGGTTTCCTTGGCTCGCACTGCAGGTATCTATTTATTCAGGTTTAATTAAAACATGCAGTTAAATGAAATTGAGTTAACCATGCTCGATGGTAAGAAATCTACTTTTGCCGATTACTCGAACAAAGTTGTACTTGTTGTGAATGTTGCTTCTCGATGTGGCTTATCTCCACAGTATGAAGCACTTGAAGCAATGCAGAAGAAATATGGTCCGCGTGGATTTACCGTACTTGGCTTTCCTTCTAATCAATTTTTACAAGAATTAAATAGCAGCGAAGCCATCTCAAACTACTGCTCCACAACTTGGGGGGTTACCTTCCCAATCACTGAAAAAGTTAAAGTTAACGGTCGTAATCAGCACCCGCTTTATCGCGAGCTAACCAAATCTAAGGATGCAAGCGGTAAATCAGGTCGCATATTGTGGAATTTTGAAAAGTTTTTAGTGTTACCTGATGGACAGGTGCACCGGTTCCGTCCAACTACAAAGCCAGACGATCCAGCAATTATCGAACTAATTGAAAAGAATTTGCCGGCTTAATTTCTGCCAATAGTTCTTTCACCCGAGGAATAACTTGGGTGCCATAAAGTTCTAGCGACTTCATAATCTGACCTTGCGGTAATGGACCATTCACGTATTTGAAATCGAAGCGCTGGGCACCAACGACACTTAATGCCCGAGCGATTTTGCGCGCCACAGTCTCAGGGGATCCGACATACAGCGATCCTGATTGAACTTCAGCTAAATAATGTTGCTTGGAAACTGGACTCCACCCACGTTCACGTCCAATGCGGCCAAACATAGTTTGATAGTGCGGCCATAACTGTTCAATTGCCTCTTCATCTGTACTGGCGATGTGCCCAGGTGAATGAATCGAAATTGGTTTTTGTTCATGACCAAATTCAGAATTTGCCTGACGAAACAAATCTGCAAATGGCGCAAAACGCGCTGGGTCACCACCAATAATCGCCAACGCTAACTGAGCACCGAGCCGAGCAGCACGGACCACCGACTCAGGTGATCCACCCACTCCTACTCGAAGCGGAATACTTCCCCGCTCAGTTTTTGGATAAACCTCTTGATTGTGTAAACCAGCTCGAGTCTGGCCTGACCAAGTAACTGGACCTTCTTTAAGTAGCTCAACAAGTAGTTCTAATTTTTCTTCAAAGAGTGTGTGATAGTCATTCAAGTTATAGCCAAATAGCGGGAACGACTCAGTGAAGGATCCTCGTCCTGCAGTAATTTCGGCCCGACCATTTGATAGTGCATCAACTGTGGCAAATCGTTGGTAAACCCGAACTGGGTCCTCACTAGAAAGTACAGTTACACCTGAACCAAGTTTTATATTTTTTGTTACGGTTGCGATTCCAGCAAGTACGGTGTCTGGTGCAGAAACTGCAAAGTCATCCCTGTGGTGCTCGCCAATGTTTATGCCGTAAATTCCAAGTTCATCGGCTAAGACGGCCTGCGCAACTAAATTTCGAATAGTTTGGCCAGCAGTTAATGGTGCGCCATTATCGTCGCTACCCATGTCGCCAAAAGTATCTAAACCAAACTGATAATCGAATTCTGAATTCATAACAACATCATACCATAGATAGTTGAAATTTAAACTAGTTCAATTTTCGCTTTTTTCGCCTTTTTCGAGCGATACCGAATCCAGCCAGAGCCACTAGACCAAAGCCCACAAGCTGCCAAAACCCCAATGGAAAACGGGTGTGCTCTGCTAATCGAACTTCTTGATATTCGATGGGTTGTGAAATTTCAAAACGAGCAACAATTCCAGCGTGATCTGATACCCATTTTTGATCTGCGCTTTGCCCCACAAGTTTTGCTTGCAAAACATTAATCGGGCCTTTTACGAAAATGTAGTCAAGTCGATCTGTAAAACCAGTTGGGTTACCCATTTCAATCGCGGCGGGTAACCGTGATGGATCTGGTCCAGTCAATAGTGCGTTCATACCCCAGGTGTAATGGCGTGGATCTGCCTCATCTGGGCCAACTGATTGAAAACCACTTTGCATTATTGTCCAAAATGCATTGCACGTGGAATCTGCCGTTTCCAGATTTGGATTTAAAACTTGTTTAGTGCATGCACTATTTTCACTTGGCTGTTGACCTGGGTTTGGCCCGATGTCTGGACGTGGATCGCGCGGATCGCTATTGAAATCTCCCATTAAAACAATTGGAATTTTTGTCGCAGCCAAGTCTGAAATAAGTTGATCGGCTTGAATTTTGGCGGTGGGAGTCCCGTCTTCAGAATAAAGTGACTCAAGATGTGTGGTTACAAATCGAACTGGTTTTCCAGAAATCGAAATATCCGCCCAGCTAAATCCTCGATAGACAGACATTACCGTTGGAATGATTGTGTATTTTTCCTGGTATTCAGTTGTACCTACTGCAAGCACGCTCTCGGCAAGTGAACTCTTTATTAATAAAACGTCAGCGATTTCAAAGCCGCAGTATGCACTCTCACTGCCAAATCGTGATGGGAAGATTTCCGGATCTGTTGCTTTGGTTAGTAAGGGAATCGGAGCTATCTTGAAGCCAACATTTTGCGCAATCTGTCCATCATGGCTGGCTATTTCATAGTTCAACCCAGCACCACTTAATTGATTAAGCAGAATTTGAACGAAATCAAAAACTACAACTTCATCTGCTAACGGACCTGATTGGCAATACCAACGGGTGCCCTCTTGAATTCCAATTACATCGGGCTGCTCAAGAGCAATTTCATCTACAAACCCGCTGCTTCGACTTTCAAAATCAGTTTGGCGCATTTGATCCCACATAAATTGAGTGGCTGCTGGAAAGTCTGGAAGCAAGTCCATCGCAATTCCTACATCAGCTCCCAAGTAAATATTTCGAGACATCACAACAAACTGTGCTTGTTCAGCTTGAACGGGTGCGGCTGGACCCAAGGCAACTAGCAAAGTTACCGCAGCAACTGCCACCCGCCTAATCATTTAATGATGGCTTTCTAGTTCATCGAGTTTGGAAAGCACTGTTTGCAAAGATGGATTAGTCATGGCTTTACCGTCAGCGAAAACCAAAGTAGGCACTGTTCTATTTCCCTCGTTGACTTGTTCGACGATTTGGGCAGCATCGGGATTTTGTTCAATGTCTATTTCGACATATTTCACTTCATGCTCAGCTAGTTGTTTTTTAAGTCGCTGACAGTAGCCACACCAGACGGTGCTGTACATCGTGAATAAGTTTTCAGACATCTCTTTGCATTCGACTAATGATTGTGCAGAGTTTCTTTTGGTTTCCAGTCAATCAAATCAGGATACTTTGCTGTGCGCCCATCGCCAGACGATTTGCCGGTTGCTCTGCGCAAAAGCCATGGACCTACATAACCAACAGCCCAGATTGCATTTCCGGCGACTCTAAGCGGCAATGGCGCACTGGAAGTTGGCGGAAATGGATTCAACCAGTCATCTTCGTGTGGATAGCCAAGTTCAGCCAAGACTGCATTAGCTACTCGGCGATGGCCCTCGGCGCTTAGGTGCAGCCGATCTGCCGCCAACATTTGCGGTGCACCAAAAACTTCGTAGGAATTTGCATCCATAACTTTGGCACCAAATTCTTGCGCTACCCGATGAACATTTTTATTAAATGGACCAAATCTTCGATTCCACAATATTTCAACTGGGGTTTGTGGCCGGGCAGCTTCTCGGACCGTAAAAACGATGACTTTAGCATTAGTACCAGTTAATTTTTTTACTGCATTTCGATAATTCTCAAAAACAAATTCAAAATCTAAATTAGGTCGCAAAATATTATTTGCCCCAGCGTGAAATGAGATCAAAGTATTTTCGCTGGCCAGCTCTAAAGCTTTGGGCAATTGTTGCTCGACAACCTCTTCGACTAACTTGCCACGCACGGCCAGGTTGGCATATTTAAAGTTTTCCGTTTGAGTTGCCAAAGTGTCTGCAACTCGATCAGCCCAACCGCGATAGTTTCCGCTTGGATATCGATCAGAAAGCCCTTCGGTTAGCGAATCGCCAAGTGCAATAAACCTTGAAAAAGTCACGATTTAAGCCTAACTGTTAAATTCATCGTGAAAATCTGACTTGTGCGATTTACTCTGGAATCATGAAACAAATTACTATTCCTGGATTGCGCCGCTTCAATTTAATTGCCGGCGTAGTTCATTTACTTCAAATGATCGCCGTACTGGCACTTTCGAATGACTTTGCCCTTCCAGTTAATGCCACTTACATGGCAGGTCCACCTGGATCTATCTACGCAGACCCGGTTGTGCTTTTCGAGACTCCAATCGCGTTATCGGTTGCTCTATTTTTGGGTCTTTCTGCGCTCGCACACTTTATTGTGATCAGCCCCCAATTTTTTGGTCGTTACAGTAACGGACTTGGCCAAAAACACAATTACTTCCGTTGGGTTGAATACTCAATTAGCTCATCCGTAATGATCGTTCTGATTGCCCAAATAACAGGCATTGCCGACGTCACCGCGATCGTGGCTATTTTCGGTGTGAACGCGTCAATGATTCTGTTTGGTTGGCTGCAGGAAAAATATGAACAACCTGGAAACGGTGGTTGGCTACCCTTTATTTTTGGCTGCATTGCTGGTGCAGTTCCATGGCTTGCAGTTTTAATCTATGTAATCGGTCCAAGTAACCCATCAGATGCTTCAGCTCCAGCATTTGTTTATGGAATTGTGGTAACTATTTTCTTGTTGTTTAATTCATTTGCCTGGGTTCAATACAAGCAATACCAAGCTAAAGGTAAATGGGCTAATTATTTGTATGGTGAACGCATTTACATTGTGCTTAGCTTGGTCGCCAAGTCATTGCTGGCCTGGCAAATATTCGCCAATACTTTAATTCCGCAATAAAAGTGAAGCACGGTCGGTTAGCTACTTAGAAATTTTCACTTAAATAGCTAGCCGGCCTTTTACTATGATCGCTCTGCTGCTTTGACAATGTTTCGAATCATGGTTGGGAACACAAAAAAGTGAAACGGCAAAATTAGGTACCAATAAAGATGCCCAAATAGACCTTTGGGTAAAAATGAAGCCGTTTGAACGACTTTTGTTTTTCCATTTTCAGTAACTTCAAACTCCAGCCAGGCTTCGCCTGGTAATTTCATTTCGGCGCGCAATCGTAAATATCGGCCATGATCTATTTGCTCAACACGCCAGAAATCAAGACTTTCACCGCTTCGTAACTTGTGTGGGTCGCGTCGGCCACGGCGAAGTCCTACCCCGCCAACAATTGTGTCTAAGAGGCCTCGAATCGACCACAAAATGTCTGCTCCGTACCAACCTGTTTGCCCGCCAATTGACTCAATTTGATACCAAACTTTTGCCGCTGGACTATCTGTTTGTAATTCACGCTTGTCCCGATACACCGAAGCTCCAGCCCATTCAGGATCGGTTGCTGATTTGTTCCAAGGTGAAGTCGGTCCATTCGCATCTGACCATCGAGTATCGACTTGAGCATCGTTGACTCTTTGCAGTGCCAACTCAATTGCTTCTTTAACCGGCAAAGTCCCACCCGGGGGTGGCGGAATTAAATGCGAAATGTCTTTTTCTTTGTCTGCGACAACTTCTGAAATAAGTGACTGAACTAAGTTTTTTGCCAATGATCTTGGAATTGGGGTTACTAATCCAATCCAGTGACTAGCTAATGTCGGGGTAAGCACTGGAATGCTGATGATGATTCGCTTTGCCAATTTTGATACTCTGGCGAATTCCTGCATAAGTTCAGCGTAAGTAAGGACATCTGGGCCACCGATATCGTAAATCCCTGATTGTGGTGTCGGTAACTGGGCACATTTCTTCAGGTACCAAAGCACATCGCGTACGGCAATCGGATGAGTTCGATTATTAATCCACTTTGGCGTAGTCATGATTGGAAGGCGGTGAGTTAAATGCCGCAACATCTCAAATGACGCAGATCCCGAACCTAAGACCATCCCGGCTCGAAGTTCGATTGTCGGTACTCCAGACGCTGCCAAAACAGACCCGACTTGGGCACGAGAACTTAAGTGCTTACTTTGGGCTACATCGTTATTAATGCCGCCTAAATAGACAATTTGCTTAACCTGACATTCTTTTGCTGCGCTGGCGAATGTCATAGCCATGTCATTTTCAACTTCATGAAAGTTAGAACCAACATTCAACGAATGCAGTAAGTAGTAACAGACATCAACACTTTGCAGCGCTTTTAATAGATCACTTTTTGAACTGGCATCGCCTATGGCGATCTCGACTTGGTTAGCCCAACTATGACCAGTAATTTTGGCTGGGTCTCGAACCAGTACTCGAACTCTCTGACCCTCGTTAACTAATTCGCGAACTAACCGGCCGCCGATATAGCCAGTGGCGCCAGTAACCAGAATTAGTTTTTCTGCCATGCCTTAACCGTATGGCATTTGCACACACTGTGCCATAAAACAAACGAGAGCCACTTTCGTGACTCTCGTTTGTTATGGAGGTGACTTTTAGTCGCGGAACTCTGCTTCAGCAAATTCGCGGCTATCTTCAGCTGACTTGATGCGAGCAATTGTGAAGATGATTAAGCCGAATAGACACTTTGCAGTGATGTCTGCAATTGTGTATCCAACTTCACGGTTCACGAATGCTGCTGCGTCAAAACCAGTTGCGTTTTGACCAAGTGCGAATGTGATTGGGTAAACGCCCCAGCTAGCAATAAGTAGGTAGCGTAGTTTGTTTACTTTGTTCTTTACAGCATCTGATTGACGTTCCAAGCTCTTTGAGAGTTCAACGAACAATACATAAAGGATATAAAGGAATGGGATTGTTGAAAGAATGCCCCATGTTGTTCCGCTTAGACCGAATAGATCTAGACGAGCATCACCTGGGTAACCAAGGATGATCATTGCTGTTGCAGCTGGAACAAGACGATTTAGTAGTGATTGCTGTACTGAGCGAGCTAGTGCAAGTACTGCAACTACCTCAACTAGTAGCAATGGCACAGTTAGTAACCAGTCAACGTAGCGGTAGCCAACGTTGTAAGCGAAAATATTTGCTGTTTCGCCAGTAAACGCTTCTTTGAATGACTCAAACATGCGGAAGTAGTGGTAAGCAGCGATTGCAGTTACGGTTGCGCTGACCATGACAGCCATTCGGTAACGAGGTAGTACTCGATCACGAGCGACAAACAAGAACAGCGATGTGAAAAGCATGCTGGCGATACCGAGCGACAACATGTTGTACACAGTTGAGTACTGATTGTCAGTCAGTAATGGAGAGAGATTGTTCATTTAGTTCCTTCCTAAATGTGGGCGCGCTATGCACCCACGAGTCCCTCCGGACTAGTCCTAGCGTCCACCCACCGGGTACACCCCGCAACTCGAACACGCACAAAAAGGGCAAGTATTTTTAGAGGAAAAGTACAAATATCTGGTTTTAAGCAGTTTTACTCAATTTGAGTAACTTCCAGCACCAGTAAAAAAGCCCGAATTGCAAGGGAAGTCGAAGATAGGCAACTACGGCTTCACTAGTTGGCCGATCTGACCAGTCAATTGCCATGTAGATATTAGCTGGATAAACCATGATGAATAAAAACAAGGCACACCAAATACCGAATCTCTTGATCGACCTGCCGTGCCACTTGACCTGTGCTGGTACGAATAAAAGGGCTGCAACGACCAGCTCGGCTACCCCACTTAAGTAAGTCCAAAACCTTGGTTCGAGCGGGAGGAATGGAGGGACTATCGCATCCAGTGGGTCTGGCAAAACGAAATGACCAAGCCCAGTAACAATTAAGAGTAAGCCCAATGCGCGACTGGACTTTTCTAATTTTTTATTCATGTGCAGTCATCCAAGCTTCAATTCCTGCAGCGTCAATAGGTAGTGCTGAAGAAATCACTTCATGGCCCGAGTCAGTAACAACGAGATCATCTTCGATCCGAATACCAATCCCGCGTAACTCAGGTGGAACAGTTTCATCCCAAGCATGGAAGTAAAGACCAGGCTCTACGGTCAAGGCCATCCCTGGCTCAAGCTTTCCGCCCAGATAAGTTTCGTACCTCGACGAATCACAGTCATGCACATCTAAGCCCAAGAAATGTCCAACGCCACAAACAATGTAACGACGATGATGTTGGCCATTTTCGGAAAGTGCTTCGTCCACGGAAACTGGAAGCATGCCCCAGTCATGTAATCCTTGCGCCAGTACTTCCATGCAGGCAGCATGGAAATCTGCCCACAATCGGCCAGGTTGAACTGCAGCCAATCCAGCTCGATGAGATTTCTCAACTAGGTCATGTACTTGTTTTTGCGTTGAACTAAATTTTCCACTTGCTGGAATTGTGCGCGTGACATCCGCGGTGTAGCCACTTCGCACTTCGACACCCATATCCAGAAGTAATAATTCATCTGGATGGACTTCTCCGTCAGCACGTACCCAATGCAGAATTGGCGCATGTGCACCTGAACCAACGATGCTGGTGTAGCCCGGAGCCTGTCCAACCGTGCGGGCATGACGATCAAAAGTTCCTTGAAGCCAGCGTTCGCCGCCCGCTTTTATTGCTTGTGGAATTTCTTTTCGAACTGCAATAAATCCATCAACAGTGAAATTATTTGCTTTGCGTAATTGGTCTATTTCCCAAGCATCTTTTATCTGCCGTAACTCGGATAACACGCGGGCTAACTTGGCGCTTCTTGGTCGGCCTTCTAAAGCTTGGCCTGCGCCTTTAGCCACAATTGCAGCGCCAGCAATCAGTGCGTTGTCCGGAAGTTTTGAGTCAACTAATTCCTTCAATGGTCGCGCAGTTAAACCGAGTGCCACAGAGATTTCTGGAAGACCGGCGATTGGACCAACCCAAAGTTCACCATGATTAGCATCGCCATAAAAATCATTGTCACCAGGACGAGCTGGTGGCGTGACAAACAAAGTTGCATCATGTCCACCACTTATAGGCTTCATAACTAAAACTGCATCTTCAATCCCAACGCCAACGCACCACAAGAAATCGCTATCGGCGCGAAAATCAAAAAATGTGTCATTTGCGCGTAAGTGCGAGCGACCAGCGGCAATTACTAAAGTTTCATCAGGAAATTGTGCAGATAACCGTGCTCGATGATTTGCTGCAGCTTGGGCGGCGCCACCTTCAACTTCTAAATTTCGATCTGCTTGTCCCCAGCCTTGCGAAATCCAGTTTGTGAATCCTTGGGATTTACTAAGTAATGGCATGCGCGGATCACGACGAACAGCTCGTGAATTAGCCATTCCAGATTCCCAGTCAACAACTCGAACATGAGTTGCTAAACCGGTCAGTAACTTTTCGTTAACTTGATCTTCCATCGATTAGTAATCCCAACTTGTCAGTAATTAAAGTCTAATTACTTTTGCTGAGCCCGAAATGCTGCCACTAAAGCGTTGGCGTGGCCATGACCCATTTCGAATTTTGTTTTTAGATGTGCCACTTGCTCCATGTGTGCCAATTTAGAAACCTTTTTGAGTTCTTTCATCCAATGCTCAATCGGTTTTCCATATTTCTTCTCGATAGAAGGAAAATACGAGGCCGGCCCTTTTGGTTTTGCAGTTGCCATAAATCCTTCAATCGCAGTTAGGCGGATGTGAACAATTTTACATTTCTGCTTTGGGTGAAAGGATAAAACTCTTGGAATGAATCCTGCTGTCCTACAATATCAATTAGGAGTGAAAAATCATGGAAATAAAATCCGCACAAACTGGTACGAAATTAGTTGTTGCTATTGAAGATGTATCGGATAAATCTGCTATTTTGAACACTATTCAAGGGTGCGCAGATGGACAGTGTGCTTGTTCAACAGATGAGTATCAAAAAGTCGAAAGCATGGACATCATTACTGGACCAAATTCAATTCAGCTAAATATCGAAGTTAAGCCAGGCGAAGTAATAGATCCGAATTGCATTTCAGATTGCCTTGATCCAGATCCTGCCAATTAAAAATAGACGAGTTGGTTTATAAGCCGGATACATACAGCCATCTAATAGTGACTTGCAACTAAAGGTCTTTTTGCGACCTGCCCATACTCTTGCCCAAAAACCTTAAATCTTTTTGCCTAGTTTTACCCAGATCACAATGACCGACAAAAATGTGTCGTAATCTGAACTAACGAATTGTAACTTGTGCACCCATGTTTTCAAGTTCCTGCTTTACTCGACTTGCGTTATCCAAAGTAACTTGGGTCATAAGGGTTTGAGGCGTACTTTCAACTAAATCTTTTGCCTCTTTTAGACCCAAATTCAACAACTCCCGGATGGCTTTTATCACTGCAATCTTCTGCCTACCTACATCTTCAAGGACAACTTCCAGGCCAATTTTAAAAATGGGGCCTCCCACATCTTGATGAGAGACCCCACTGACTTTACTTGGAGAGCAATGACTCCATGTATTGAATTTGCTTAGACTGCGAATCTACAATCGCCGTGCCAAGAGCCTTGGCCTCAGCGTTACTTGAATTGATTACCATTTGGGCCATTTGGATTGCCCCTTTGTGGTGTTCAATCATTCCTTGTAAATAAAGCCGGTCAAACTCAGCACCGCTTGCGGCTTCTAGGGCACGCATTTGGTCGTCATCAAGCATTCCGTTCATTCCCATGTCATGACCCATAGAAGTTGGCGAATTTGAATCAGTCAACCACTTTGTCATCTGTGCAATTTCTGGAGCTTGTTCTGCCTTAATTTGTGCAGCTAATTTTTTTACTTCGGCACTTGAAGCACGAGTTTCAGCAAGTGTGCTCATTTCTACAGCCTGCTGATGATGAGGAATCATCATTTGAGCAAACATGATGTCACTTGGTGAGAAATTTGACGAGTTACTAGCCCCGGTTGTCGTACTGGGGTTACCCATCATTCCGTTACTTTTATCTGAATCACCACTATTAAAAGTACAAGCACTTAACGTGGTTATAAGAATTGCCGAAAGTCCTAGTCCTACAAATGCATTTTTCTTGTTTTTCATTGTTTTCCTAACGATTAAAAAAATTGAATATGATTTTTTGTTCGTTAGGTTTACGTCCGAATTATTTGCAAATCTAAATGCGAAATCTTATAGAAATCTTTGAAATTAAAAGCTGGGGTGAAGTTGCCTTTAATCCTCTCCCTATTCAGTATTGGGGCAGGAGAATCCTTGCCGAAATACAGAATTACTAGCAGCAACAGCAGGACGGCTGGCACTGGATACATAAGGAGTGAAAAGCTGATTTCGCCCACATCAGTCCCACCACCGGCAAACATTGAGAAGCAATGCATGAATGCATGTGAAGCACCAGTCTGCATAGCATCACCCAAGGTTGAAATCACCTCTGGCGCACCAACAACCGAATGATTTGCTCCCACTGAATGCATGGTTTGGGTCGGCCCTGCGCCTATACAGAGAACATGGTAAATCGGGACAAACAAAAAAATAAATACTGCGAGCACCATTGAAATCTGTTTTTTTGCCAGCATAATTTCAGTATAACAAGGGGTCAAACTTTCGCGCATTGCCCAAATTCCTGCCCATCAACTCATAAAAATGCCCATGTTTGTGGCCAAGAATTCTGAATAATTGCGACAAGTTTTTACAACCCTTAGATAGAGGAATGTCCCTATTAAAAGGGCTCAATGCACCTATCTAAGGGGCAAAAGAGACGAGTTGGTCTATAAGCCGGATTCTGTACGCTTACGCGCGATGATCATCCATCTGCGGTTGATGTTGCCAACAACCTGATGCGACCTACCTGCAAGTAAAAGCGGGCCGCTACTTGCTCAAGCCTTACAGCTCTCTTGGTCTTGCTCCCAGTGGGGTTTACCTAGCTAACTGTGTCACCACAATTACTGGTGAGCTCTTACCTCACCGTTTCACCCTTACCCAATAAATTGGGCGGTTTACTTTCTGTTGCACTTTCCTGTGGGTCACCCCAAGTGGACGTTATCCACCACTGTCGCCCTGTGGAGTCCGGACTTTCCTCGAATAACTGAACAAGGTCCAGTTGCCCGCGATCATCCAACCAACTCGTCTGAGTTAAGGATAAATCTTCCTGAATGAAAAGAAAAATGAGTTTTAAGCAGTGACTTGATTTGGCGCAGTTTTGCCAGCCAAAATCGCCAGCGCATTCGTGGCTGCCATATCTGCCATCGCCGCTCTGGTTTCGACCGTGGCCGAGCCTAAATGTGGCAGCAGCACAACATTTTCTAAATCAAGAAGTCCTGGATTAACTGCTGGTTCATTCTCAAAAACATCGAGTCCAGCGCCGGCTAATTTGCCTGCTTTAAGGGCATCAACTAAATGCTGTTCATTAACGATTGGTCCTCGCGCAGTATTAATTAAGTAGGCAGTCGGCTTCATGCGCGCCAGTTGATTTTCTGCAATTAAATGATGGGTTGCTGGAGAATACGGACAATGCAGTGATAACACATCACTAGATTCGATTAATTCATCCATTGACATGTACTTGGCATCCAATTCTTCAACAATGTGTCCGGCAAGCGGTGTTCGTCGGGTGTAAGCAATGTTCATGCCAAATGCTTTTGCTCGTCGTGCAGTCGCGATTCCGATTTGACCCATTCCAACTATGCCCAGTTGTCGACCTTGGATGCCTGAGCCCAACATGTAAAACATGCCCCACTGCCAAGGTTGGTTAGCCCGGATAACTCTTTCCCCTTCACCTAAACGTCGGGTCACCATAAGTATCAACGACATAGCAATGTCAGCAGTTGCCTCGGTTAATACCCCTGGAGTATTTGTGACAATTACGCCACGTTTTTGGCAAGCAGGTACATCTATGTTGTTATAACCAACTGCCACGTTCGAAACAGACTTAAGTTGAGTGCCTGCAGCCTCAAGTAGT
>JACCED010535563.1_pt1 | contig 15070 bp, 7 predicted proteins | sample 7455021 | NCBI WGS metagenome assembly JACCED01 (sample SAMN15323456, study PRJNA562643) | freshwater metagenome | isolation source: river surface water | place: USA:Blue River Watershed | collected 2017-08-19 | reverse complement strand
TAAGTACATTTATATTAAATTATTTTTTTCAAAATATTTTGAAAAAATGAATAATGTTATGACCACATTTAAAAAAGATATATTTAAAAAAGAAACATATAATTAATTTAATTAAATCATTATTATTTAAATTAATAAATATGGTTTTAAATTTATATTTATAATTTATTTTTTTATTTATTTTTTATATTAAAATTATAAAAAACTAATTTTTTATTTTTTTTATTTTTTTTTATTAATATAAAATTTTAAATAAGATAAATTATAACAAATTTAAAACATCATTTAATAAATATATAAGATATTGTTGGGTATAAGGTAAGCGAATATAATTTTTTAATTTTTTAAATTTTTAATTTAAACTATTTTTATTTTTTTTTATAATCTAACAAAGGAAAAATAAATTATTCTATTTTTATTTTTATACATTTTTTTAATTTATAGCTATAAATTTTTTATTTTTTCTAAAATAATAAAAATTAAACGCACAGTATTATACTAAACATAAAAATAAACATTTAACACATAATATAATAAAAAAACATTAAAATAAATATTAAATAATAAATATTTTATTTTTAACAAATTAAATTGAATTATCTTTATAATAAATATTTTTTTGACAAAATTGTTTTCAATTTTTTCTTAATATTTACTAAATAGGTTATTAAATAGTAGTTAAACAGTTAATTAAATAGGTATTTTTAAATAGGTTATTAAATAGTAGTTAAATTGTTAATTAAATAGGTATTTTTAATAATAGTTAAATAGTTAATTAAATAGGTATTTTTAAATAAATTATTAAATAGTAGTTAAATAGTTAATTAAATAGGTAGTTTTAAATAGGTAATTAAATAGGAATTAAATAGAAATAATTTATAAAATATGAGAACAAGTAAAGAGATTAAAATAATTTTATAAATTGAAAAAAAAACAATGACCTAAAAATTGATGTAAAATTATATAATTAAATGACATATTTTTAATAGGTTATCTAAATTTTTAAAGTTAATTACAAAATAAAGGTCAAAATATATAATAATTGGTGAGGTAAATATTTATATAAAAAATAATAATGAAACAAATTTAGTTATTGATATTAATAAACTAAAAAAATTATAATATAAATATTTATCCTATTTTATAAAAATAAAAAAATTTTAAAAATACAAACGATAAAAATATTTTCTTAAATTCTTTTAGAGATAAATATCAAATAAAAATGAGTATTCAAGTTTATCAACAAAAAATATATTTAGTAGCCGAAGCAACAAATTGTAATGATTTAATAAAAGTATTAATGGAAGATTCACGAAAATTTAATGTAGATTTAGAAGGTTTAGAAATGGAAAAATATCCAAAACTTGATGACATAGGCATTAAGGAAACATTTAATATAATGAAAAATGATGAAATTAAAGATATATTAGGTTTAAAAAAACCACAAAATATTAATAGTCATATTTTATCTGTTTTAGAATCTCCAGCAATAGAAATGGGATTAATATTATATAAAGAATATCCTGAAGAATTTACTATTTATCCTGTACCTTTTTTAAGTGCCAAATCTGGAGTACATAATACATCTTCTTTAGATCAATTAAAAGCTACATTTGGAGGTAAATATAACTTAAGTAAATATTGGGAAAGAAGAGTATTATCACCTGATATTGATAAAAATTTACCAGCAATAAAAACAAAAGTTCCTCAAATTAATTGGAAATTTACAAGTGAAAAAATAAAATTTAAAGAACAAACATCTTCGGGTTTAAAAAATGTTCAAAAGATGATTTCAAGAGGTTCTTTAAGTGGTTTTATGTTTAATAAATTTCAAGAAAATATATTATTTCCATTAATAAGAGAAGAAATAGATTCAAATTCATATAATTCATTTAATAATACTGAAACATATGACAATGAGTCTGCAAAAGAATTATTACCTATTGTTTTATTAAGTAATATAGATACAATAAAAGATTTTATAAATCAAGTAAAAACAAAAAGATATTCTATAAGAACTCATAAAATAGAAAGAAGTTCAGTTTGGGAAATAGAAATGAAAATAACAAGAAAAATAGAATATGGTAGATTGACTTATTCATATGAATATATAAATAATACTAAAAGATATCCAACTGAATTTATATCAAAAAATCTAAATAAAAATAATAATAGCTATAAATTTAAACTAAGAGGTAAAAAATTCGAATTAATTGATTTAACAAAAAAAATACCAATAGAATCAGTTATATCAACTGATTGTAAACATTGTAAAGATAGTAAAAAGATGTTAAAAATAATAAAAGAAATAAATGATAAAATTAATTCAAAGAAAAATAAAAAAAATAATAAAAATAACGTAGAAGTTAATGAATTAAAAATTATGACTAACGTAAAAAATTTTGAAGAAGCAATTGACGTATTTACTGATGAATAAAAAAAATGAATATTTTTTTTTTTAATTCTTATGAGTTTTTTATTCAAAATAATAAAATATTAAAAAAATATATTAGAAATACAATGCCTAACATATATGATAAAACATCGAATTCGATGAATAAAATTTTAAAAGATAAAAGTTTAACAAAAAAAGAGAAAATTAGAAAAATGTTTTATATTTTTAGAAATAGTTTTCCTGATGATACTCCTGAAGAAGTATTACAAGCTTGTTTAAAATATTATGACTATAAATTAGGAAAATCAAATCCAGATAAATTTCATTTTTCATAATTTTCATAAAATTATATTTTTTAAATCAGAACGTATTATTTAATAATGTGGAATTATTAAATAATAAAAAAACATTACAAAAAATCAGATATATTTATAATTAAATATTAGTTTAAATCTTATAACGTAAATAAAATAAATAAAAAAAATGAAAAATATTTTAAACTAAATTTAAATTTTAACTTAAAATAATAAAGTTAATTAATACTAAAAATACGTGAGAAATGAGCGCAATTAGCGAAAACATTCCAAAACATCTATTAAAAACCGTTGAGGAGGATAATTCCACTCAAACCATTTTAACAGAAAACAATTCAAAAAAGACTACTTCTAAAAAAAAGAAAGAAGAAAAGCCTTGTTGTCAAGCTGCTGCTAAACATAATACAATTAAAGATGCACTTGTTGCAATGACTGATAAGAAGATGGATGTATTTGTTATCCGTGAGGCTAATGAAGATGATCTTAGTAAAATTAAAGAAACTGCTTATTCAAAATGTACAATTTCAGCGGTGTCTGGCAAACAATTTTGTCACCACCACATTGATTGTAAGAATTTAAAAGTATTTGAAAATGATATTCTTCCTCGCGGAGATGATGACCTAGAACGTCGTCAACTTACTGCTGCTGATGATGAATATTTTAAAGGTATGGGTAAGCGTGGTGCTCGTGCTAAGAAAACTAAAAATGTATATGAATTTAAGGATCCTAATAGTCCTATTAAACTTGTTTTAGAAAACAAGAATGGATTTTTACAGATTGAATTAAATAAATTTGCATTTGAACTTCTTAAGAACGAAAAATACAAAAACGCACCTCCTACTCAACATATTGAAAAAAAGACACGCGGTCGTCCACTAAAGGATGCTAATGTTGCTTCAGCAGCTTCAGTTCAAACAACAAACACTGTTATTGAATCTAATAAAACTGAAAATGATGTTGATTTTGGTTCTGATGATGAAGATGAAATTGAAGAAGTTGAACAGAATGAAGAAGCGGAAGATGAAAATGAAGATGAAGTTGAAGAAGATGAAAATGTAGTTGAAAATGAAGATAATGAAGTTGAAGAATCAGAAGATGATGAAATTGAACTTACTACACTTTGCAATAAAAAAATCACTTACATTCCTTCTGAAAACGATGTTTATGATCCCGAAGATATTGATGACGAAGGAGCAGCAACATGGATTGGTAATTTCCATGAAATGGATGAGAAGTATGCAAATATCAACTATAATGGAAAAGCATATGGTATTCTTTCAAAGAAAAGTTGTAAAATTGATAACAAACCATTTGAATTCTATAACTGTGTATTAAATAATAATGCATTTGGTATGGATAAAAAATATATTGGAAAATATGTTGAAAAGAATGGTTCATATGAAATCGAATTTGCTAAAAAGAAAACTTCTTCATCAAAGAAGGCTTAAATATTAAATTATTAAATAATTAAAAAAAAACAAATTAAAAAATTAAATATTTAATAAAATTTATAATAAAATTATCTCCAAAAATCACTCACCAAAACTCACTAAAAATATATTTAAAATATTTAAAATTATTTATATTCTATTTTTATATTTTTTTATGTAAAATGGTAAATATTTTTTTTTAATTAATAAAAACATAATTTATTATTTTTTTAATAATTTATGAATTGGCAAAAATTAAAAATAAGAAATAAACATATTAAATTTAATTTAAAAAAAAAATATATATAAAATTATAAGATTATAATGGTTTTATATACATGCAAAAAATGTCAAAAAACATTTATTGATAAAACAAAATATACAGTACATTTAAATAAAAAAAAACCATGTATTAAAGATAATAATCATACAGATAATGAAAATAGTAATGATATTGATAATGAAAATAATAAAAATACTAAAATAAATAATTATTTAAATATAAATAATCAAAATAGTCAATTCATTGGCAAAATCATTGGCAAAAATGATAATCAAATAGGAGATCAGAATTTTGCAAGTATATGTAGATTATGTAAAAAAACTTATGAAGATTTGTATATAAATCATTTAGTAAATGAACATAATATACAAAAGGAGGAACATACATTTTCGTTTGTTTTAAAAACATCAGGTATCATGATTTATGAAGAAGATAAAGAATGCGGTGATGTTGTTTTATTAGTTTTTGAAAATAATAAAGCTTTATATTTTGTGACAAAAAATCTTCATAATTTACAAAGACATAAAAAAGAAAAATATAGAGATATTAAATATTTTTATTATTATCCATGTAAAGATATAAAAATGTTTAAAATAGAATTTTCTAAAAGGTGTAAACTATTTAATATAAAAGAAGATGAAAAAATAGATATCAAAGAAGTAGAACCTATTATATATGATATTTTGGTAAAAATTAATAAAAATACTATAAATGAAAATAAAGAATTAAAAATTAATGCAAGTTATAAATCGTCTATATATTATATATGTCCATTTTGTGATTATACTAATAATGATAAAAACGGAATAAATATTCATTTAATAGAATCTCATAAATATTTAAAACATAATTCTTTATTGGAAATAGATGATGAACAAAAAGAAAAAATAATTAATATGATTGAAAATAATAATTTTAATGAAAAAAATAATCTAAGTTTAGTTGAACTAGAAGAAGTAAGATGTGATTATTGTAATAGTGTATTTTCAAATAAATTTAATTTAAGAAGACATTTAAAAATGAATTGTAAAAAATATCAATTATTAATGCAAAATAATTTATTGAGAGATAATGATGTATTAAAAGAAGATTTATTTCAATTAATTGAAAAAAATGAAAAACTTCTTCAAGAAAATAAAGTATTAAAAGAAGCTTTAGTAAATAATCAAGAACAATTGAATGATCAAAATGAAACTTTGAAAAATTCTGTAAATTATTTTTCAAAAACAACAAATATAATTCAAAATAATAATATTTTATTTAATATTAATGATTTTGGTAATGAAGATATATCTCATATTGATTCAGGATTTATAGAAGAAGTTATTAAAGAAATGAGTACTAATTCTTTAGTTCGTTTTATTGAAGAAGTTCATTATGGTAATCCTAAAAATTGTAATGTTATTATACCAACAAATATTCCTGCTATTCAAGATAATAATTTATTATTATTAAAGAAAGGTAATAAATGGGTATTAGATAAAAGAAAAAATGTTATAGATGATATGTTGACTATGAATATTGATAGAATAACGGATGCATATGAAGATTTACAACCTAAATTAACAAATATGGAGAAAACAGGATTTGAAAATTATGTATCTGATATGGAAAATACTAATCAAAATGGAATAAGAAGTAATGCAATAGGTTTAACTGAAGAATTAATTAAATCTAAACAACCTAAAAATTTTATGTTAGAAAACTTAAAAGTACAACAAAATAATTTTATAGAAGGAGGATGGAAAGAATCAGTTGATTATCAACTACCTCAGAAAATGGTTAAAATTGAGAATATAGATAAAATAGAATTAAATGAATTTTTAGAAAAACCTATAGAATTAGATATTAAAGATAATACATTAAACTTTTCAAGTGAAAATTTAATTTTTAAAGATAATATTTAATTTTTTATTTTTATGTTTTATTTTTTTAATAATTTATATATATTTTTTATATATATAAAATATACTAATGCGTTTAAAAAAATAAATATTAATTAAAATTAAAAAATAAATTGATTAAGTAAAAATGAATAATATTAATAAATATGATGAGTATGATGAAAATTATAATTTTGAGGATGAATTTAAAAAATTAAGAGAATCACTAAATCAAAAATATAAAACTAAAATAAATAAAGAAGAAAAAGATTTTGATGTTAAATATATTGAAGATTATGATAATTTAAATTTTTATAAAAGAAATGAAATATGTGAAGAAGAATTTATAGAAAGAATTAAAAATATTGATAAATTCTTTTTTGATGATTATAAAAAAATAGAAGAACATGAATTAATAGAATTAAATAAAGAAGTTGAAAATAAACCATTATTTGAAATTGTATGTTTTTATAAATATGATTATATTAAAAAAAAAGGATTATTTGTTAAATTTGTAAATGAAAATGAGAATACAAAAAAAATAATATTAAGAAATAAATTTGATGTTCAATATGAATATAATTATAATGATTTTTATATATATGGTAAAATAAAAGATTTTAGTAAAAAAGATGATTTTAGAAAAAAAATGGAATTATTTTTAAAATGTAATTCAATAGTTGTAAAAAAGAAAAAAAATATTGACAAAATTGATATGGATGAAACCATTAAAGAGATTAATAATAATGATGAAGACGATACTGAAGAATTGAAAGAAAATAAAATTATTTTAAATGAAAAAATAAATCAACTTAAAGAAAATGAAGAATTTGAGGAAATGGATGAAAGAAAAATAGAATTTATAAATAGTATAATAAATAAAAAGATAAAATGAAAACGAATAATTATTTTCTATGTTTTTCAATTTTGATTATTTTTATAATAAGTTTAATAATAATAACTTTATTTTATAAAATAAAATATAATAAAAAAGAAAATTTTAGTAATTTAAATTATGAAATTTTACCTCCTAATTGGGATATTAACAAAAATGCAAATCCTAAAACAAATCCATCTTTATTAAAATATAATCATTTTAAAGATATACCTAATGATTTAATAACAAGAACTCCTTATACAATTAATAAATATGGACAACAAAATTATAATGCATATTTTTATAAAAATGATTTTATATATCCTTTATATTAATTTTTTTTATATTTTTATATATTCTTTAAGTTGAATAATGAACTTAAAGAAAAGTATTTTTTATTTTTTATTTAGTTATGGTAATTTAGATAAAATAAGAGTAAAGGTTCCTTGTAAAGCGGCAAAAATTAACATAATAATAATAATTTTAATTAAATCTTTTTTTGAAGGCATTTGAAAGTGTAAAATTTCTTTAGAATCATGAAATTTTCCGGCATTAAAATGTATTAAATTTTCAATAAAGTTTAAAATAATAAAAGATATAAAACTTGCAATAAAAATATGAGAAGGTAATTTATGATGAACAGCACAAAATTCAAGCATTTTTAATTCTATTTATTATGAAGATAATAAATATTAAAATAAAAAAATTATAAAATAAAAAAATTAAAAATTAAAAAAATTAAATTTAAGCTGAAGTAAATGCTCCATTAACACTTGATACAGCATTAACGAACCAATTAGTACCATCACAGTTAAATTCAACTCTATCTCCAGCAGCTGAACTTGATGTGAATGTTACAGTTGAAATACCTGTGGCAGAAGTTATAGTACCATTATTATTGAAAAGACGAATAATACTGTTTGAAGCACCAGTAATATTAATTGCATTTGCAATAGCGGTACGAGCAGTAAATACATAACTTAAACCAGCAGAAAGAGCAGGTAATGTAATTGTTACAATACCACCTGAACCATTAGCTACAGAATAGAATCCACCACTTGTTGATGATGTTAATACTAAATCAGAACCACCTATTTGTGAAGCAGTAGTTACTAAACCACCATTTAATGTAGTTAATGCACCAGCATTTACTGTTACAGCTCCAGCAAATGTAGCAATACCTGAAGATAATGATCCTACAGTAAGAACACCAGTGTTGTAATAAACTTCACTAGTTGTGGAATTATATGCTAAGGCGTATGTAGTACCAGCAGTAGCAACTGTTCTAATAGGAGCAATATATGTAGCATTGGCAGTAGTACCAGCAACAGCAGCATTTGTAGCATTAATTACAATTGAGTTAGCAGCTTGACTAGTAGGACCAGCAAGATAACCGATAGCTACAGCTTGTTGTCCTTGTCCAGTATAACCAGCTTGGTAACCAATAGCAACTGCTTGAGGTCCTTGAGTAGTATTACCAGCTTGAGGACCAATTGCAATAGCTAATGAGCTTTGAGTATTTTGACCAGCTTGAGGACCTATAGCTACAGCTTGAGCTCCTTGAACATTTTGACCAGCAAGATAACCCATAGCAACAGCTTGTGTTCCTTGAGTAGCTATACCAGCTTGAGGACCTATTGCAATAGCTAATGAGCTTTGAGTACCTTGACCAGCTTGAGGACCTATAGCAACAGAACTACTTCCTTGTACTGAATTACCAGCAAGATAACCAATTGAAACAGCTTGAGAACCTTGAGTTGATTGACCAGCTTGAGCACCAATAGCAATAGCTTGTATTCCTTGAGTAGAAGCACCAGCTGATAAACCAATAGCTATAGCTGATGAACCTTGAGTACCTTGACCAGCTTGAGGACCTATAGCTACAGCACTACTTCCTTGTAATGAATTACCAGCAAGATAACCAATAGCTACAGCTTGAGGACCTTGAGTATTTTGACCAGCAGAAACACCTATAGCAACAGCTTGAGGACCTTGAGTACTTTGACCAGCACCATTACCAATAGCTATAGCTTGAGTTCCTTGAGTTGAAGCACCAGCTGATAAACCAATAGCAATAGCAGAACCAGCTTGAGCAGTATTACCAGCTGAAGTACCAATAGCAATAGCATTAGAGCTTTGAGTTGCTGAACCAGCACCTAAACCAATAGCAATAGCTTGAGAAGCTTGTGATGTTTGACCAGCATTAGAACCAATAGCAATAGCAAGTAATCCTTGAGTATTTTGACCAGCAAGATAACCAATAGCTACAGCTTGTTGTCCTTGAGTATTTTGACCAGCTTGAGCACCAATAGCTACAGATTGAGGACCTTGAACATTATTACCAGCTTGAGGACCAACAGCTACTGAATTAGAACCTTGAACAGTTGTACCAGCAAGATAACCGATTGAAACAGCTTGTGAACCTTGAGTAGTATTACCAGCTTGAGGACCAACAGCTATTGAATTAGAACCTTGAACAGTTGTACCAGCAAGATAACCAATAGCAATAGATTGTGTTCCTTGAGTATTTTGACCAGCTGATTCACCCATAGCGATAGCATCACTATTTTGATTATTTTGAGCAGCTAAATAACCAATAGCAATACCTTGAGGACCTTGAGTGTTTTGACCAGCTTGAGAACCAACAGCAACAGCTGTACTTCCTTGACGATTTTGACCAGCTAATACACCCATGGCAATTGCACTTGGACCTTGTGTATTAACACCTGCTTGAGGACCAATAGCAATTGATGAGCTACCTTGATTAGTAGCACCAGCTAACCAACCAATTGCAACAGATTGAGGTCCTTGAGTACCTTGACCAGCTTGATAACCGATAGCAACAGCTTGAGTAGCTTGTTGTGTTTGACCAGCTTGGTAACCTATAGCAATAGCTCCTTGTCTTTGAACTGAACCTGCTGCTTGAGGACCAATAGCAATACCTTGAGTAGCTTGTTGTGTTTGACCGGCAAACATACCAATAGCAATAGCTTGAGGTCCTTGAGTTTGTTGACCAGCTGAAGAACCAATAGCAATACCTTGAGTTCCTTGGGTATTTTGACCAGCATTTTGACCAATAGCAATAGCATTACTGCTTTGTACATTTTGACCAGCTGAATCACCAATAGCAACAGCATCACCACCTTGTGAAACTTGAGCAGCTAAATAACCAATAGCAACAGCTTGAGGTCCTTGTGTTCCATTACCAGCTTGAGCACCAATAGCTACTGAATTTACAGATTGAGCAATAGTACCTGATAAATGACCAATGGCTACGGCTTGTGGTCCTTGTGTGAAAGAACCAGCTTGAGGACCTATAGCTACAGATTGAGTTCCTTGAGCAGTTTGACCAGCAAAGTAACCAATAGCAACAGCTTGTGTTCCTTGAGTACCATAACCAGCTTCAGAACCAATAGCTACAGCTTGTTGTCCTTGAATGTTAAGACCAGCATTGGAACCAACAGCAATAGCTTGAGTTCCTTGAGTGATTTGACCAGCACTGGCACCAATAGCAATAGCAAGTTGACCTTGAGTTGTTGAACCAGCAGTATTACCAATAGCAATAGCACTAGTACCTTGAGTTGTTAAACCAGCATTAGAACCAATAGCAATAGCAGTTTGTCCTTGAGCTTGTAAACCAGCTCTATAACCTAATGATACTGCAGCTAAACCTTGAGTTGATTGACCAGCTTGAGGACCTATAGCAACAGCTTGTGTTCCTTGAGCAGTTTGACCAGCAAGATAACCCATAGCAACACCTTGTGGTCCTTGAGTATATTGACCAGCTTGATAACCAATAGCTACTGAAAGTTGTCCTTGAGTGAAAGAACCAGCTGAAACACCAATAGCAATAGCTTGAGGTCCTTGAGTTATTTGACCAGCATTAGTACCAATAGCAATAGCATCAGAACCTTGAGTAATATAACCAGCTTGTGAACCCATTGCAATAGCATTTGAACCTTGAGAATTTTGACCCGCAGCTTGACCAATAGCTATAGCAGTTTGTCCTTGATTATCTTGAGCAGCTTGATAACCTAAAGCAACAGCAAATTGTCCTTGAGTAGATGAACCAGCTTGAAGACCAATTGCAATTGAATTAGCAGCTTGTTGAGTTTGACCAGCAAGTTGACCAATAGCAATTGAATTAGCTCCTTGAGTAGTCATACCAGCTTGAGGACCTATTGCAATAGCATTAGAACCTTGGTTAGTTAAACCAGCTTGAGAACCAATAGCAACAGCTTGACTTCCTTGAGTAGCTAAACCAGCAAGATAACCAATTGCAACAGCTTGAGGTCCTTGAGTATTTTGACCAGCTTGAAGACCAACAGCAACAGATTGTGAACCTTGAGTATTTTGACCAGCAAGTTGACCAATAGCAATAGCTTGAGGTCCTTGAGTATTTTGACCAGCTTGAAGACCAACAGCAACAGATTGTGAACCTTGAGTATTTTGACCAGCAAATTGACCAATAGCAATAGCTTGAGGTCCTTGAGTTGAAGTACCAGCAGATGTACCTACAGCAATAGCATTTGTACCTTGAGTACTATTACCTGCTAAAGAACCAATAGCAATAGCAGATGAACCTTGAGTATTAGTACCAGCATTAGGACCAATAGCAATAGCAGATGAACCTTGAGTTCTATAACCAGCAAATGAACCAATAGCAACAGCAGAACTACCTTGGGTAAAACCACCAGCTTGAGGACCAATAGCAACAGCTAAACTACCTTGAGCAGTTTGAGCAGCAGCTACACCAACAGCAACAGCTGATTGTCCTTGAGTTCCTTGAGCAGCAAGATAACCAATAGCAACTGATTGTGTTCCTTGTTGAGTTTGACCAGCAAGATAACCAATAGCAACAGCTTGAGGTCCTTGAGTATATTGACCAGCTTGAGGACCAACAGCTACTGATTGAGGACCTTGAGTGAAATTACCAGCTTGTAAACCAATAGCAACAGCAGAAGCACCTTGAGCAGTTGAACCAGCTGATGAACCAATTGCAATAGCAGCAGTTGATTGTGATGAAGCACCTGCATTATTACCAATTGCAACTGCATTATTTCCTTGAGTACTTGAACCAGCATTAGTACCTATAGCTACAGCATTAGTTCCTTGAGTGAAAATAGCAGCTTGATAACCAATAGCAACTGAACCTAAACCTTGAACAGTATTACCTGCAGCAAGACCTAATGCAATAGATTGAGCTCCTTGAGAATTTTGACCAGCTTGAGCACCAATAGCAATAGATTGTGTTCCTTGAGTATTAGCACCTGATTGAGGACCTATAGCAACTGATTGAGTTCCTTGATTAACTAATCCTGCAAAAGCTCCCATTGCAACTGCTTGTGGTCCTTGAGTACCATTACCTGCACTAGTACCAATAGCGATAGCTTGTGGTCCTTGAGTGTTTTGACCAGCTAAAATACCAATAGCAATAGCTTGTTGTCCTTGAGTACTATTACCAGCTGATTGACCAATAGCAATAGCTGATTGTCCTTGAGTAGTACTACCTGCAGATGAACCAATGGCAATTGCAAATTGACCTTGAGAATTTTGACCAGCTGAATTACCTATGGCAATAGCATTAGTACTTTGATAAGTACTACCAGCTGATAAACCAACAGCAATAGCTTGAGGTCCTTGTGTGTTTTGACCAGCTTGAGGACCTATAGCAATTGATTGTAAACCTTGATTAGTATTACCAGCTTGTAAACCAATAGCAATAGCTTGAGGTCCTTGAGTACCTTGACCAGCTTGAGAACCAATAGCTACTGAATAAGTACCTTGTAAAGTACCACCAGCAAGATAACCAATAGCAACAGCTTGAGGTCCTTGAGTGAAAGAACCAGCTTGAGGACCTATAGCTACAGATTGAGTTCCTTGAGCAGTTTGACCAGCAAAGTAACCCATAGCAACTGATTGAGGTCCTTGAGTAGCATTACCTGCAAAATAACCAACAGCTACAGATTGTTGATCTTGATTAATTTGACCAGCAAGAGCACCGATAGCTACAGAAAAAGTACCTTGTTGACTTTGACCGGCTTGATAACCCATAGCTACAGCTTGTAAGCCTTGAGTAAATTCACCAGCTTGATAACCAACAGCTACAGCTTGAGAACCTTGAGTAGTTTCACCAGCTTGAGGACCTATAGCTACAGCTTGAGGACCTTGAGGATTTCTACCTGATAGAGTACCAATAGCTACAGCATAAGCACCTTGTGAGGTAGCACCAGCTTGATAACCCATAGCAACAGCTTCTACACCTTGTTGGTATAAAGCAGCATTATTACCAACAGCTACGGCATTTGTATCTTGTAATTGTTGACCAGCTTGAGGACCAATAGCTACTGAAGATGAACCTTGATTAAGATTACCAGCTAAATAACCAGCAGCAACTGAGTTAAAAGATTGAAATACTGTACCAGCTTGATTACCAATAGCAATTGCTTGAGGTCCTTGAATATTTTGACCAGCTTGAGGACCTATAGCTACAGCTTGAGCTCCTTGAGCAGTTTGAGCAGCAAGATAACCCATAGCAACAGCTCGAGATCCTTGAGTTGCTAAACCAGCTTGAAGACCAATTGCAATTGCTTGAGGTCCTTGAGTTAGTTGACCAGCTTGAGGACCTATAGCTACAGCTTGAGGACCTTGAGTATTTTGACCAGCTTGGAAACCAACTGCAATTGATTGTTGACCTTGAGCTGTTTGACCAGCGAACATACCTATAGCAACAGCTTGAGGTCCTTGAGTTGAAAGACCAGCATTAACACCTAATGCAATAGCTTGAGGTCCTTGGTAAGTAGCACCTGCATCATTACCAATAGCAATAGCTTGGGGTCCTTGGGAGTTATAACCAGCTTGTGAACCAATAGCTACAGCTTCAATTGATTGATTTGTTCTACCAGCTTCTCTACCAATTGCAACTGCGTTTAATCCTTGTGATAAAGCACCAGCTAAATAACCAACTGAAACAGCACCTGCATTTTGACCTGTTATACCTGATTGATAACCAACAGCAATGGCATATTGACCTTGAGTAAAATAACCTGCTTGAGGACCAATAGCTACTGATTGTGGTCCTTGATTAAGATTACCTGCTTGAGGACCAACAGCTACTGCTTGTGTTCCTTGATTAATATTACCAGCATAGTAACCTAATGCAACAGCTTGTGTACCTTGACCTACATTACCAGCAAATGCGCCTAAATGCATTGTTACATCACCAACTAACCATTGATTAACACTACTATCCCAATATAAATAATCAGAATAATTGTTACCACTTGGGTTAGAAGGACCAGTAGCACCTTGTTCACCAGTTACACCTTGAGCACCAGTAGCACCAATATTACCTTGAGCACCAGTTGGACCATCAATACCAGTAGCTCCTTGAGCACCAGTTACACCTTGAGCACCAGTAGCACCAACATCACCTTGAGCACCAGTTGGACCATCAATACCAGTAGCTCCTTGTAAACCAGTTGCACCAACGTTACCTTGAGCACCAGTAGGACCAATATCACCTTGAGCACCAGTTGGACCAACAGCACCAGTAGCTCCTGTTAAAGTAGATTCACCTGAAGCACCAGTTACACCTTGAGCACCAGTAGGACCTTGAGCACCGGTAGCACCAGTTTCAGCAGCAGCTCCATCAGCACCTCTAGCACCAGTAGGACCTTGAATACCAGTAGCTCCATCAGCACCAGCAGCGCCAGCAGCACCAGTAGGACCTTGAGCACCAGTAGCTCCATCGGCACCAGCAGCACCAGCAGCACCTGTAACACCAGCAGCACCAGCAGCACCAGTAGCTCCATCAGCACCAGCAGCACCAGTAGCACCATCAGCACCAGCTGAACCAGTAGGGCCAACTGCACCTGTAAGACCATTT
>JACCED011195367.1_pt1 | contig 15073 bp, 15 predicted proteins | sample 7455021 | NCBI WGS metagenome assembly JACCED01 (sample SAMN15323456, study PRJNA562643) | freshwater metagenome | isolation source: river surface water | place: USA:Blue River Watershed | collected 2017-08-19 | reverse complement strand
TCGCAAGTTCGAATCTTGCACGACCTACCAATATCAAACAAAAGCCCCACTCACAAGGTGGGGCTTTTTGTTTGTGTGCACTTCACTAGAAAAAATTATCGGTGGTCTTTTGTTTGCTCGCTGATTTGCATAATTTGATCTAGCTTGAAGTTAGGCGTCTTGTCTATGCAAGACTCGTCGAACTCTTTCATTGCTGCCTTATTCATCGCTGCCGCTCCGCGCAATGCAGCCGCAGATTCATGAATAGATTCAAAAATATCGTTTTTGAATTTTCTCTTATTGCTCAAAAAGACTACGTAAAACTTTACCGCCCTTGGCTTTAGGTGCTGATTTTTAACTTGATTGATCTGGGGGCTATAGCCTAGCTTTGCTATATTCCAAAGCGATCGCAAAATTGCGCTACGCTCATGATTGGATATCGCTCAGATAGTTCGAGTAAATCCTTGTCGCCCGTGACCAAACATTCTGCTTGGTCGCGCTCAAGAGCAGCGATGAGTGTTCCCAAGATCGGCAAGTCATCAACATCGCGGCATTCATCGTTCAAAACTGCTGCAGGTTCGACCACCTCGGCTTGTAGCGCTAATATATCTACAAGATCATCTATTTCTGCGGATGTGAGCCCATGGCGGTTTGAAAGTCGCGGCAAAACTCTGCGCAATTCATCCAGAATAAAGTTCGACAACACCACCTCAATCGAACCGTGGTGCCACTGCATCAAAATACGGCCGGGTAAGCTTCTCGGATAAGCTAACCCGGAAAGCAGCACATTCGTATCTAGAACAATGCGCAATTGGATTAACCGGAATCGTTAATCAGCGAGACTTCGATTTCTTCTTCTGCTGCGAGCGGTCTTGCTTCAACGCCTTATCAATCTCGGCCATACCCTCTGCCTCATCGATTGCCGCAAATCCTGACTCCAAGCGCTCACACAATAATTCAAAGCGCGCTTGCATCCGGCGAATACGCTCGAAAAGCCGAGCGTCGACCAAGGCGGCCACGGGTTTTCCGTCTTTGTTAATGATTACTGAGTCACGACGGTACTGAACCTGATTGAGCATTTCGCCCAGATTTTGTCGAAATGCAACAGCGTTGGTTTGGCGGATCATGAACTTGCCTCCAAGAAGGAAGGAAAGGGATAAGGACGGAGCAACTAAGTCATATCGACCATACTGATCAGTATGATGACTTGCCATGGCGATGTCAACAATTGGCGGCATTCAGGATTGCCGAGTTTTACCCCCTCCCCCGCTTTTGGCGATGGATACCGATGGAAGGTCATACATCGTCGCCATGCCCCCAACAATGAGGACAGACATCCTGCCTTCCCCCCAACAGAATTCTCCATGGGTCAGAGTTGGCTCGACAAAACTCAGGAGAACATCATGCACAAGAAAAGCTTCTCAAGAGCTGCGACAAGTTTCCTCGTAGCAGCGCTCTTGGTTGCACCATCTTTTTATGCTGACTAATCGACGATCGGTTTTGACAATCTGACAGCAACGAAAGCAACAGCTGATTTTTAAGCCCCACTCACAAGGTGGGGCTTTTTGTTTGTGCATACATCGCATCATCAAAATAAAAGCTGATGCCGCGATAAAAAATTACATCACTTCATCTCCGCTTAATCTTTACTTCTCTGAAATGCAGTAGTTACCCACTGACTCAAATCCAGATGGGCAACTCATTGCTGCTCTGCGTATCGCCAGTTTAGCCTCAGCTGTGGCTACACAGTAATTGCCTTGTTCACTATATCCTTCGGGACAATTTTGAAATTTCACAAAAGCGAATTTCGCATTCGCTCCAGGAAAGCACTGACTTCCTTTTGCTGAATAGCCTGACGGGCAATCACCCTCTTTAGGAATTTCACTGGGTGCAGGTACGGCAGCCAATACCCAAGTAGATGCCAGCAAAAGCCCAGCAAAGACAAAAGTTTGTTTCATAGGGATTTCCTTTAAATCAAAAACGTTATTTTATTTCATAGAAAATAATTCTTTGCACGCTATCAAAGTGATGCGCAGAAAATTCATCGATCTGCGATATCATGCAAAAGGTATAAATATTGGGGTGACCCATAATCTCATCAGGAGCACGCGACTTGATCAAGATACGTATGCTAGGGTGTCATGGCGGCATTGGCGGCAGCCAACGCCAGACTACCTGTTACCTGCTCGGCGACTCGGTGCTCATTGATGCGGGAACAGGTCTCGGCACACTGCCACTTGATAAGATGTTACGCATTGATCATGTAGTACTGACCCATGCCCATCTCGATCATATTGCCTGCCTTCCTCTGATGATCGATTCGGTTTGCGGTCAGCGAACTTCACCCTTGCAGGTCTGGGCGCTCCCCGAGGTGATCGCCTCACTTTCAGACCACATTTTTAATGACAAAATTTGGCCAGATTTCACGCTAATACCAACCCCAGAACAGCCCTTTTTAAAACTCAATCCCTTAACTGGTTCAATTAAATTGAATGATATGCAGTTCACTACATTGCCAGCGCGTCATGGAATTCCAGGATGCGGTTACAGGGTTGAACGTAAAGGGTTTGCTGTAGCGTTCTCTGGCGATACTGCAGATTGCCCTGAGTTCTGGGAAAAAATGACGAATGACTCAATGCTCGAAGCGGTCGTCGTTGAATGTTCGTATCCTTCCTCAATGAAAGCTATGGCGTCATTATCGATGCATCTTGATGCCAGCACGCTGATATCTCGACTCTCTGCATTACCCAAACAGGTGACATCAGTCATAGTTCATCGTAAGCCGGGTCTCGAATCGCAGATAGCTCAAGAGCTCTTATCTGGCCTACCAGGGAAAAAACTTCTCTTTCCTGAAGCTGATGAAGAATTAATTTTCGGGACGTAATTTTCAAGCCCTTATCGCATTTTGCATATACAGCTGCAACAGCAAAGCTTCGAGTACTTGGGTCGCTATCCCGCCCTCTTTTGAAAGTAGCTCACGCAATCCCTGAGCGGTAATCTCCAGACAAACGGTCTCACCTATGGCCTGCGCTGCAGCGCTACGAACACCACCGGCTAACAATGCCTGCTCACCAAAGGATTCGCCCGCTGAAAGTACAGCTAACTGACTTTGATTATGACGATCAATGATAGCTACCTGCCCACTTTTAATCACATAAAAGCTATGTGCTGATTCTCCCGGCTCAAACAGAACCTGACCATCAGCGTAAGCAACGGGTTTAAATCCACTCATGACAGGCTCGCCGGCGGCGCCTTGAGTTGAAGTATGCGCATGGTCGTAAAGCGACAAATACCTTTGAGTCCCGGATTTAATCGACGTACTTCGCGCAATGCTCTATCCATAGAGATGAGTTTGGTATTAACCACCGATTTTGCGACGGCATCCCAAGCGTAGACAACATCAGCGAGACCTTCTGCCATACCAAAAACACTGCCGGGACCAAAAGACAATTTTTTGCCTTCGTCGTCCACGGTCTCGACGATGCCGGAGATGACGACATGCGCAAATGTCGCATGGTCTCCACGTTGTGCGATTTTTTGTCCCGGCTGAAATACACCAGAATTTAAGTCGCTACCCCAAAGCTTAAAAAATAGTCGTTCTGCGCTTGAAAATTCGTGATGATCGAATGCGTCGATTGCGTGTTTAGAGCGAGGATCAATAATGCCTAGCGCCTTAAAACGCTGCATATTCATACCGAAACGGATTTCTTCCTCAGAATTGGTAGTCATACTCACCTGTTCTTAGAATTTTGGTTATTTTTGCCAGGATAGTGCCTAAGAATTATAGATCGACTTGACAGCAGAGAAACCTGAAACAATGGACATACCGAGCAAATAGTTTTCAAGATTTAAATAAATTTCCAATCATTTAATACGATACATTTTCAATTTGGTATTGCATCTAAATTCCAGCATTGTAGGGTTCAAAGAATATGTAATAAGATACATGAGCGGCCACACAACAGACAATAATCAAAAATAAATGATCAACATGCTGCCAACCCATTCCCGATCAAACGCTGCTTTTTCGAGCGAGCACCCTTTTAATTTCTGAACGACCCCCGGAGAAGGCTATGGAAATTTCCAAGGCAATCGACATTCGCACCGCCATGCGCGCTTCGGGCGTGATCATGGCATACAACGGCACAGTATCTGATGAGCTAATGGTGACGCTAGCGGACATTCTCAAAAATCGAATGGAGGCTATGGACGATGCCAAGCGCTCTCGCGTCGTATTCTCCATCTTCATGGAAGGCATGCAGAACCTAATCTGGCATGGTCGAACCAATCAAGGCGCCCCTGGTATGGTCTGCATCTCTCAACAAGATGGTGAAATCACTGTCGTTTGCGGTAATCGCATAGAACGCGAAGAGTCACTGAAACTCAACCAAACACTAGAGCATTTGCAACACGCAGACAAGGACACGATACGTCAGCTTTATCGCGAAGGAATGTCCAAATCCAGCGAGCATGAAGGACCTGGGGCAGGATTAGGATTGCTAGAAATAGCTCGTCGCGCATCACATCCAATCTCATTTGCTTTCATGGACGTTGATGAAGATCACGTAGATTTTTTTCTGGCGGCCAGGATTTGAGGAGAAATTCTAATGAGTGAATTGAACATAGCAGCAACTGAGCGCACGCCGGAAATTCAGCTGTCATCCATCAATGGGATTTTTCGCATGAAGGGTGAATCATATCCAGAGGATGTATCGGCATTCTACGGTCAGGTAATCGTCGCCGTGGATCAGTTAGCGAATAATCTGGCAAAGCCTCTGACCGTTGATGTAGCAATGATTTATATCAACAGCTCTAGTATCAAAGCGATGTTCCGAATCTTCGAAGGTCTTGAAGCTGTGCGAAAAAACGGACAAACGCTTTCTATCACTTGGCATTACCAAGATGATGACGACATCATGCAAGAACTAGGTGAAGATTTCAAAGATCGCTTTCCAGATCTTCCGATTGAGGTCCAGGCGACGTGAGTACCAACAGCGATGACACGCTGTTCGATCTTTATGATCGTGAGAAACGGCTTCTCGCCGAAGGACCAGATCTACTCAAAAGTAATGACGAAAAAGAATTACGCGCCTTTGCTGAACGGCTTTTCGAGCGATTCGCTAAAGTTGTCCGAGAAAACGAAGACCTAACCCGGCACTCTGACCGGCAAGAACAACGGCTGGTGAAATTAAATCAGAACTTAAAAACTCAAACACGCGAACTTGATCAGCGAAAAACCGAGCTGGAAAATTTATCACACCAGCTATCCAAGTACCTGCCACCTCAAATTCACCAAGCCCTTTTCGAAGGAAAGCACGACACCCAGATTGCCACTCAGCGCAAAAAATTGACTGTCTTTTTTTCTGATATTAAAAATTTTACACAGACATCTGAAAGCCTACAGCCAGAAGCGTTAACGGAATACTTAAACGAATATTTTTCCGAAATGACGCAAATCGCGCTTAACCATGGAGCCACCATCGACAAATACATGGGCGATGCGATGATGGTCTTTTTTGGAGATCCTGACACCCGCGGCATACGCGAGGATGCCCGTGCTTGCGTAGAGATGGCACTATCTATGCTGGAACGTCTACGAGCATTACAAAAACGCTGGCGTTCTATTGGCTTTGAGAATCCTTTCGAAATCCGAATCGGTATCAACACCGGTTACTGCAATGTGGGAAATTTTGGAAGCGAACAACGACTCTCTTACACAATCATCGGCGGCGAAGTGAATCTGGCTCAACGACTGGAAGCCAATGCAGATGTTGGTGGAATTTTAATGAGCTACGAAACATTCGTTCATGTAGAAGACTTAGTCATTGCAGAGAAACGCGGCGCAATCAGAATGAAAGGTATCGCACGAGATGTGCAAACCTATGCGATTTCAGGCCGCAAAACTGAATCATCGTCCTCCATTTTTAATTTCGATCATCCATCAGGAGTATCCATCGATATTGATCCGGCAGTACTCGATGCTGAGGGCCGCGTTGCGCTAGCTGATAAGCTCTCGGAGTTAGCGTCACAACTACGCGAATTCTGATTGTGAGCTCTGATTGTGAGCTCTAATTTTGTGTTGTTTCTTGTCACAGCAAAAGTAACAGCTTGGCTTTTCGCTATCACTGTAAAGACTTTTTCACCAGCGTCTCTCTACACTTGGCAATATATGACATAGCGACACTTGAAAGGATATAACTAATGAAAAAAATAATATCTATCCTGTTGCTCTTAATTAGCCTTATCGTTTGGCCCGTGGTTGCCATAGGTGCAGAATCGATTGTGCTTAACGAAAATACTCCAGTTATTACACCAGTCAAGCCGAAAGATCTACAGGTGCTTGTTGAGGGAGATAAACCTCTCTCGCTTAATGAGGTGATAGATTCAACTAGTCAATTTAAGCATCCAGATGAGATCGGAGCAATTCAATCCACCAAAAAGTACTGGCTAGCATTTGAAATAAAAAACAATGTCGCGACCGATAGAACTTTTCGAATCACGAATAAAACATTGGGCTTGTTAAGCTTGAATGTTTATCTTGTTTATGAAAATGGCGATAGAGTTGCTTACGAAAAAAATTATGCCACTCTTCCTCCAGGAAATCAGATTTCACACTCATCCCCATTTTTAACACTAACTCCCGCTTCAGAAACACAATATCTGGTACTACCTTTGCGCCGCAATGAAACTATAAAAATCTATGCACGGGTAAATCCTGATCAGCGTTTTTTACCTCAACAATTTAATTTTTTAAGTATTGCAGACCACGCAAAATATCTCGAATTACGTCGCTACGGATTGTATATAGAAGGGGCCCTTGCCGGCGCCCTAGTCGCTTTGTCTGTCTTTGGCTGGTACTCCTTTGTCCGCAACCGTGATCACACCAGCTTGATGTATGGAATTTGGATACTGTTTGCTTTGGGTAGCGTACTTGTACTGGGCGTACATGACGGCCAGAGAATGGCAGAGTTTTTTTACGGCTTTGATGAATTCGGATTTACGCCGGTTGGGCTTTCATTTCGAAATGTTGTGGTTTACATCGTCGCTGCCGGCCAGAGTATTGCATACATACTTTTCGCACGATCTTTTCTTAATATCAAAGAGCGATTTCCATTATTTCATCGGTTCACAAACGCTTGGATAGTGTTTTATCTTTTTCAGATCGTCGTCAATCTAACTATCAAACACAGCATTCCACCTAGCTGGCTATGGAATCCTCTATTGATATGGCTGGTCATGAATCTTCTTGGTGTGTATGCCTGCGCTTTTATCAGGCTACGTGAGGGCATGTCGATAGCCAAATTTTTTATGCTCGCAATGGTGCCCTATGTAATGTTCCGATCGTTGTTTTTACTTGGCGTGGCGGGCATCCCCTCACCGGTCGCATTGTTACCCGATGAAGGCATTTTTTATCACTTTAAAGATACCAATTCAATGCAAGGCTTTGGCGTAGTCTGCGAAGCAGTAATTATGGCGCTGGCGGTAGTAGCTCGTTCACGCTGGCTGCAAGATGAGTTAGCAACAAGTATGCGTGCACAACAAGAGCTGGTAGAAAATCAGAATAAGGTACTAGAAGAAACTGTCATAGCACGAACTCGTGAACTCGCTGAGCAGCACCAAGAGCTTGATGAAGCACATCGCTTGATAGTGAGTTCTGTGGATTATGCCAGTCGTCTCCAACGTAGTCAGCTGCCTAAGCCACATAGAATAGAGGGACGATTTAAATCTCTTGGCATCATTTGGGAGCCGCGTGACACTATTGGTGGCGACTTATGGTGGCTATCATCCTCACAACATCCCGGATCGTATACGCTAGCAGTTGCCGATTGCACGGGCCATGGAGTGCCAGGTGCAATGCTGTCTCTATTAGTTAGCAACTCCTTGGAGAGAATCTACTCAACTGAGCCTGACAAATCTCCGGCAGACGCCCTGATGACTTTAGATTTTTTAGTCCGTAGCGGACTGAATCAAGATGCAGAAGATAGTGAAAGCGATGATGGCTGTGACGCAATGATTATGCAAATTAATCGTGAAGAGCGCAGGATCATTTTTGCCGGAGCAAAAATCGGTGCGTTTCAAGTTAACGCTGCGGGAGATGTGACACGACATCTTCCAACACGGGCGAGTCTAGGTTATTGCCAACGCCCTGATCCAGAGGATGAACCAAACGATCAGACGATTTCTTTCGAGCCAGGTGATACTTTTGTCGTCGTGACTGATGGCTTTACTGATCAAATTGGCGGGAAAACAAATGCTCCTAGTTCATTTGGATATCGTCGAATTGAGCAAATACTGTCATCGATGGCCTCACAACCTGCTGAAAAAATTACAAAACGACTCAAAGAAGAATTCGAAAACTGGCGCGGCGATCAGAGACATCGTGATGATTTAACGGTGATTGCTTTTACGCTTTAAAAACAACCACCTTATGAAACGATGAGGTAATTTATTGCTTTTGTTACCTGACATCTAGATTAAGTGAATTACGAAAACTACTAATTACACTACTCAATGCTCGTTATTGATGGCTTACAGTTTAAATACAACGACTGTCACATCATCCCTACGCTCGTTAACTCCTTGCCAGGCAAAAAAATCATTCTTGATAGCTGCAGTTATAGTCTTCGCATCTTTTTTAAAGTGTGAGCGAAGAAGATTCTCTAATCGACGATATCCATACGATATTTTCCCATTGGGGCCACCAATTTGATCGGTCAATCCATCAGTGGTAATCACGAAAACATCTTCTGTTTGATAGCTAATTGTATGCAAATAAGGTTTGTATCGTTCAATTATTGATTCTTGATATCCCAGACTACATCTGGCACCAGAATATCTGGTTAAAATTCCTTGTGAATCCACACGGAATAATCCTATTTTTGCACCAGAGAATTCGATGATTTTTTTATCCGGGTCGATGCGCAGTAAAGCTGCATCACACCCGTCATCACTCTCACTATCTGAGCGGTCTTGGTTTAAACCAAGACGCACATAACGATCCAACGCCAATAGAGCACTAGCCGGATCTTGATCAGTGTCGTTTGCGTAAATACGCTCTAGAGAATTACTAACTAGTAGCGACAACATAGCGCCAGGAACTCCATGCCCTGTACTGTCTGCAACCGCGAGTATAAAAGGACCTGGATGAAGTGACGATGAGACCCAATATACATCCCCGCCAATAACATCGCGGGGTTCCCAAATTGTATCGAAAGAATTAAATCGTCCCTCTAATCGAATAGAACGTGGTAATTGTCCGCGCTGTAAACGACTTGCGTAATTCACTGAACTCAATACTAATTCGTGTTTAATACGTAATTCTCTGGTTCTATCTTCTACTGTCGTTTCAAGGATCTGATTTTGCTTTTCAATTAATTCGCTATGATTTTTAGCGCTAATTGTTAATTCGTTTTGTAGCCACCGTGCTCGGCTTATCACAGCCAAAGCCATAATCAAAGCCTCCATACAAACGCCAAATGCCTGATTTGTCCAAGGATTTTTTAAAAAATATCCTATGCCGTAGTCAGGTAGCATCTGAAAGGGAGATGAAATTCCAATTATTCCAAACAAAAAACTTAACCGAAACACGAGGTATGGAATAACAGCGTAGGTAAAAAAAATTGCGAACCCAAAACCAGCTCTATAACGCAGATAGCTACAGACAAAAAAAGTCATTAAGACTGCACCCACCGCAATACTATAGGCTGGGGCAATTATGGACGGACTGAAAAATGTATTCTCTTTGTAAAACTCACCAGTCGCAGCAAGAAAACAATAGATAACAGCGTATGCAATCCAAATATTGGTGATGATCTGAATTTTCGGGAAATATTTTTTTATATTTAAATATTGACGAGCAAAAATTACGTAACTGATTGACTGACCAAAAGCAAGAATAATAAAAATTACATATGCGACTGTGTCAGACCAAGGTACGACTAAATTCTCTACATTGAAGAAAAATTCAAAAAGACGATGCCCATCGATGATATGCAAAGATGAAACAGATAAAAAAGCGATTGAAATCCAAATAGCGTAATGGATGTTCACTCTATCGTTAGATTGATAAGCATTAAATAAAGCAAAAATAGTTAAGGCGAGCAAAGTTCCTAATAGCAGTCCTTCTAAATACAAGCTAAATCGCCTGAATTCAGAAAAAGTACTCTTATCATAGAAGCTTAATGAAAACGATTTACTTGGGAAAATTGGATGAAATTTTACGCTGCTCAATATCGTAACTTCTTCACCTTTTTTTAAAACAAACGATGGAAATTGGCTCTGAAATTCTGAAATTTTTGTTGTACCAGGATTCGTTGCAAGAAATGGATTATGGTTTCCAACAAAGCCTGCAGATTTAAGCTTAACCGTATTACCTTTTGCGTATATAACGTAAGCCGTAAGTTCTCTCCAACCTGAATGATCAATTTGTAATTCTCTATCTTGATCTAATCCGTTAAATATTTTCTGGACAACCCAATAAGTTACATGGGGTTTAAAAGATTTGATTTCTGTCGCAGGAATAAAAAGATTTAAATTGTCTAATACATTCAAGTGGTCAGCCCTGTTGGTAGAGTCCTCATAAACTTGAATGTCGGCATCCTTAAAAATAATCGGCATTGAGTCGGACAAAACCATACGAGCATGCGTATGTTGGACTATTGCAAGCAAAGAAAATAATAAAATAAAAACAAATTGTTTTTTTAGTTTTTTCATTTTTATTAACCTCATTGGCACCAAGAATGAAGTCCAGCGTTACGATACCATCCTTGGACCTTAAATGATGTGAGCTTTCAATCTACTGATCAGTTATTGCAAAGTCAATCCTCAGCAGTTTTACCAGCAAAAGAGATACGCGCACGATCCAGATTTCATTAATTACGGCAAAGCTGGTAAAAACTGGGATCAAGTAACTCTGTCAGTTAAATGCTGACCTGTAACGAATTTTCAAACCAGTTAGATCTGGAGCTAAAGTGCCCAGACCTTTTGATTTGATAATGTGATCTAGTCTTATGTAACGCATTGGCAATAACCACAAGCTAGAATTAAGTTATGCGAAAAAAATTTACGCTAACCTCTATTGTTCTCATTTCTATCACAAACATAGTTTGGGCCGCTCGCCCATTCGTGACTGACGACGCACGACTGACCACAGCGGGTAGCTGCCAGCTTGAAAGTTGGACCAGGATATACCGCACCAGCACCGAGATCTGGGCGCTCCCCGCCTGTAACCCTACCGGTAACTTAGAGCTAACCTTGGGACAAGGGCGCGCGTTCTATGCTGCTTCGGGTGTCGAATCCGCAGATGACTATATTTTTCAGGCCAAGACGTTGTTTCGTAAGTTAGAAACAAATAGTTATGGGTTTGGTCTAGCCGCTGGCACGGTCCGTCATCCCGCAGTTAGCCCGGGGCCTAATTTATTCGGCAACAGCTATATCTATTTACCGTATTCAGCTTCATTCGCTGACGATGAGCTAGTTATGCATCTCAACGTAGGTTGGCTGAAGGAGCGCAGCACAGAAAAAAATCTGGCAACCTGGGGTGTGGGCACCGAGTGGAATGTCAACGAGCGTGTAACCTGGTTAGTCGAAGCCTTTGGGGAAACTAATCCTCACACCTATTGGCAAGCTGGAGGAAGATTCTCTCTGATTCCACAATTACTGCAGGTCGACACAACGTTGGGAAGCGCAGCTAGCGGTAATAGAGATAATCGCTGGATTTCTTTTGGCTTGAGGTTTACTCCTTCCAAATTATTCTGATCTGCGTAACTCAGTTCAGGCACAGGACCATTTGCGCCTAACACTTTGCACTTACTATTACGCGCTAGGATATGACGCTGCGATAAAATCAAACGAAGATTTGCGTGATTCTTATTTTTCAGTAGTAGCAAAGCATAAAAATTAGGGAATAATTTGATGATTGGGAAAGCCATCTGCGCACTGCTACTCATTAGCTTATCTTCTACTGCTTCCGCTGCTTGGGTTAAGTTATCTCAAAACGAAATTGGAGATAATTTTTATTACGATACCGCGACCATCAGTAAAACGGATACTCGCACGGTCTGGATTTTGATTAATTACGGCAAACCCGATAAAAGCCGCGCTCAAGAAATTCAGTCAGTCAAATACCTGATGCAGGCAAACTGCAGCGATAAAAGCACTCGCGAGCTTATGTCCTATAGCTACAGCCGCTCAAACGGTGAAGGCAAGCCCGTCGTTTCTAGTGACGCTGGGGGTAAATGGCAAATCCTTCAGCGTAATTCGCCTGAGGAAGACTTTTTTAATCTTTTGTGCAAAAAATAGATCTCATCAAAGAGTTCAAACTTCATACTCGGTCAGACGAATGCGCACCTCATCGCTCTAACTGAATTTCCAAGCGAATTTGCATGCGCCATAGCTACCGTTTGCAGCAAACTATGGTACGGTCTAGAAATAAGACTTGGCCTGACTAAAAAAAGAAATAATTCACGGCAAAGTCTGCATGTTTTTAAAATACCAACCAGCACTCTTTTCGTAATGACATCATGATTTGTAAACGTATCTTCTGAAGGCCCGCGGATGTTTTCATTGAAAAATTCCAATAACCTTCTTCAAAGTTCGGAAAAATTCGATACCTTGATCGGCGAAAGCTCTGAAATACACGGGCGATTAGTCCTCACGGGTAGTACACGCATTGACGGTAAAGTCTTTGGGAATATCGAAGCCCCGCCTGAAAAAAAAGTACAAATCTTTATTGGCCAGACTGGCGAGATTAGCGGTGACATCAGCGCCTATCAAGTGACGGTTGAAGGCAAAGTCGAAGGCAATGTGATGGCAACAGAAAGAGCTATCTTTCGCAAAACGGCCGTCATACATGGCGATATCACTTACGGTGATTTATTGGTCGCACATGGCGCAAAATTGATGGGATTGATCATGCCCTTAAAAACCAGTGCGCGCAGTACGGTAGAACCTTCTGCTTTTATCGCTCGATAAAATTTAATCATGATAATTAGCTGACACTACGTTTCAGCTAGCTTATATTTTTTGCTTAGCGTGGATACGTGAGCAAACGTTATCTACTTCCGATTCGTTTTTTCAATTGTGCGAGATATGCTTGCCCTGCCTCTGTCTCTTCAGCCGGCGCCCATGGTGCGGGCTCTTTAGAAAGCTCTAGATTAAAAGGACCAGCTTTCACTTCTAGCAGTATGGAGTTCGGTTCGGTCGCAATAATCGTGTGCCAAACGCCTACCTGAATTTCTACACCTACACCCGAGTCACTAATAGATTGATATTTTTCAGAATGAAAAGGGATAACTTCCTCAATCTCTCCTTGCTCAGAAAAAGTAACCAGTAGAAATTTACCTCTGATAGCAAACAGCGTTTCAACCTTAGGATCATTTTTATGACGATGCGGACGAACGTAGCTATCTATCTCAATCGCATTGAACAAGCGCTGACAAGGATCGTCCGTTGTTACGTGAATTGTGCGACTTTGACGCCTGCGCGGGGAATCATGTGCCGCTAGTGTGATTGTATTTAAATAGGTGTCAGAAAAGCGAGTAGTTGTCATAGCAGACCTGAGCTGATGTTTTCACTACAAGTCTAAACTAAAAAAATAGCCCCGGATTCTCTGGAATCTGGGGCTATACGATTTGAACCTTCATCTCAGCGCTTTACCATTGCCTAAACAAGAGGGCTAAGCACCAATCAGGTAGATCGCTGTTTCAAGATACTCGGCCTTGCAAAAGGCGCTTTGCGAAGTCTCAAACATTGACCACGGCACCGATTCAATCATTTCTTCACGAAGAATGGCTAATAATTCGATTCAAAACCAACGGTCCAACTCACTAAAACTCTGCGAGTGTCGATAGACGTATCAGCTTGTGTATACTAATTCGATAAACATCGTATTCATAACCACTTTGCTGACGCTCTAAAAAACTATGTTTCAACATCTGCGCCAGCCCGGCGTAATGACATTGACACTGTCTGCTGCCGGTATCCTGTTGATTGTGATGGGCATACGCCAATCCACCGGGCTGTATTTAAGCCCAATGAACACCTCCACTGGGTTAGGCATTGTCAGCCTCAGTCTCGCTCTGGCCATTGGGCAGTTTGTGTGGGGAGCCTTCCAGCCTATTGCTGGCGCGATGGCCGATCACTGGGGGCCGCGCCCAGTGCTGCTTGGCGGCGTGCTGCTGTTTGCTATCGCAACGGCTATTACCCCATTTATGACTGACGGCTTGGGCTTCGCCATCACACTCGGCATTTTGTCGGCGGCCGGCGCAGGCTCAGCTAGCTTTTCTGTACTGATGGGCGTTGTCGCTCAGCGATTGCCTGCCGAAGCGCGTGGTAGCGCATCGGGAGTCATTAACGCGGGCAGCTCACTGGGCCAATTTGTGATTGCACCCATCACCCAAAAATTGATTCAACTGTTTGGCTGGATGTCGGCCATGTGGGCCATGGCTATACTCGCGCTTGCGGCTCTGCCCTTAGTCGGCAAGCTTACTGACCACACTACCGCTGCACACAAACCGCCCGACACCACCGGTGGCTTGAGACAAGCGCTGCGTGATTCATTGAAATCACCGAGTTACGGATTACTACATGCGGGGTTTTTTACCTGCGGTTTTCACATTGCATTTTTAGTGACGCACCTACCCGGTGAAGTCGATCTGTGTGGTCTTCCACCCTCCGTCGCTAGCTGGTCACTTGCGATCATTGGTTTAGCAAACATCGGTGGTAGTTTGTATATCGGTAGCTGCATCAACCGATTTCGCAGTAAATATATTCTCTGCGCGATGTATGGTTCCAGAGCATTGCTGGTGATTTGGTATTTACTGATGCCCAAAGAAGCATGGGTCTTTTACATTTTTGCTGCCGGCTTAGGATTTACATGGTTGGCCACCGTCCCACCCACCGCTGCTTTGGTTGGAAAGCTTTTCGGAGCTCGATACCTCGCAACGCTCTTTGGCCTGACACTGTTATCGCATCAAATCGGTGGATTTTTAGGTGCTTGGTTAGGCGGTCTGGCGATTGCTAATTATGGCGACCTAACATTGATGTGGTACGCAGATATTGCCCTAGCTGTATTCGCAGCACTGGTGAATTTACC
>JACCED010101838.1_pt1 | contig 15074 bp, 16 predicted proteins | sample 7455021 | NCBI WGS metagenome assembly JACCED01 (sample SAMN15323456, study PRJNA562643) | freshwater metagenome | isolation source: river surface water | place: USA:Blue River Watershed | collected 2017-08-19 | reverse complement strand
TCCCATTCCGAACAGAGAAGTTAAGCCGATCAGCGCAGATGATACTTGGGTAAAACCTGGGAAAGTATGTCGTCGCCACCTTTTTAAACCAAAAAGCCTCACTCGTGAGGCTTTTTTTTTGCTTAATACCCCTCTAATCTTTTAACCTTTTCCTCAAAACTCAATCACCATACACCCCAATGTTAAGCCAGCTCCTGTGCCTAAAAACATGATCTTTTTGCCCCTTAACTCCTTGCCACTGTTTATCAATCGCTCTAAACCCAATGGAATTGATGCCGAAATGCAGTTTCCGTATTCCGACAGTGTTTCAATTGCATTTTCTGCAACCACATCAAAATGACGTATGAAAAATTCATTCCCCCAACGGCTCGTTTGATGTGTGATGTAATAATCAAAGTCCTTGACTTTATATCCAATTTGACCCACCATCTTATCGATGAATTTATCGATGTGCTTCTGGGTTAATCGTATTAAATTTTTTCCCTCCATCCGAAAGTTGTAACCTTCATCTGTGGGTGATGAGTGAATCCCTCGGTTATGTAGACCACCAATGGGTACATGTGCATAAAATGCACCCGATGGGAAATTTGTAAAATCGCTGTATAATGGGGTATAACCCTCGTTGTCAGTTGCTTCTATGATCATCGAAACAGCGCCGTCCCCAAATAATCCAAATTCCTTTTCCTCCTTTGGACTTAATGCCTTTGATGCGATTTCTGCGCAAACTATAGCGATACGTTTGTGTTTTCCAGTTTCTAGATACAAATGAGCCACTTCCATCGCGCTGATAAAACTCAAACATGTTGAATCAATATCGATACAGTTGAAATTTACTTCGTCATTGGTGATTTTAGATTTGATGACCACACTGGTATGTGGAACGGGGAATTCGTATGCTGCACCGCAAAAAATGAGTAAATCAATGTCTTTGGGTTCTAAATTGGCCCTTTTTAATGCCCCTTTCAGTGAAATGGCTCCCATTTCTGAGACTGTTTCACCGTCACTCACATGATGCCTGAATTTTACACCAGTGTTCTTTTCAATTCTTCCGATTCTGCCATTACAACGCACATCCATTTCCTCAGAGCTAATTCTGTTCTTAGGTAAATATTTTTCAATTCCAGATATCTTAATTTTCATCGATTTGTCTCCTTATTTTTCTCCGTTTATTCCCGTTTAAGGTGATTGATTTTCTTGTTGTATTTAATTTTACTTCACTTTTAATGCCATTTATGGCAAAAATGTCCTTCAAAATCTGCGTTATTTTAATATTGGTTGAGTCGAAATCACTTTCGCTACAATCTATGTGGATGTTCAACTCAAAGTTTCCTATTTGCACGATTTCATAATTGAAGAATTCATTTGTGGCTAAAGCAATTTTTCTAGAAATTACATCAGGGAAAATTGAAACGTTTTCAATGATCAACACATCATCGTCTCGGCCGATTATTTTTTCGATGGCCATAAACGTTGATCCACAAGCACAAGGTGTTTGTTTGATTTGTAAAATATCATTCATTCTGTACCTTACAACGGGTTGACTTTTCCGAGTAAAATCTGTGATGATCGGATGGAATTTGTTATCGTCAATCCATTCTTGTTCAACGTGAATCACATCTTCGTTCAGATGCATGGTTCCTTCTTTACAAGTAAACCCTAACAAGCCTTCTGTACATTGATAGATTTCTTGAATTTGCGCCTTTAGCGATTTTTCGATAAAATATGCGTCATGATCATGCAGAACCTCTGCAAAAGAAATGATTTGATTGATTTCCAACTGAATCACATTGAAATGTTGTGCTCTTGCTATTTCCAACAAAATTGAAGGTTGAGCAGCCAGAATATCGGGTTGATAAGCATTTACTTCTTGGATGAGTGCTTCAGTTGGACGAAATATGTCAAAATATTGAAATTCAAACAGGTTCGACTGCACCGAGGTGTACAAATTTGAATTTGCCCTCAAGAAAAAGGCAATTTTTTGTTTTTGGAACAACTTAGGTTTTAATATTCGGTTCATTACAATGCCTACCCATTGCGCTCTCTCGCTCTCCGACACCAAGAAAATTCCCCGTTTGCCAGATGTTCCAGTAGACAATCCAACCGTGATTCCATTGATTTCAGATTTAAAATTTCTGCTTTTTTCAGATTCTATGGCCAAAGTCATGGCTTCATCGCGGTCTATTCCAACTGTATTGATGTGATTGAATTGTTCCATAAATTCTGTTTTTTCAATGATGGGAACATTCCTTAAATCCAATTGTCCATCTTTGAAAAAATCCTTATAAAATCTTGAATTTATGAGTGTTCGATTAAAGAAAACACGCAGTTTATTCTCTTGCCACTCGTGTAAATCAATTCTCGATTTAAATTTTGGGAGCATCCAAAATTGAATATAATAAAAGATGATTTTTAATTTAAACACGGTTTTGAATGTGGTTTAATGTTTTAGGACAGTGGGTGAACATTAAAGTTACATCGGGATTTGCTTCTTCATATTTGCGCAGTTTTTTCTGGGTTTCAATCAATTGATTCCATGAATCGATGAAAATTTTGACCACTTTCATAGGGTAAATTCCCTGTTTGTAAGTGTCGTAGTCCCAGGCTGCATCAGTTGCAAAAAACAGTTTTTGTTGTTCGTGTTCAAAGATGAATCCAATTTGCCCTCGCGCATGTCCCTCCAAAAGAACAAGTTCAAAATTTTGTTGATTGAATATTTGAAAATGCTTAAGGCCAAATTTATCGGTATAACTTTCGTCGCAAAAATGCTCAAGAATCGACACTCGAGCATAGAAATCATTGGGCAAAAGTCCTTTGATAATTCCTTTTCTAACCGCAGAAAATCCATCTTTTTCTTGAACTTCGTGCAAGGCAGATTCGGTACAAATAAACTTTGCATTTGGAAAGTCTTTTAGCCCGGCAATATGGTCGCCATGGAAATGGGATATGATGACATACTGAATATCAGTGGGTTGGATGTTGAGGGATTTTAACTGAGAAAGCGCCGTTTCTGTTTCCTCCAAGAAAACGGGTGTTGCCCAACGGTACAGTCTATCGGGGAATTTCCTGGTTTCGTTTATGAAATGGTTGCTGTAACCGCAATCAAACATCACATATCCTAAGTTAGGTATATCCAGCAGCGCCCAAACCGCATAAAATTTGATGTGTTCACTTTTTTTTGTCGGATTCACAATTTTTTGATTGGAATAACAATATCCGGAGGCGAAAAATTGAATGTTCATAGGGTTTTCGTTTTGTACCAAGAAATAAATTCATCTATCCCTTCTTGGGTGGTTTGAATGGGTTGATATCCCAATTTTTCTTTGGCTTTGTCGATGTTTAAAGTAAAGTTATCGGCCAGTATGGCAATTCCGTATTTTGTCATTGCGGGTTCTTTTGAGGGATGAAAAATCCTATAATATCCCTCCACAATAGACGCTACACGAATGGCAATATGTTTTGAAACTTTTTTTGTTACCGCATTGTAATTCAACGAGGTGAGTGCATAATTTAAAGTAGACCAGAAGTCAACAGCCTTCCCATCTGTAATGTTATAAGCTTCACCGCAACTAGATTTTGGTGCATTCATGGCACAAACTATTGCTTCAATCACATTTCTTGCACAGGTTAAATCGCACATATTTTTACCTGAGCCAACAATCTTCAATTTTCCTTTCTTGTAGGCTTCAAAAACCCTTGGAAAAATTACAGTATCCTCGGCTCCAATAATGGCACGTGGCCTTAAAGCGATGGTGGTAAAGTTGTCTTGGTTTTGCTGTAGGACAAACTTTTCTGCTTTTAATTTAGTGTGCGCATAGTGATTGACAATTTTCGTTGGCAATGGATCAGATTCCTTGACATTCCATCTGTCGTTGAAATTGACGTAAATACTTGGCGTGCCGATGTAAATGAACCTTTCAACATTGTTCGATTTAGACGCTTCCACCAAACAGTGAGTGGCAAGTACATTTGATTGATGGAAGGATACGTATTGCCCGTATGGAGACGACAAAGCCGCGCAGTGCACCACCATTTTTGCATTTGTTGTGAGTTCTTTGCAAAATTTAAGATCAGTCAAATCTCCGGTTACATATTCACAACCTTTGGTTTCCAAATGTTGCCTTTTTAATTGGCTTCTGGAAGTTGCAACAATGATGGCATCAGGATGATTTTCAGCGAAATATGCTGCTACCCGCCCTCCCAAAAAACCAGATGCCCCCGTAATCACTATTTTACCGTTGATGCTCATATTCATTCTGAAAAAACGAATATAATGATTCTGATTGCAGATAATTTAGAATTACGGGAATCCCATAATTTTATTTTTTCCTTTACGGAAATGCGCAAAAAATATAAATGATTGCGTTTGGTGGCGTTGATTGTAAGTTTCCGTATTTTTGGCAGAAACTGTGAAATGATGCACTTTTTAAACTTGGATTTTCAACAACTCAAGCAACGTTGGCATGATTATGTTCCGACCCCCAAGCGTCGACTTTTCGCCGTTTTGAGTTTGTTCACATTGTTTTTGTCGTTCGGCCTGAATCATTTAATGTCGTCTTATGCCGATCGGGTGCAAAGCAATCAAGTAACCGATTTGTTTTTGGATTTGTTGCCCGTAACAGATGTGAATTTTATCTTCTTTTGGATTGCATTCTTTTGGGTGATTGGATTGTTTTTCTATCACTTATGGCATCCAGAACAACTCTCTTTTTTGCTTTGGTCTTATGCGCTATTTATATCGGTACGCGCTGTGTTTATCACGCTCACGCATGTTGGTCCGCCTACAAATTTGGCCATCATTCCTAAAGAACTTGAAGTGTATGCATTTGAAGCAGACATGTTTTTCTCTGGGCATGTTGGAGGACCTTTTTTGTTCGCCATGCTCACAATCAACCCAATTTGGAAAAAGGTGGCCATTGCCTATACGGCCTTGACGTTGGTGGTGGTTTTGTTGGGACATATGCATTATTCAATTGATGTTTTTGCGGCATTGTTTATCTCACATTCGCTGTCGGTTTCCCTCAAAAAAATGAAACCGTGGTTTGAAAATAAAATTTTTGGCAACCAAATTTAATGGGATTCAAACGTGTTATATCAGACAATGAATGGTTGTACATTCGCTTTCAAGAAAACTTCCATCAGTTTAATATTCAATTTGTTATATCGGGTGATGGGCGAATTTCCATTGATCAATTGCGGAAGGCTTTGGATGTCTCATCGGCCAATCAACCATTATCGAGATCCTGTAAACAGGGCAAATATTGGGTCGATACTTTAAAAACGCCCACTGTTTTCGAACATAGCGATACCGTAGATTCAACATCGATTCTAGACCATTCGGTGCTACAGAAATCCATGCCTTTGGAAAATCATACGGTTGAAATTCATTCTTTTAATGGGGGACAATTCTTTGTTTTTCAAATTTTTCACGGGGTGATGGATGGGAAAGGGGCCTTGATGTTTGTTCGAAACACGTTTAAAGCACTCAATCAAACATCCCTCGAAATACTGAATTTTTTTGAGACAGAATTGGCGTTTATTGAGCCATTGGAAGTGCATCAAACACCATTTGACTTCAAATTTAAGTATCACGGAATCGAAAAATACACCAATCCGAGTAAGGGTCAATTTTCATTTCGCCGAATGTCTGTGAATGCGGAATTTCCAAATTTGGTGCCCCGGTTGTGCCAATTTTTTGCAAGTTTATCTAAAGATTCACAATCAAAATGGATGATACCGGTTGATATTCGCAGGCATCGTAGAGGTGTAGTTGGCGATTCAAATTTGACCTTGCCCATTTTTGTGTATACCCACAAAGGAATGACTGACAAGGATATAGCGGGTGAATATTTGTTTTCGCTGAAGGAGAATCAGGAGATCAACATCAACAACGTGAAAATTTGGGGAGTGTCGTTTGGGGGTAAGTTCATGGGCAAATTATGGGCTTTCGCTCTTTTGTCCCTCCAAAATATTTCCAGAAAATTTGCGGTATCTGGATTGTTTTCATTTTTAGGGAAGGTAAATTTGAGGGACTTTGGCACGGCAGAATTTGAGGCGAAGGAAATGTTTGCAATTCCACCTTATCAGCCATTAACACCGTTTACTTTGATTGTGATTTCGTATGAAAAGCGTACAGAATTGTTGATATCGTTTTCAACAAAATACGTAAAAAGTGAAATAATTGAGCAATATTTGGATCAGTTAAAGCGAGAATTTGAGCATGACATATTCTGAGATTTTTGAAATAGTGAAGGCCAATTTGGTGGAGATTTTGGAGCAGCCCGACGTGGTGGTGACGGATGAAACGAGCGCCCGCGACATTCCAGAGTGGGATTCGTTGTTGCACATTGAATTGATATTTGCTTTAGAGAAGAGGTTTGGAATCCGCTTCACCGCGATGGAAATAGGTCATTATGAGAACGTTGGCCAATTGTGTGAAGGGGTGAGGTTGAAAGTCCCAACAGCACTGTCGTGAATTTAAAGTTGAAAGTTTACCGTTTAGAGTTTTAGTTCAAAGTTTATCATTTAGTTTAAAGTTTATTGTTAGTTGAAAGTTTACATCATAAACCTTTATAAACCCTTATAAACTTTTTACTATCTTCGTATTATGAGGAGATTTTTAGGCGTATCGTTTGTAGCGGTGATGATTCTTGCATCATTTTCATTTTCGAACCTTCCATTGAGTACAAAGTTTGCGGGTATTTATAAGGGGACGCAGGCGGCATATAAGTTGAATGGGGTGAATGTTCCATCCATGAATTTCAAGTTTGTGGTATCCGTAACCAACAACAATGTTACAATGACTCAAACTCCGGCAGGTACGGCTGAAGAGACAATGGTTGAAGAGGAAACAGAGACAGAATCGGCACCGGCTGACAATGCAGAGAATGTGATTCGTTTCAAGGGAACCTATAAGTTGTCGCACGATGGACAGGCATACAAACTTGTTTGTAACATGGTTGAATTGCCAAAGAAGTTATCGAATCCGGTTTACACGTTGATTATCAACAAGAATACTTTTACAGGTAAGTGCATACCGGGGTTGTCGGGGGAGCCAGAATTTGAAATTGCGAAAGCTGGATATGTGAAGAAGGTGGGCATTCCAGAAAAGGTAGCGGCAGATTGTTCGGGGTTGGAGAAGGATTTAGAAGACTTTGAGAGGGACAGATACTCGAAATTCAATCCTCCCGTAGAGTGCAAATCGATCAGCGTGAAGCACTTGAACAATTGTTTTTACGAATTGAGCGCGGTGGTTGTTGATCCAGCGAACAACAAAACGCGCAACGTAAAATTGAAATACAAATTCGCCAAAGGCAACTGGGAAATTTCGAAGTAGGGGGTTAATCCGTTATGGGTTTGATGAATGAAATCAAGCCCCGAGTATTTTTATCGTAAGACCATTGTACTTGAACAACGGAACCATCTATTTTATCTAACAATAGAAAATTGTACATATTTGTTGTTGGGTAGAGGGTAAATCTACCAACTGACTCTTGTTCTTTGGTTACCAACTCTAAATCATTCACAACTAATTCTCCTTTGTTTTCTTCATTTTTTACGCTAAAATGTACTTGCCAAATTCTCCCATTTCTTGTATCTAATTTTAAAAATGTATAAATATTAGAAGTTGGGTACAATTGATAGATTGAATTTTTATCAATGACATTTTGATTTGTAATAACATTTCTCGGTGGTTCAGTTTGGGAAAATAATGTATTGCTGAATATCAAAATTGTAAAAATTGTGATTGCTCGTTTCATGTTTTGTATATGTTTAAGTTTGGTTAATTGAGATAATTCCCGTGAATAGAGTTTCGCCAAAGGCAACTGGGAAATTTCGAAGTAGGGGGTTAGTATTCAGTGTAATCGTAAAGAACTCCATTTCTGAAGTTAAGCGTTAAATCTGTATTCTCATCATGGTTTAAATCGTAATTCCAAGACTCACTAACATTACCTAAATAGTTATCCATTTCAGTCTTTGTTGGTTTGCCCAATAGAATTTTTGCGGAGTCTTTCGATAACTCGGTGTGTATGAGCACCAACCCTTTTTTTCCTTTTACTTCAAAATATTGTATATCGCTTTTTTGATTTTGAATTTGTTTAACTAACTCTAAGTAAGTTTCGAGCTCTTTTTCTTCTTTGGTTTTTGAATTCATTTTAACGACATACATTAAAATTACTCCTAAAACAATTCCGATTATGAGAATAAGCCAAGTGTTGTTTTTCATTTTTGGTTCCTATGTTAATTGCATTGATAGAGTCGTATAAAAACGCAATTTTACTTGTAAAATTTTTTATCTAACGCAAAGTAAATGAATTGATATCTTTAATTCAAACAAGTTTAATTTGTGCATTACCAAAATTGGTAAGATTGCGATTTTGATGGATTTTAAGTTGTTGATAATGAATCGTTCGTGGAATTGGGGCTGTCGATTTAGTTCTGTATTTATTCTTTGCCTGTTTGTGAAACCTTCATTTATTTTGGTTAATGAAATTTATTTTTACAATTATTATTGGTACTCGTGATTATGCTTTATCTTTGTTTTTATACCCTTAATTTTTTATCCAAATGAGTGAAGAAATCAAAAATAAATCGCAAGTGGCTAAACCGCTGATCGATATGAATGAGTCAGAGGTTTATTCCGCAGTGCCCTCTATCATTCGAATTGTTAGAGAAAGTACCGGGCTGAGTCAGAAGTATGTTGCCGATAAATTGGAAATTACCCAACAACAATACAGCAACATCGAGAAGCATCCCGAAAATGCGTCCCTCAAAAGATTTCGTGAATTAAGTGCCGTTTTTCAAGTCCCTGTTACAACTTTAATTGGTGAGTCTGAAAGTTATGTGCAGCAGAATTTCCAACAACAAGGCGGACAAGCTGCCACCATCCTTCACAACAACGGACTTCCCGAGAAGGAAAGAGAACTCTATGAACGCATGATTCAAGATTATCGCACCCAAATTGAAGTCCTTCAATCGCTGCTGAAGTCGTTTGCTAAATAATAGAGAAACGCACACTCCGTTTTCCGATAGAGAACGATTCTCAACTGTCGCCAATTTTTGATAATTTCCAACTTAACTTAGGAAAAGTGTGAAACTTTACACTTTTAGGTTCGAAAAAATGTAAAATTTTACACTTTTTCGGACTTATGGGGTTTTCTACGTTTGGTTTTCCTGAAAATGATGCTTGTTTTGTGCCTCCAAAAAGTTCACTCAAATTTATTTTCACCCGCTGGGAAATCACAATTTCAATCGTTATACTTGAAAATGATTTCTAATTTCTTTCAAGCAAATACTTATCTGATCGATGAGAAAGTGAACTTCTTTAAGTTTGCCAATGCCTATAAAATCTACAATGAAAATGGAGAACAACTCGGTCAAGTGGAACAAAAATTGTCGGCAGGGGCCAAAATTCTTCGACTCCTCCTCAACAAAGCCATGCTTCCTTTCAAGTTCGATATCGTGAATGCAAATGGTGCAGTTGAAGCTTCAATTACAAGGGGATGGACTTTCTGGATGACGAAAATTAACATCCTCGATCATTCAGGACAATTGGTGGGCAAAATCAGACAGAAATTTGCTTTCCTAAAAGCAACGTTTATCATTGAAACAGCAGATGGACAGGAAATTGCGCGTATTGTGGGGGACTGGAAAGCTTGGAACTTTAGCATCACCGACACAACTGGAACCGAAATTGGTAGCATCTCTAAAAAATGGAATGGCGTGATGAAAGAAGTGTTCACAACTGCCGATAAATACATTGTTGACTTGATTCCTGCATATAACAACAGCGCTAGCCAAAAAATGGCCGTGTTGACAGCTGCAATTACCATCGATATGGTGCTTAAAGAGCGTAAATAATTCACTGTGAATCAAATGTCCCTCAAGAAAATAACCTTCAATGCAATCATTTTGGTTGCATTTTTTTCGTTCAATATTCAAGTTGCTCAGGCCCAAAAAGCAAAACACAGCAAGCAGAAAGTTTACAGCAAACACAACCCTAAATTGCCTGCTTTTGTCGATTCGTTGGCCATTTATTTGATGAAACAACCCGCGAAAATTGGGGTGGCACTCGAATTTATTCCCTACAACGATTCATTGGCCTATGCTCAAAATCCGAAGCAAGGGGAACTGAAACCGTTCTCCTATAGCTTCAACGGAAATGATTCTTTTGTGATGATGAGTGTTGCGAAATTTCCAATTGCCGTGTTCGCGATGATGCAAGTAGAACGGGGGATATTGAGCCTTGATATGCCGATTCAAATCGATAGCAATGACCTGAATTGGGACACCCATAGTCCAACCGTGAACGGAAAAGAACATCCCTTCACCATCACATTGAAGGAGGCAATTGACGCATCAGTTGGGTTGAGCGACAATATTACCACCGATAAAATTATTGAAGCGGTGGGCGGTGTTGAAAAGGTAGAAGATTTTATCAAAGCCTTGGGATACAGCAACATGCATGTGAGAAGTTCGTACAAAAAAATGACGTCGACCACTCTTGGAAAGAATTCATCTAGTCCATTGGCCATGAATAAAATGCTTTTTGAATTTTATTATGGGATGTTAACAATGTCGGAGCATTCGAAATACTTGTATGGACTGATGAAAACGACACCTACTGGACCGAAGAGGATCAGAGGACTTTTGCCTACATCTGTGGAAGTGGCGCATAAAACTGGCACCTATTACAACGATGAGGGCATTGTTGCCATCAATGACGTTGGATTTATTAAAACACCGAAAGGATTGGTAATTTTAACTATCTTCGTAAATAACTCGAAATTAACCCCCGAAGAAACAGAATTGGTGATTGCGAAAATCGGGGAGATGATTTATAAAGGTTTATAAAGGTTTATAAAGGTTTATAAGGGTTTATAAGGGTTTATGAGGGTTTATAAAGGTTTGTAAACAATGAACTTTGAACGTAAATCGAACATAAGCCCATAAACCAATAAGCCCATAAACCAAAACTTTAAACACTAAACTTTAAACTTTAAACACTATAAAATGAATACTAAAAACTTAATTAAATGGACACTTACCGGGTTGGTAGGTCTTGTTTTTCTTGGAAGTGGCGCTTTTAAATTTATGACCGTTGAAGGTTCTAAAGAAGCAGCACAAACATTGCAAATGGGAATTGAAGTTGCAACATTGAAGAAAATTGCAATTGTTGAAATTCTCTCTGTGATTTTATTTTTAATCCCTAGAACTGGATTGCTTGGTTTTGGATTGCTTACCGCTTACATGGGAGGCGCAATTGCCACTCATTTAACTCATGGACTACCAATTTTAGCACCTTGTGTGATCCTTGCTTTTGTGTGGATTACAACCTTGGTTCGTTTCCCTGAATTGGGGCAAAGGATTTATAAAGGTTTATAAAGGTTTATAAGGGTTTATAAAGGTTTATGAGGGTTTATGAGGGTTTATGAACAATGAACTTTGAACGTAAATCGAACATAAGCCCATAAACCAATAAGCCCATAAACCAAATCTTTAAACTTTAAACCCTCAACTTTAAACTTTTTTGATACTTTTAGCGTAGTTTTTAACTTTCGTGTGAATTATTTTGCGCCAGCAAGCCCAAAAAACAATAAACATTAAACTTTAATTATCATGAAATTCCATCGTATACAATCATTAGAAGATTATCATAAGCAGTATCAAAGGAGCGTTGAAAATCCAGAAGCTTTTTGGGACGAAATTGCACAGACGTTCACCTGGCAAAAGCCTTATTCTAAAGTGTTAGAATGGGATTTTCAAAAACCGACAATCAAATGGTTTGCCGATGGTGAATTGAATATTACTGAAAATTGTTTGGACCGACATCTCCCTGAAAGGGGCAATCAGCCTGCAATTGTGTTCGAGCCCAATCATCCCTCAGAAGAAACAAGGGTATACACCTATTCTCAGTTGCATCAAGAGGTGATGAACTTTTCCCAAGTTTTGATCAATCAGGGTGTTCAAAAGGGAGATAGGGTGTGCATTTACATGGGGATGGTGCCTGAATTGGCCATTGCAGTGCTTGCTTGCGCGCGTATTGGAGCCATTCACAGTGTGATTTTTGGCGGTTTTAGTGCCCAAAGTATCACCGATAGAATTATTGATGCACAGGCGGAATTTGTGGTGACACAAGATGCTGCTTACCGCGGAAACAAAGTGATTCCGTTGAAGCCGGTCATTGATGATGCCCTTTTGCAATGCGATTTTGTTCAAAAAGTGATTGTTTTAACCCATGCCAAAGAACCTGTGAGCATGCTCAAAGGTCGCGACGTTTGGTGGGAAGAAGAGCTTGAAATGGTGGGACAAGCCAATGTCCCTCCTGCAAAAATGAACGCTGAAGATCCGCTCTTCATTTTGTACACTTCTGGCAGCACTGGAAAGCCCAAAGGGGTGGTGCATACCTGCGGTGGTTACATGGTTTGGGCGAATTATACATTTGAGCAAGTGTTTCAATATCAAGAAGATGAATTGCATTTCTGCACAGCCGATATTGGGTGGATAACCGGTCATTCTTACATTGTGTATGGTCCGCTTTTGGCCGGCGCCAAATCGCTCATGTTTGAAGGAATTCCCACGTTTCCAGACCACGGAAGGTTGTGGGATATCGTTGAAAAACATCGGGTGAACATTCTTTACACCGCTCCAACTGCCATTCGCAGCTTGATGGGCTTCGGTACAGATATTTTTGAGGGACGTGATTTCGCTTCGCTCCGAGTGTTGGGAACCGTGGGCGAGCCCATTAACGAAGAGGCATGGAACTGGTACGACGTGAACGTGGGCAAACAAAATTGTCCGATCGTTGATACCTGGTGGCAGACTGAAACCGGCGGTGTGATGATTTCAAACCTTGCCGGAATTACCCCGTCGAGACCTGCTTGGGCAACACTGCCTTTGCCTGGAATTCAACCCGTTTTGGTGGATGAAAAAGGCAATGAAAATACCGAAATAAATCCTGAAACAGGCTTCGTTCATGGGAATTTGTGTATCAAATTTCCTTGGCCTGGCATGCTCAGAACCACCTACGGTGATCATCACCGTTGTTATACCAATTACTTCGCAACCTACGAAAATATGTATTTTACTGGCGATGGCGCTTACCGCGACAACGATGGGAATTACCGAATTACAGGTAGGGTAGACGACGTTTTGAATGTGAGCGGACATCGAATTGGTACCGCTGAGGTCGAAAATGCCATCAACATGCACGTTGGTGTGGTTGAAAGCGCTGTGGTTGGTTATCCGCATGACATCAAAGGACAAGGAATCTACGCCTATGTGGTTTGTTCTGATCATACCCACGACAAGGAACTAATCAAACGCGATATCAATGAAACCATCAGTCGACTCATCGGTCCGATTGCAAAAGCCGATAAGATTCAGATTGTGAGCGGACTGCCAAAAACGAGAAGCGGAAAAATCATGCGCCGTATTTTGCGCAAAATAGCGGAAGGAGAACTCAGTAGCCTCGGCGACACCAGCACATTGTTGGATCCGTCGGTGGTGGAAGAGATTTTGAAATTTAAAGTTTAAAGTTTAGGGTTTAAGGTTTGTCCTTGCCTGATTTAGGTTGGTAGTTTAACCTTTATAAACCTTTATAAACCCTCATAAACCTTTATAAACATTTATAAACTTATGTGGATCTTATATTTCCCAAGCAAGCCGGGGAGGCCATTCACAGAAAATTTGGCATTTTTGATACGGTTTTGGTCGGGGTCGAAGGCGTAATGGACAGCATTTCGGAAATCGGCTTTTTCGAGGTTGGTATCAGCAAAAGTTGTGGCGAGCAGGTCGCACCCATCGAAGCTCGCTTCAGTAAGATCGGCTGCAGAGAAGTCGACTTCCCTCAAATTACAATTTTTAAATTTCATTTTCTTGAGGGACATTTTCACGAAGGAGGCGAGTTGGAGGTTGCAATTTTGGAACTGCACGGAGAACAGGAAATCGGTATGTAGTTTGAATTGTAGTCCCACCATTTTGCAGTCGAAGAACCTTGCATCTCTAAAAGCGGTAGTATCGATTCTGGCGCCGGTAAGGTTACAGTGATAGAATTCGCATTCGGTGAGTTGAATTCCACAGAGGTCGACATTGGTAAAGTCGCAATGGTTGAAGGTACAGACTTCATATTCACCAAGTGCGATGGGGGAGTTGGAGAAGTCGACATGATCAAAGACCTGATTATAAGCAGCGGAATCCATGGGGCAAATTTAGTTAAAATTGGGTTGGATTTTGCGGGTTTATGGGTTTATGTGGGATTATGAGATTATGGGATTATTGGAAAATTTTGTTAAATGTTCGAAGTTTAGCCTTTGTAAGTCCTCATAAAGGATTAAAAACCAATACAATGCTTATGCGGTTCAAATTATTTTCAAATATTATTTGCAAAAGACCAAAAGTAGGTGTATTTTTGCAGTCCTTTTGAAGGAAAGGAGAGATGGCAGAGCGGTCGAATGCGGCGGTCTTGAAAACCGTTGACTGTAACAGGTCCGGGGGTTCGAATCCCTCTCTCTCCGCAGACAGATTGTCTAAAACAGTCTAAAAGCGTGTAAAATCAAGGTTTTACACGCTTTTTTTATGTTCTTCAAATTCTATTAAAGTCTAGTTTTGTCTATACTTTTGGTTTCTATCTAGGTTTCACTTTTTTTGAGGCCAAAAAAGAAACCAAGCAATTAGACGCTATTAGACATAATAATACTGAAAAACAATAAGTTAGGCGACTATTTTTTCCTTTGGAAACGTACATTTGTAACAAACATTAAGGGGGGCACAACGTAAAAAATTATGCCAAATGTCGTCAAGTCAAAAATCAAATTTCTCGCTGGTTGTTTACATCAGTAGAACAAAAACAAAAAAGAACGGTGAAGTTCCTGTTCTCATGAAAATCAACATCAATGGAGCGCGTGTTGTTATGCAACTCCAAAGAAGTGTTCATCCCAATAATTGGGACTCAACTCGCGCCAAAGTAATTGGTCGCACTCACGAAGCACGTGAATTCAATGTTTATATTGATTCCGTTCTCACCCGAACTCGCCAAAAGTACAGCGAGCTTCTTACACTGCATGATACCGTTACAC
>JACCED010728637.1_pt1 | contig 15083 bp, 8 predicted proteins | sample 7455021 | NCBI WGS metagenome assembly JACCED01 (sample SAMN15323456, study PRJNA562643) | freshwater metagenome | isolation source: river surface water | place: USA:Blue River Watershed | collected 2017-08-19 | reverse complement strand
GGGATGCACCGGCATCTCGCCCTGCGCACCGAACTCCTCGCTCGTGCGCACAATTCCAACACCGAAGATTGACTCCCAAAAGCGATTCGCCGTGACCCGTGCCGTCAGCGGGTTTTCGGGCGAAACCAGCCACCTCGCCATCGCCAACCGATCGGCAGGCTGCCCCGCGGGTAGTGGTGGGAAAATCTCCGGCGTTCTTGGCTGCACTTCATCACCCAGATTTTGATAATTCCCGCGAATCTGGATGTTTGTTGTACGCTTTTTATCCGCTGCAAGCTCGCGCATGATCAACACGGAGTTTGGTTTTAATTCGGCGAGCTGCTTACGGGCTGCCGCGAGTTTTGCGCGTTCGCCGGAAGCCTCCTGCGCCTGCTCACGGACGTAATAATCGGTGACCTGCGCCACCTGAGCAGCACTGCGTTCAGCGACGTTTTTTTGCAGCGCATCGGAAATGGCGATCGGCGCTGAAGCGTAAGCCTGCACGCGTTGATCGGTCGTCATATCGAGCGCAAACGACCCGAGTTGCTGGTCTTTGCGCCTGCCTTTGTGGCCGATCTCCACGCGCACGATGTCGCCTTGTTTTGCATCAATCGGACGTTCCGGGAGAAGCACCAGCCATTGAGGTTTAGCGGTGTTGGCGACCGCCCATCCCTTGGTTTTGTTCTTCTCAGGATCAAGCACCTTCAGACCCACCACAGACTGCGGCTCGTGCCCCGCCATCACGCTACTCGCGTAAACCGCTTTGTACTTGAGTTCGCGGCCCTCCAGCGGTTCAAACGCAAAACCCGGCTCCCGCAGATCCGACTCCACACGTGTTTCAACGACTTTTTTCTGCCCATCAAGCAAAGTCACTTTGAACGCCCCGATGTAATACCCGCCAGAAGAGGGAATGCTCAGGCTGATTTTTTCAATGCGCTGGATCGCGCCCAAATCGAGCTCCATGAATTCTCCTGCAGCCTCACCGCGGGTCACCAGAGCGTTAGACTCGCCGGATTTACCATCCACAGCACGCGCAGCCTCCGCCGCACCGTGCACCGGACTCGACTCGACATGCGCCCCGAGCGCGACGTTTTTTCCACCAGAAATCACCTCGATTTCCTCCAATTGCAACGGACGCGCTTTCCCAGTGAGCTCCACTTTCACGTACCTCGCGTTTCTTCCAAGCAGGCCGTTGGGAACCAGAACAGCGCGGATTGACTCGATCGAAAACGACCCGTTTGCGCCGAATCCTGCGCCTTTTCCGGGCAGCGCATCATCGTTGACTGTCAGCACCCGGATCGCCGAAATGCTCCCACCCGCCACCGCCGCATCAATCACGTAATCCTCGCCGCCTTTTTCGGAAGGCTTTGAAAAGAAAAGCGAGCCATCCGGGCGAACCGTTGGATCAGACCCCGAGCGCGCGACCACCCTCGAGGGCGAAAGGCGCGTCCACTGCAAGTCCCGCGGATACTCCTGATCCCACTTGGCGAAGTTTTGCAGCCAAGCCTCGGGCGGATTTTTAAAAACAGCTTCCAGCTCCTGAATGCTTTTTTCCAACCCCTCTTTTTTCTCTTTTTCTTCCGGCAGATAAAACTCAAGGAAAGGCGAATCGTCGCGCCGGTCAGCGTCCTCGGTTTGATTCAGGATCGCAAAAAAGCTGAAGTAATCGTGATGCGAGATGGGATCAAATTTGTGCGTGTGGCACTGCGCGCACGCCATCGACGTTCCCTGCCACACAGACCAAGTGGTCGAAACACGATCAACGATCGCCGCGTTGCGAAACTCTTCATCCGAAGTTCCGCCCTCATTGTTGGTCATGGTGTTCCGATGAAAAGCTGTCGCGATTATCTGATCCTGCGTCGCGTTTGGAAGCAGATCCCCAGCCAGCTGTTCAATGGTGAACTGATCAAACGGCTTGTTCTCATTAAACGCCCTGATCACATAGTCGCGGTACGCCCAGATGCTGCGCCCTGGATCGCTCGGGTACCCCGCGGAATCCGCATAACGCGCCAGATCCAGCCACAAGCGGGCCCAGTGTTCGCCGAACGAACTCTTGGCGAGCATGCGGTCCACCATCCGCTCGTAGGCATCCGGCGCCGAGTCCTTTTCAAACGCCTCGACCTCCGACGGAATGGGAGGGAGACCCGTCAAGTCGAGGGAAACGCGCCGGATCAACGTGTTTCTTTGGGCCTGTGCATTGGGCTTCAAGCCTTCGGCGATCAGTCGCGCCATCAAAAACCGGTCAACGGGATGGCTGCTCCAAAGGCTTTTAGGCACCTCGGGAAGACCTGGGCGCACCGGCTTTGAGTACGCCCAGTGGGGCGCCCAAGGCGCACCCTCGGAAATCCAACGCCGAAGGATTTCGATCTCCTTGGCCGTCGGTTTTTTGCCTGTCTTCGGAGGCGGCATCACTTCATCCGAGTCCGTGGAGAGAATCCTCTCAAGGATCTCGCTCTTTTCCGGATGAGACGGCACCACGGCGAACCTGCCGCCCAGATCCGCGCGCGCGCCGTCTTCCTGATCGAGCCGCAGTCCCTTTCCCTCGCCGCCCTTCCGGTTCTTGTCATCCGGCCCATGGCAGTGGAAGCAGTAGTTTGAAAGGATGGGACGGACCTCCCGCGCGAAATCCACCTTGGGCGTGGCTTTGGCAAACAATCGCGGCTGCAAAACAAGCAGCGTTGCGAGGAAGGGAATTGAATAAACAATGGGTCTCACGCGTTAAGGAAAGGGGCAGGTTGTGAATTTGGGGGAGAGATTAAGGAGACCTGTGGAATACTTAAAAATTCCCAAGCCAGTCACTGAATAACACCAATCGTGTAAATGGAAACTAAGCTTAAAACGAGTTGAAGAGTCAGATCCCACTGGGAGCGCGCAGTCCCAGCTGCGCGTACACACCGACACCCAGAGTGGGCTTGCGCCACCTTCGCCAGTTGCCTGCCATGCTGCCTCTCGGGTGCGATCCGCGTCCAAGCGCAGCTGGGGCTGCGCGGTCCCAGGAGCTGGCGCTCAACGGACCGCGTCCCAAAAAACCCATCGCAAAATTTAAAAACTCTTGCCGACAGTTACTTATGTTTGTTTGCATGTTTTACGCGACGGCGAACGCTCGCTGCCCAGGAAAACTTTATTCAGCTATCTTCCGTGATTCAGCCAAGCTCACGGTTAACCCCGAGCCACGTGGTATTCTTAGCTCAGTCCAGTACCCGCCCCGCCCCGGTCATCCAAACACCAAACCATCCAGAGGCGCGTCATGCGGTTCGGTCGGCAAATCCTCGAACACCTGAAATTCGAAGCAAATCCCCAGTCGCTTGACCGTCTTCGGCAGATCCGCAAGCGCCCTGTCGTAGAAGCCACCGCCGCGACCCAAGCGCTTCCCGCCCCGCGTGAAAGCGAGTCCCGGCACGACGACCAAATCCGCCTCTGCCAGCGACACGACCGCGCCGCCAGAGGGTTCCCTGAGATCCGGGAACCGCTCGCATCTCGCAAACCCCGACACGTCTTTCACCTCCCGCCACTCCAACCGCGACTCGGCGACCGCCGGAAAAATCGCGCGCTTCCCTTTGACCGGGAGCAGCTCCAGCAGCTCCACCTCGCCCTCCATCGGACAGAACAGCGCCACCGTACCCGCCGCCACCCAGTCCGGATGCGCGAGAATCCTTTCGCGGATCCGAAGAGAACGCGCGGCGCACTCCGCCGAGCGGGATCGCAGAATCTGACGCATTTGAAGGCGCAAGGCGCTCTTTTGCGGATGCATGCGGACTTCTTGCCAGCTCCGGAGGTGATTGTCCAAACCCTTGATGCACACTTCCTGCGGATCGCAACAAAGACTGCAAAGCCAACGCGATCCGGCAGAGGATTGGGTTGCCGTAACTAACAATCGCGACTACGGTGAGCGCGCTGTGCAGAAGCCATCCCGAAACCGTTCGACAGCGGAAATCCGAAAGTCTGCCTATGCCGCTTTCGCTCCTGACACCAGCGCGTCCGCGGTGGGTTTGCGACCGGCGGCCGCCTGGACACGCAGGAACCCCGTGACAGAGATCCTCCTCCCTTCGCTTCTCACCAAGCGCGAGGGCCGCTCCCTGCGCCCCGAATGGCCCCAGTTGCAGGGCAACGATTTCGCGCTCACGTGGATCGGCCACGCGTCTTTCCTGCTCCAGACCGCAGGACTGAACATCCTCATCGACCCGATCTGGAGCAACTGGGTGAAGGGCATCAAGCGCATGCGCAATCCCGGCGTTGAACTCAACGCGCTTCCCGGCATCGACCTCGTCCTGATCACCCACGCGCACTTCGACCACCTCGACCGCCGCACCCTCCGCGGGATCGCAGCCGACCAACCCGTCGTGGTTCCTTTTGAAGTCGGCAACCTCGTGCACGACCTCGGCTTTCGCGTCGTGCAGGAGTTGCACTACTGGGAAAGCTTTGAATACGGCCCCGTGCGCGTCACGCTGACGCCCTGCCACCATTGGGGCGCGAGGATGCTTCACGATTCGCACCGCGGTTTCGGGGGCTTCATCATCGAGGTTGCAGGCCGCGTGGTTTATCACTGCGGTGACACGGCGTACTTTGACGGGTTCCGCGAAATTGGCGCGCGATTCCCGATCGACGTCGCGCTGCTGCCAATCGGCGCATACGACCCGCCAAGCCTGCGCGCGGTCCATATGAACCCCGAGGAAGCCCTGGAGGCCTTCATCGAGCTAAACGCGCAACTGATGGTCCCTATGCACTACGGCACCTTCCGTCTGTCTTACGAACCACTCGAGGAACCGCCCGAAAGGCTCCGCCTCGCTGCACAAGCCCGCGCGATGCAAAGCCGGATCGCTTGGATGCAGGAAGGCTCACCGATGGTTTTTTGAAAACGCGTTTTTTAAAAACATCACCGTCGCTCCCGACCCGCTGTTGCCTTTCCACAGCTTCTTGAGCCATTGTGAACATCTTCTGCATGACAAATCCGAAGCCACCCTTCTCCACAGTCCGCCTTCTCACCAGCGCCGCCTGCATTCTCATCGCCTACCTTCCACTCGACGCGCAGGAGGCAGCTCCCTCGGCTCCCTCGGCGCCTGCTGCTCCTTCCGCACCAGCCGCTTCCCCGGCACCAGCGGTCGCTCCAACGCCTGCCCCTGCGGCTCCCGAAAACGCACCGGCAACCATCGAAGCCGTCCCTCCAAAACCCGCCCTCCCGGAACCAATCGTCGCTGAGGCGCCTGCAAGCGAGGATTCCCCGTCCACCCCCTCGCAACCGGCCGCAACGAAAGCCGCCACAAACAACGGCAAGATCTCGTTCTCCTCGTGCACGGTCGAAGGCAAGGAGATCGCAATCACTTTTGACGACGGTCCGCACAAAACAAACACCCCGCAACTCCTCGACATCCTCAAACAACGCGGCATACGCGCCACATTTTTTGTCGTTGGGCAAAACGCAGCGGAATACCCCGAAATCCTCAAACGGATTGTCGCCGAGGGCCACGAACTCGCTAACCACTCCTACACGCATCCAGTGCTCGCTTCGATGTCGCAGAGCGCAGTGCACGAACAGTTGGACAAAACGCATCAAGCGGTGCTGAAAGCAACCGGCGTTTCCATGAAACTGCTGCGCCCCCCGTACGGCGCCTTGAGCGAACCACAGCGGCGCACCGCAAACAGCGAGTTCGGATACAAGGTGATTCTCTGGAGCGTGGACCCGCTCGACTGGAAAGTCCGCGATGCAGCGCGCGTCCAAAACGAGATCGTTTCTCGCACGCAAGCGGGCTCGATCGTACTGGCGCACGACATCCACAAATCCACCGTGGACGCGATGCCCGAGACGCTCGATAAACTCACCGAAAAAGGATTCAAATTCGTCACCGTTTCGGAACTTCTCGCCCTCGACCGGCCAGCCGCGCCGAAGCCCGGGGCGGATCCATCAACTACTCCGGCGCCTTCGTTAAAGCCAACCTCTCAACCAAAAAAGGAAGAGAAGAAAACATTCTCGATCTTTAAGTCATCAAAGCCCGCAGCCCCCAGCGCATCTTCGCCTGCTCCAGGATCAACCGCATCCAGCGCCTCTTCCCCGTCTCTAAAACCTGCTTCTCCAGATAAAACTGCGGACAAAGCCTCCTCCGCTCCCGCTCCCGCCGCGAAAAAACCATCCCAACTTTCCGAGGAGGAGATCAAAAAGAAATGGCTCGAAAGCTTCAAACGCTGACGCGTGATCTCCGGCGGATCGTCGGAGCAAGTCTCGTTAGCGATGACGCGGCCACACTTTCCTCGCACGCGAGCGACAAGTGGTTTGCCAGCCACCCGCCGGAAGCGGTGGTTCGCGCCGAAAGCACCGAGGACGTCTCAAAAGTCCTCGCCTACGCTAACAAGATCGGAGTGCCTGTCACCCCGCGGGGCGCGGGATACGGTTACGTCGGCGGCTGCGTACCATTGCGCGGAGGAATCGTGCTCTCCGTCGCCGGCATGCAACGCATCAAGGAAATCCACTTTGAAGACGGCGTCGCAGTGGTCGAACCCGGAGTCATTACCGGCCGACTGCAGTCGGAAGCGCGCAAACGCGGTCTTTTTTATCCACCCGATCCCGCAAGTCTGAAGGACTGCAGCATCGGAGGAAACATCGCCACCAATGCGGGCGGTCCGCGCTGCTTGAAATACGGCGTCACACGCCACTACGTGCTCGGCTTGGAAGTCGTGCTGCCCAACGGCGACATCCTTCGCGCCGGGGGGCGCACGCACAAAAACAAAACGGGCTTTGATCTTGTTGGAATGTTTGTCGGTTCCGAGGGATTGCTTGGTGTCGTCACGGAGGCCACTCTGCGTCTCCTTCCACTGCCCCCGGCACGCGCAAGTCTGTCCGCGGCCTTTGCAACGTTCCGCGAAGCTGCGGACGCAGTCCAAGCGGTGTTCAAGGCGGGGTTCCTGCCGTCTGCGCTGGAAATCGCGGACTCTTTCACGCTGCGCTCCGCACGCGTGCATTGCGGCAAGGCGATCGTCCCCGATGGCGAGGGGCATTTGCTCGTCGATCTGGACGGCCAGCCTTCGTCGGTCCGCGCCGAATCGCTCGCCCTTCAAAAACTCCTGAACGGACGCGGTGCGTTAAGCGTGAAGCGTGCGTTTGGTGAGGAGGCGTGCGAGGCGCTCTGGACGTTGCGGCGCAAGTTTTCCGAGTCCCTAAAAGCCACCGGCCTCACCAAGCTGAATGAGGACATCGTCGTGCCGCGCAGCCGCGTCACCGATCTCGCGCGCTTCGCCGAAAAACTCAGCAAACGCTCCGGATTCCCGATCGCCTGCTTCGGGCATGCGGGTGACGGCAACATCCACGTGAACATCATGGCCGCCGGCTACCACTCCGACGCCACAGTGAAATCCAAGGTCGATCGAGCCCTCGACGAATTGTTCAAGCAAGTTCTCACATGGGGCGGCGCGATCACAGGCGAACACGGGATCGGCATTGCGAAACAACGCTGGTGGCCCCAGGCGGTTTCAGCGGTCAACCGGGCGCTGCACGAAAACATCAAGGCAGCGCTCGACCCGAAGGGCATTTTGAATCCCGACAAATTTGTGACAATCAAGGGGTCCCGTTGACTCCTTTTACCGGGACTGCTAGGTTTTCACTCCGTTCACGGGAGTCCGCCGCGAGGTCGGGACGCTTCCAGGGAGCGATCGCACCTTTGGCGTCACCGGGTTTCGCAGCCTCCCATCCGCTTCGGCGGTATTTGCAAAGTCTGCCCGCAGTTTTTAAGCGTCACTTATGCTGGAACGAACCGTCCTTGTACTCAACCGCCTCTGGCAAGCGGTCAACGTCTGCTCCGCACGCCGCGCCTTTGTGCTGCTCTGCGCCGGTCACGCGCAGGTGGTCCACTCCGCTGACGGCAACTTCTTCACACACGACTTCGCCAGCTGGCGGGATCTTTCGGAGCGGGAGCCAGAGGGCGATATGGTCAACACCGTCTCGCTGAAGATCCGTGTCCCGAGCGTGATCGTGCTGCTCCTCTTCGACCGCATGCCGCGCAAGGAAGTGAAATTCACCCGGCACAACATCTACGAGCGGGATAAAAACACCTGCCAGTACTGCGACAAAGTATTCGACCGCAAGGATCTGAACTTGGACCACGTCGTCCCGCGCGACCGCGGGGGCGAAACCAACTGGGAAAACATCGTCTGCTCCTGCATTCGCTGCAATACGAAGAAAGCCAACCGCCTGCCGCACGAGGCCGGGATGCGCCTGCGCCGCAAGCCAGAGCGCCCGCGGTGGCAGCCCTTCCTTCACATCACCTTCGACACCAAGCCACAGGAGAGCTGGCGGCACTTCATCGACCTGGCTTACTGGAACGTGGAACTTGGATAGTTCCACACCAAGCCCCCCTCGGCCTCATCCACAGCCCCCGGGCACTGCGCGGCCCCAGCTGCGCCCGTGCGCGGATCGCAGTGCTCGTTCTTCCAGAGCGGTTCGACTCACCTCGCATTTTAATGGCACCGCTGGAAAACGGCAGTTTGGCCGTCATTGAGAAGTGATCGGAAGTTCGCTTGATCTCGGCGGATCTAGATGGAGGCGCGCAGGATGGCCTTCTAAGTCTAATTTATAGCTAGCTTTCCAGATTGTTTAGTTTGCCTACTGTTCTCGGTCCCGCCGCGTCAGTTCTTGAAGTCCCTCTTGAAGTCCCCTTTCCCCGCCATGCGCATGCTCCGAACCACTCCTCGTTCCGGCTTTCCTGCCCTCGCATCTTCGCTCCTCCTTTTTACTGGGGGCATCGCACTCTGCGCCGTTGCGCCCGCGACCCAGACATCCTCTGGCGCGGCGATTGATTTTAACCGTGAAATCCGGCCGATCCTCTCCGACAACTGTTTTAGCTGCCACGGTTTTGACTCCAAGAAGCGCAAAGCCGAACTGCGGCTCGACACCCCCGAGGGCGCTTACGCAATCAAGGACGGTGTGCAGGCGGTCAAGCCCGGCGACCCCGCGGCAAGCGCCCTGCTGCAACGTGTTCTCTCCAAGGATCCCGACGAGGTGATGCCCCCGCCCGAATCCCACAAAAAGCTCACACAGGCCCAAATCGAAACTCTTCGCCGATGGATCACTCAGGGCGCCCCGTACCGCAAACACTGGAGTTTTGAGCCACCGGTGAAAGCGGCTGTTCCCGCGCCCTCCGGCGCTGCCTCCAGTCTTGCGCCGGTGGATGCATTCCTGCAGGCGGAATTGAGCCGGCGCGGCCTGCGTGCTTCGCCCGAGGCCTCCAAGGAGACCCTCTTGCGCCGGATCACGTTGGATCTCACGGGTCTGCCACCCACGCCATCCGAGGTCGACGCCTACCTTGCCGATTCCTCGCCTGAGGCGTACGGAAAGGTCGTGGACCGGCTTCTGGGCTCCATCCGTTTTGGCGAGCACATGGCACGCTACTGGCTGGACGCCGCCCGCTACGGTGACACGCACGGTCTGCATCTGGACAACGAGCGCAGCATGTGGCCGTACCGCGATTGGGTCGTGCGCGCGTTCAACCAAAACCTGCCCTTTGATCAATTCACCCTCTGGCAGATTGCTGGTGATCTTCTTCCCAACCCGACCCACGACCAGCGCGTCGCCTCCGGCTTCAACCGGTGCAATGTGACAACGAGCGAGGGCGGTTCAATCTCGGACGAACTGCTGTTCCGTTACGCCGTCGATCGCACCGAAACCACGATGGCCGTTTGGATGGGTCTTACAGCCGGCTGCGCGGTCTGCCATGACCACAAGTTTGATCCGATCACGACAAAAGATTTCTATTCGATGTACGCCTTCTTCTATAGCGCGGCTGACCCTGCGATGGACGGCAACATCCTGCTGACTCCACCGGTTCTTGCGCTGGCGACGCCCGAGCAAGAAGCGGAGCTCAAACAATTCGACCGACAAATCGAGGATCAAAAAAAGCTGGTCCGCGAGTCCCTTGCAAAACTCGAGTACACCGACCCCGCGACACTCAATCCACCGCCGCCTGTGCAGACGGGGGAGACGGTTTGGTTCGAGGATTCTTTTCCCGAAAAAGCGAAAGTCGAGCGCTCTGGAGAACCCACGATGTTTGTGAGCGCAGAGCAAGGTCCTGTGCACACCGGCAAGTTGGCGCTGCGCCGCAAGGCCAAGGGTGTGGCTCAGGATTTTTTCACCAGCGGCGCATCTTTTGAGATCCCGCCCAACGGTGAAATTTCGGTGTGGTGTCATCTCGACCCCGTCGATCCGCCGAAGGCTGTCATGCTTCAATTTCACGTGGGCGGATGGAATCATCGCGCCGTGTGGGGAGAGGAGGGCGCGATCCCGTTCGGCCGCGTGCGCACACCGGAGAAGGTCACGATGGGCGGGTTGCCCGAAACCGGCAAGTGGGTCGAACTCAAATTTCCCGCGGAAAAAGTCGGGTTGAAACCGGGCATGAAGGTGGAGGGATACGCGTTCACGCAGTTTGACGGGACGGTTCATTGGGATCACCTCACGATGCGCCACCGGGTCGAGCCGGCGAAGGATGCGAACTGGTCGTGGACGGTGTGGCAGAAAACCAAGCAGGGAACTCTGGTCAAGGAATTGCCGAACGATCTCCAGACGCTTGTGCGCGGCAAAAAGCCCGAGCAATGGACGCCGGCAGAAACTCAAAAATTGAAGGATTGGTGGCTTGAAAACGCTTACGTCGGCGCGCGCGAGATCGTCGACGGACCCAAGGCCGAGAAACTGCGCCTCGAGTCCAAGCGCAAGACGCTTTCTGATGCAATTCCCACCACACTCGTCATGGCGGACCTGCCGCAACCGCGCCAAGCCCACGTCATGCAGCGGGGACAGTACGACAAGCCCGGCGAGCAGGTCTTCAGGCGCACGCCCGAAGTTTTCCCGCCGTTGCCCAGCAAAGAAAACTACAACCGCATCGATCTCGCCGAATGGTTGCTTTCCCCGCAGAATCCGCTCACGACGCGCGTTATTGTGAATCGCTTCTGGCAGCAGTTCTTCGGCACGGGTTTGGTGAAATCCGTGAATGACTTCGGCTCGCAGGGAGATTCCCCCAGTCATCCCGAACTGCTGGACTGGCTGGCGGTCACCTTCCGCGAACAAGGTTGGGACACGAAGAAATTCATCAAAATGCTGGTCACTTCGGCCGCGTATCGCCAGTCCGCGGCTGTCACTCCCGAGCTTCTTTCAAAGGATCCTGAAAACCGCCTCCTCGCGCGGGGCCCGCGTTTCCGGCTTGATGCGGAGGTCATCCGGGACTCTGCGCTCTTTATTTCGGGCCTTATGAACCCGAAGGTCGGAGGGAAAGGTGTGCGCCCGTACCAGCCTGATAACATCTGGGAACCCGTCGGATTTTCCGGAAGCAACACCGCGCGCTACACACGGGACACGGGTGACGCGCTGTACCGCCGCAGCCTCTACACGTTCTGGAAACGAACCGCACCGCCGCCTGCCATGACGACTTTTGACGCACCGCCGCGCGAGAGTTCCTGCCTCAGCCGCGAGCGCAGCAATACGCCGCTGCAAGCGCTCGTGCTTTTGAACGACATCCAGCATGTCGAGGCCGCACGACATTTCGCACAGCGCATTCTGAAAGAGGGGGGCAATTCCGATGGCGAGCGGATCAAGTTTGCGTGGAGATGCGCTGTTGGCCGTGCGCCGACTTCCTCCGAGTGCGGCACGGTTCTAGAGGCTCTAGACAAGCATCGCGCCCGGTTCCAGTCCTCGAGCGAGGATGCCTTGAAGCTTGTAACGTTCGGTGAGAGCAAGCCTGCTGCCGACCTCGCGCCAACAGAACTCGCAGCGTGGACTCTTGCCGCCAACCTGCTGCTGAACCTCGACGAAGCTCTCAACAAATAGCCATGGATCCTTTACTCGAACACCAATTGTCCATCAACCGCCGCCAGTTTTTTGGCCAATCCGGACTGCGCGTCGGCGGCGTTGCGCTCGCGGGGCTCCTCGCTCGGGACGCCTTCGCGAAGGCTGGCGGCTCCGTGCATCCGGGTCTTCCTGAATTCCCGCATCTGCCGCAGAAAGCAAAGCGCCTGATTTATCTGCACATGAACGGCGCACCGTCTCAGCTCGATCTCTGGGACTACAAGCCGCAACTCAAGGAGTACTTTGACAAGGATCTTCCGGATAGCATCCGCAACGGGCAACGCATCACCACGATGACTTCGGGGCAAGCACGATTCCCCGTTGCGCCGAGTCAGTTTCAATTTGCGCAGCACGGCCGCTGCGGTCGCTGGGTGAGCGAGCTCTTGCCCTACACTTCTCAGGTTGTCGATGAAATCGCGTTGTTGAAATCCGTCAGCACAACTGCGATCAACCACGACCCCGCATGCACATTTGTGATGACTGGCAGCGAGATTCCGGGCAAGCCCAGCATCGGTTCTTGGATCAGTTACGGGCTGGGCAGTCTAAACGATGATCTGCCCTCGTTTGTCGTGCTGACGCCGCGAAGCGCGGGTGGTCAGGCGCTCTTCACCCGCATGTGGAGCAGTGGATTCCTTCCGACAAAACATACTGGTGTGGCGTTGCGGTCCGCTGGTGATCCCGTGCTTTTCATCCAGAATCCGCCGGGTGTCAACGCGTCCGACCGCCGCGTGATGCTTGATGCGCTGGGCAAGCTTAATGCCGCAAATCATCAGGGGATTGGTGATCCGGACATCCTCGCGCGCACCGCGCAGTATGAGATGGCTTTCCGCATGCAGGCTAGCGTTCCTGATCTTGTAGACCTCTCGAACGAGTCCAAGGCGACCCTTGAGCTTTACGGGAAGGAGGCAACCGATGCTGGAAGCTTCACTCACAGCGCACTGCTTGCGCGGCGTCTTGTGGAGCGCGGGGTTCGTGTTGTGCAGATTTTGCACCGCGGATGGGACCAGCACAACAACCTGCCCAAAGACATCGATCGCCAGTGCAAGCAGACCGACCAAGCCTGCGCTGCCCTTCTGCTCGACTTAAAGATGCGCGGCCTGCTCGAGGACACGCTAGTTGTGTGGGGCGGTGAGTTTGGACGCACTGTGTACTCGCAGGGCACACTCACGCAAACAAACTACGGACGCGACCACCATCCGCGCTGTTTTTCGATGTGGCTTGCAGGCGCAGGGGTTAAACCCGGAATCTCTTACGGCGAGACCGACGACTTCAGTTACAACGTTGTGCAAAACCCGGTCCACTTGAGCGAATTAAACGCCACCATTCTCCATCTCATGGGTGTCGACCACAAACGATTCACCTTCAAGTTTCAAGGCCTTGACCAGCGGCTTACAGGCGTCGAAGAGCGCCGTGTGATAAGCGAAATTCTCGCATGACCTGCTTGAGAAGGGCCGCGATTAAAACCAAAAGTCCGCTCAAATGAATCAACACGTGGCCCGTCGTGATTGCTTTCCACGCAGACTCACGCAGCGCAATGCGTCTTCGGGATTCTCTTTGAAAATCGCAGCAGCGGTTGGTTGCATCAGCATGGTTTTTGCATCGGTCGCCGTCAATGGTGCCATCGTTGTGCCGGCAGATCATGCCGAGCGGATGACGAAGGGGTTGGAGGCCTTTGATCGGGATGTCCGTGCGCTGCTGATCGACAACTGTCTCAACTGCCATGGAGGCGATAAGACCAAAGGCGACTTCAGTCTGGCGGATCGCGATGCGCTGCTGAAGGGCGGTGCGGACGGGCCGTCTGTGATTCCATTTGATGCACAAAAAAGCCGACTTCTCAAAATGCTCCGGCACGAGGAAGAGCCTTTCATGCCTGAAAAGAAGCCGAGGCTCTCTGATGAGGCGATTGCGAAGATTGAGGCGTGGCTGGAGCAGGGGGCGCCGTATTCAAAGCCACTGGTTGATCAGAAAAAGCCGGAGCGTGATCGTGCGAAAATCAGCGACGAGGACAGGCGGTGGTGGAGTTTCTTGCCGCTGAGTCGCCATCCGATTCCCTCTGGAAAACATCCGCATCCCGTGGACCGTTTTCTGGAAAGCAAAGCGACTCAGTCTGGGCTCGAATTTGCATCACGGGCGGACCGGCGGACTTTGATCCGGCGCGCGTTCTTGGATTTGACGGGGTTGCCGCCCGCCCCGGATGAGGTCGAGCGTTTTGTGTCGGATCCTGCACCTGACTCGGAGGCTTGGCCGAGGCTTGTGGATGCGCTGCTTTCGCGCTTTGCCTACGGGGAGCGGTGGGCGCGGCATTGGATGGATGTCGCTCGTTACGGGGAGAGCTCGGGGTTTGAGCAGGACTACGACCGCAAAGGATCGTACCAGTACCGCGACTTTTTGATCCGCGCCTTGAACGCGGACATGCCGTTCCAGCAGTTCGTTCGCTGGCAAATCGCGGGCGACGAGTTTGCGCCGGGTGATCCGATGGCGCTTGCTGCGACGGCGTTTCTGAGCTTGGGCGTTTTTCCAACGCAGATCACCATCAACGAGCTTGAACGTGTCCGCTACGAGGACATGGACGACATGCTTTCCACAACGGGTGCGGCGTTTTTGGGTTTAACTGTCGGTTGCGCGCGCTGTCATGACCACAAGTATGATCCGATTCCCACGCGCGACTATTACCGGATGCTTTCGACTTTTACCGGCACCGTGCGGAGTGAAATCGACTTGGAATTGTATCCCGAGGAAACGCGTGCCCGGCGGGATGCATGGCGTCGTGCCCACGAACGGGTGCTCGCCGAGCAGCGGGTGCTTGAGGAAAAGTTGATTCGCGACGGGCGGACGAGTTTCGAGACATTCCTGCGAGGCGCGATTTCGGAGCATCCTGAGCTGGAGGCTTGGGGTGTTTGGAAAGTGCGGGAAGTGAAAGGCTCGACTGGCACGGCTTTCGTCCCGCATGAGGATGGTTCATGGCAGCTGGCGAACGAGCCGGCAGGGAGCGGTGCAGCTGAAAAGGAAGCGTTCACTTTCACAGGCCCTGCTCCGCAGTTTTCCGTCCGCGCCTTACGCTTGGAGGCGTTGTTGGACGAGCGGCTTCCTGAGCCTGTTGTGGGTCGCGGCGAGAAGGGCAATTTTCAATTGAGTCGAATCCGTGCTTTCGTGAAGAAGCCCGACGGTACGCGTGCGGCGAGAGCTCCCGCGCCTTCAGCGTCATCCAAAATCCAATTCGCCAAGGCACGGCGCCGCCCCGCGTAAGTGGCGCCCTCGGGAGGCGTCCACTGCCAGCGCTGTTCAGGCG
>JACCED010201388.1_pt1 | contig 15084 bp, 18 predicted proteins | sample 7455021 | NCBI WGS metagenome assembly JACCED01 (sample SAMN15323456, study PRJNA562643) | freshwater metagenome | isolation source: river surface water | place: USA:Blue River Watershed | collected 2017-08-19 | reverse complement strand
TTGCCCACCGGCGACAAGGTGTCCAGGTATTCCACGATGACGCGCGAATCAAACAAGGCCTCGCCGCCTTCCATCACCAGGCAAGGCACCTTGCCCAAAGGATTGGACAAAGCGATGGTGGTCTGTGCCGACCAAACGTCTTCCAACACCAATTGGTAATCGAGCTTTTTTTCGGCCATGACGATGCGCACTTTGCGAACGTAAGGGCTGGTGATGGCACCAATGAGTTTCATGCTGAGCGGTCAAAATGAAGTGGCCTTCATTCTATCGGGCGCGTCAGGCTTGCCCGGCATGCGATTCCCCTGATCACAACAGTGTCAGGGCCTAAAATCCATGGATGAATCACTCTGCCATCACCGCCTTATCACCGCTGGACGGTCGCTACGCCAACAAACTCACTGCACTGCGCGGTTTGATGAGCGAACAAGGCTATATGCACCGGCGTGTGCAGGTCGAAGTGGCCTGGCTGGTGGCCTTGAGCGAGGCGGGTTGGGCTGAATTCCCCCCTTTGAGCCTGGCGGCACGCACGCATTTGCGCAGCTTGGTCCGTGGTTTTGGCACGGCCGAGGCCGCCGCCATCAAAGAAATTGAGAAAACCACCAATCACGATGTCAAAGCCGTGGAGTATTGGATCAAAGCCCAATGCCAACGCGATGACTTGCCCGCACCGGTGCGCGCAGAACTGGCCCAGGTGGTGGAGTTCATCCACTTCGCCTGCACCAGCGAAGACATCAACAACACCAGCCACGCCTTGCAATTGCAAGCGGCACGCCAGCAGGTGTTGCTGCCCGCGCTGCAACGGGTGCTCAGCCAGTTGCGCGCCATGGCCGCAGCCCATGCCCAGGTGCCCATGCTCAGCCGCACCCATGGCCAAACCGCCACCCCGACCACCGTGGGCAAAGAGTTTGCCAATGTGGTGGCGCGTTTGCAGCATGCCCATGATGCGATTGCCGCCGTGGGTTTGATGGCCAAAATGAATGGTGCGGTGGGCAACTACAACGCCCACCTGAGCGCTTGGCCCGACATGGACTGGGAGGCCTTTGCCCGCCGTGTGGTGGAAACACCCGACCACGACGACCCCGCCCAAGCCTTTGGCTTGGGCTTGCAGTTCCAGGCCTACAGCACCCAAATTGAACCGCACGACCACATGGCCGAGCTGTTCGATGCGGTGGCGCGGGCCAACACCATCTTGATCGATTTGGCCCGCGATGTCTGGGGCTATGTGTCGCTGGGTTACTTCAAACAACGGCTCAAAGCGGGCGAAATTGGTTCATCGACCATGCCGCACAAAGTCAACCCCATCGATTTTGAAAATGCCGAGGGCAACCTGGGGCTGGCCAACGCAATCTTGCGCCACATGAGCGAGAAGCTGCCCATCAGCCGCTGGCAGCGCGACCTCAGCGACAGCACGGTGCTGCGCAACATGGGCGTGGCCTTGGGCCATGCGGTGCTGGCCTACCAATCGCTGAGCGTGGGCCTGGACAAACTCGAACTCCACCAAGAGGCTTTGGCCGCCGACTTGGACAAGGCTTGGGAGGTGTTGGCCGAGCCCATACAAACCGTGATGCGCCGCTATGGGGTGGCGGGCGCTTATGAGCAACTCAAAGAAGTCACGCGCGGCAAACAAGTGCGCGCCCAAGACCTGCATGCCTTGATCGAGGGTTTGAACATCCCTGCCGATGCCAAGGCCCGCTTGCTGGCGCTGACACCCGCCACCTACGTGGGCATGGCGGTTGGCCTGGCCCAACGCCAAGCCTGACATGGCCATCAAGTCCACCATCTTCAAGGCGAATTTGCAAATCGCCGACATCGACCACGCCTATTACGCCGATCACGCGCTCACCCTGGCGCGCCACCCCAGCGAAACCGACGAACGCATGATGGTGCGCTTGGTGGCCCTGGCCTTGAATGCGCACCAACTGCAAGACACCTGCCAAGGCGACGGCCATTTGCAATTTGGCGCGGGCCTGAGCGACCCCAACGAACCCGATGTGGTGTTGCGCGATTTCACCGGCCGCACCCGCTGGTGGATCGAGGTTGGTCAGCCGCAAGACAAGCCCTTGCTCAAGGCCTGTGGCGTGGCCGATGTGGTGTGTGTCTATGCCTTCAACCATGCGGCCGATGTGTGGTGGCGTGGCATACAAAACGCCTTGACCAAGCCGCGCAACTTGCAGGTCTGGCGCATCCCATCGGCCAGCGCCCAAGCCCTGGCCGCTTTGGCCGAGCGCAGCATGGCGCTGCAAGCCACGGTGCAAGAAGGCGTGCTGATGCTGGGCAGCGCCCGTGGCACCGTCGATGTGGAATGTGAGCGTTGGCTGTGAAGCCCCGCTGCGGCGCTTTATGCGGTGGGTTTATCGGTGCGGGTCGGCGCGGACGCGCCAGGGCTGTTTTCGCCCGCCCGCTCGGCATAGCGGTTGAAGCGCCAGGCATCGGCGCTCAAGGTGATGCGCCGCCAGGTTGCGCGCTTGGCCCCGGGGCTCATCTCGGTCCAGCGCTGCACCTCGTCAAAACTGCGGCCACAGCCTTTGCACCAAGCGTCGCCTTGGCTGGTCGAGCAAATGGCAATGCACGGTGTGTCTGGCGTGGTGTCGTACCAGGCGCGCCAGGCTTCCATGGCCTTGGGCGGAAAGCCTTTTTCAGCCGCTTCGTCCTCGTGGTGGTAGACCATCAGGGCATACACCTCGGCCAAGGCACGGGTTTCGCTGGCCAAGGTGATGCCATCGGGCGAGGGTTTGCGCGCGCGCCAAAAATTGATCGCGGCTTCGATGTCGGTGATGTGAATGGCAGCCATGGGGGGGCAGATGATAGAGCATCCCCCTCCAACCCCAGCCTTTGGGGAATGGGCGCATGAAGCTGCTGCTCAAATGGTTGCTCAATGCCACGGCATTGATGGCCTTGTCCGAACTGCACCCCGGCATCGAGGTGGCGCATTTCGCGGTGGCCCTGTCGGCCGCGCTGGTCATTGGCCTGCTGCATGTGCTGCTGCGGCCGGTGTTGGTGCTGCTCACCCTGCCCGTGACCGTGCTCAGCCTGGGTCTGTTTGTGTTCATCATCAACGCTTTTTTGTTTTGGATGGCCGCTGAAATGCTCACCGACTTTCGGGTCAACAGCTTTGGCGATGCCTTGGTGGGCTCGCTGATTTACTCGGCGCTGGGCATGCTGATCGACTCAGCGCTGAAGCAGTTGTTCCCGCCGCAGTGAGTCGATCTCGCGCAAATTGGCATCGATGATCGATGCCTCGATGTGATCGGCCCGCTCCATTTGGCCGTCGCGGGTTTTTTGCAGCACCAGCGCCTGGGCCGCGCGCAGCCGGTCTTGGGCCCCGCTCAAATCGTGTTGCAGCCAACGGGTTTGCGCCTGCACACGGATGGCCCGCAAGCTTTTGCCCTGGCATTGCAAGGCCTGGGCGAGCAGGGTTGCGGCCAAGATATCGCGCGGCCGATCCAACATCCAAGCCTCAATCTCTTGCACGGCCAAGGCGCAATCGCTGGGTTGTCCCAGCGCCAATCGGGCCTGGGCCAGCCACATGACTTCGGCCCGGCTGCTTCGTTTGCCCTGGCCTTGCAGCAGATCGATCGCGCTTTGGGCTTGGCCCAGGTGCAAAGCGGTCTCGGCCTGCACACCGCGCCACCAAACCGGCGCGGCCTGTGACACCAAAGGGCCCAGGCGGTTGAGTTTTTGCACCGCTGCATCGGTTTGCTTGAGCCGCAAATCCGACAACACCGCCGCATACAACACGGCGGCCTGCCGCAGGGGCGGGTAAGTGGACAGGTCTTTGTCGAGCGCGCTGTCGGACAAACGGCGCATGCCGTCCACATTGGTTTGCACCAAAGCGCGGGCGCGGGCCGAGGTCAGCACATCGTCCCAATCGGTGGCCACCCCCCTGGGCTGGGCCAGGTTGGGCTGGCGCAATTGCATGTCGGCAATGCGCTCGGTGGTCAAAGGGTGGCTGCGCAAATACGGGTAATTGCCACGGTCGTTCAAGCGCGATGCGATTTGCAGTTTCTCAAACATGCCGACAAAGCCTTGGGTGTCAAAGCCCGCATCGGCCATGATGCCAAAGCCCACCCGATCGGCCTCGCGCTCCATGTCGCGCGAAAAGTTCAATTGGGTTTGGATGGCCAAGGCCTGCCCACCCGAAATCATGGCGCTGCCTGCGGTGGGGCTTTTGCTGGCCGCCAAAATGGCCAACAGCATGGCCCCCATCAGCAGCGGGGACTGCTGGCTTTGGCGCGACATCAAGCGCGCAATGTGGCGCTGGGTGACATGGGTGAGTTCGTGCGCCAACACCGATGCCAGCTCATGCCGGTTGGCCACCGTGGCGATCAAGCCCAGGTGCACCCCCAAATAGCCCCCGGGCAGGGCAAAGGCATTGACGCTGGGGTCGCGGATCAGGCTCACCTCCCAGGCAAAACGCTGCTCCAACTCGGCCGACATCTCGCCCCGCTCGCGCGCGGCCGCCATCAGGCGCAACCAAATTTGCTGCACCTGCTCGCCCAACACCGGGTCGTCCAGGTAATCGGGGTCTTTGTAGATCTCGCGCATGATGCTGTCACCAATGCGCCGCTCTGACACCAAAGAAATATCGCCCGCATCCCCCAAGCTGGGCAAGCGAGAAGGGGCCACGCCTTGGGCCTGCGACAAGGGCAAGGGCACGGCCAGCAAGGCGGCGCACACAGCGGCCACGCGCGGCGCAGGCCCGCAAAAGCGCAGCAAACGGGCAAAGATGGGGGGGCTGTTCATGACCTTATGATGGGCCATGTTAACCCGCGATATCCGCTGGCGCGCCCCCGTGCCAGCCGCGGTGCCCACCGATGGATCCGCCCACCATGTCTGAACTCACCCACTTCGATGCCCAAGGCCAAGCCCACATGGTGGACGTGGCCCAAAAAGCCCACACCCACCGGGTGGCGGTGGCCCAAGGCCGCATCCACATGCAAGCCCACACCCTGGAATTGATCGCCAGCGGGCATGCCAAAAAAGGCGATGTCTTGGGTGTGGCCCGCCTGGCCGGCATCATGGCGGCCAAAAAAACCAGCGACCTCATCCCCTTGTGCCACCCCTTGGCCCTGACCCGCGTGACCGTCGGCTTTGAGCTCGAACCCGAGCGCCACAGCGTGGTGTGCAAAGCCAGTGCCGAAACCGTGGGCCCCACCGGGGTGGAAATGGAGGCCCTGACCGCCGTGCAAGTGGCGTTATTGACGATTTACGACATGTGCAAAGCGGTGGACCGGGGCATGACCATCACCGACGTGCATTTGTTGGAAAAGCACGGGGGCAAGAGCGGGCATTTTGTGGCCACGGCCCAGCCCCAGGCATAAACCGGGCCCTGACCCGCTTTTCAGCGGGCGCAAAAAACCCGCCAAGGCGCTTGCGGGCCTGGGCGGGTTTTGGGCTAAAACCTATTGGTTTTACTTGGGTGCGCCAGTGCTGCCCGATTTGGGAGCGCCACCGCCAGAACCACCAGCTGCAGGTGCGCCACCAGCAGGTGCGGCACCACCGGCAGGTGCTGCGCCACCACCGCTGCCACCGGCCTTGGGAGCGCCACCGCCGCCAGAGCCACCAGCAGGTGCGGCACCGCCGCCGCTGCCACCGGCTTTGGGAGCGCCGCCGCCAGAGCCACCGGCTGCAGGTGCGCCACCCGCAGGTGCGGCACCACCACCGCTGCCACCGGCTTTGGGAGCGCCGCCGGAACTAGACCCACCAGCGGGGGCCTGGCTGATTGCAGCCATGCTGGTTGTCAAAAATGCAGCGGCCAACAAAGTTTTCAACAGTTTCATCTTTTAACTCCATGGAATGTGAAACAAGGTGCATCAATCAACGCACAGACCCATAGTAACCACTTTTCACGAAAAATACCCAAAATAGGTGTAAACCATGAAAACTGTCAACAACAGTTGACTCGGCCCGATTCAGCGGGCATGGGGCGGGTCCAGTTTATTGACCTCGTCTTTGGCATCCTCAATCTCGAGTTTGATCAGGCGGCTCATCTCGTGCAGCGCCTCTCGGTGGGTGGCAAAAACCTGGTGCAAGACATAGCTGTCGGGTTCGAGCTTGGAAAACTCCTCGCCCGAGATGGCGCGGTGCAAACGATCTTGTTCGATCAAATACCAGCTGTTTTTATTTTCCATGGTGTGCTCCTCGCAGGCGCGGGCCCCTCAATGGGCCTCACCGCTTTGGGTGAACTTTTTGTATTCCTTGGACAGCTTTTCTTGCGACTCCAGGTTCAAAGTGGCCAAGGGAGGGCGCACCCGCAGCCAATCGCTGTCGCGGTAAGTGGCCGCCATCAGGTATTTGAGGGCAGGGATCTCGGGCAGGTGCTCAATCATCCGGTCAAACGCTTCCAAGCGCTGGTCTTCCACATCGATTTTGTTGCCCGCCACCGAGGTTTTGCTGGCCTGGTTGGATGTCACCATGTGCACCATGGTTTGCGCAATCACATTGGCATAGCTGGAGATGCCACTGTGGATGCCCAAATTGGCCACGACATGGGCATTGAGGTCATGCGTGGTGTAGACCGGCAAGAGGGCCATGAAGGAGCGGATCCATTCCAAGGTGTGGTTGGCGTTGTGGCTTTGATCGATCAGCCCCGCAAACCCTTTGGGGTGCAAGTTGAGCAACTCGTTGATCACCCTGGGGTTGAGGTCGCTGGTGCTGGGGCTGGTTTGCGAGGCCAGGTAAATGCGCGCGGGAATGTCTTTGGTGCGCTCAACGATGTGGCCCAAAAAATTGATCAGCCCCTGGTCGGTCACACCGCTGTCGGCATAGGGCGGGACAATCACGCAGCCCTTCAAGCCCAAGGGGGTGGCTTCGCGGATCAGGTGCACCACATCGGCCACATTGGGAAAGCCCACGTGCAACAAAATATCCCCGCCCGACACGCCTTGTTGGATCAGCTGTTTGACCGCGGCCAACCTTTCGGCGGCACTGAAGGCCGCCCCTTCGCCCGCATGGCCAAACATCACCACCCCTTGCACCCCTTTGGCACCCAGGGTCTGCACATGGGTATAGAGCTTTTTGTGGTGGATGGATAAATCTTCCGTCAAAGGATTGAGCAGATCGACCCAAACCCCTTTGAGCCCGCTGTCAGCAGTTGCCATGGATACTCCTTTGGACGCACAAATGCCAAACGGCCACAGCCGCCGCCCTGCCCACGCAGGTCTGCCACAGACAGGGCATCAAGCGCGCATTATGGTGCCAATGGTCACCCAAATTGAGCCCGTTCAAGCCCGATTGCGTGCGCCAGCCCACACAGCGAGATCACGCGCCAGGCCAGCGGCCTGCAAGCGCGGCTTTAACAATCGATGGTGGGGAACTCGGCGGGCACCGTGATTTCCAAGTTTCGGCAGTCGTCCGAATAGTCCAACACCGTGTGCTTGATGTTGGGCGGCATCAGCCATGCGTCACCGGCCTTCATGATCATTTCGCCCTGGCCTTCGTGTTCGATTTTGATCCAGCCTTGCAAGCAATAGACCAATTGCAAGTGCACGCCGTGCATGTGGCGCTTTCGCACCTCATCGGTACATGGGCCGATCAATTGGATGACATGGGCATGGACCATGCCTTCGGTGGCCTGGGCAAAACCAAAGTCGCGGTATTTGGCATAGGGGCGCAAACCATTGAGTTTGAAGTCGGCCTCGCCGGTGGAGCGGCTGACGGCAAATTGTTGGGTGACATCTGAGAGTTGTTTCATAAGGGGCTCCTGTGTGTGAAAGAAAAAGACCGATCAAGCCGGGGTCTTGGGGTTTGCTTTTTCTTGCCGCCTCTCCAGCCATTGGCTGAATTCGCCCACGATGCCTCGGCGAAAAAGCAAGACGCAAAACACAAAAATAAAGCCCTGAACCACGGTCACCCAAGAACCCAGGTGGGCCAGGTAGTTTTCCAAGGCGGCCACCAACAAGGCCCCGACCAAGGGGCCGGTCATGGTGGCCACGCCACCGATGATGGTCATCAAAATGCCGTGGCCTGACATCGTCCAATGGATGTTGGTGAGCGAGGCGAGTTGAAAATTGATGGCATCCATGGCCCCGGCAATGCCTGCGAAAAATGCCGACATCACAAACGCGGCCAATTTGTAATGCTCCACGGCATAGCCCAAGGACAAGGCCCGGGCATCGTTGTCGCGCACCGCCCTGAACGAGTAGCCAAAGGGGGATTTGATGATGGTGTTGATGGCCATGAAGCCCAGCACAAAAATGGCCAAGCAAAAGTAATAAAGCGCAAACGGGTTGTTCAATGAAACACCCGCCAAGCTGCCGCGCGGCACCGCTTGTATGCCCTCGTCGTTGCCGCTGAACTCGGACTGAACGATGAAGAAGTAAAACATTTGCGCCATGGCCAAGGTGATCATGGAGAAATAAATGCCTTGGCGCTTGATCGACACCATGCCCATGATCACACCCAACACCGCTGCACCCACGCCCGACAAGAGCATGGCGCTGATCGGGTCCAAGCCCCATGTTTTGGCCGCCACGGCAAACACATAACTGCCGCCACCATAAAAAGCTGCATGGCCAAACGACAACATGCCGCCATATCCCAGCAACAAATTGAATGAACAGGCAAACAGCGCGTAGCTCAGCACCTTGACCAAAAAGGGCGGGTAAATCAACAAGGGCGCAGCGACGGCGATCAAGCCCAAAACCACATAGGTCGTGGCGGCTTTCTCAAAGGCCGCATGGCTGGACTTCATGGCAGACCCATCGGCCGGTTTGTGTTGGAGCAAGGTGCCAAACAAACCGCTGGGGCGGATCAACAACACGATGGCCATGGCCACAAACACCACCGTGGTCGACGCTTCCGGGTAGAACACCTTGGTCAAACCCTCTAGCAAGCCCAACACAAAGCCGCTGACGACCGAGCCCATGATGGAACCCATGCCGCCGATCACCACCACCGCAAACACAATGATGATGAGTTCAGAGCCCATGCTGGCATTGACCTGGTACAAGGGCGCGGCCATGACACCGGCAAACCCGGCCAGGGCCACGCCAAAGGCATAGGTCAGCATCATGATGCGCGGCACATTGATGCCAAAGGCGCGGGTCAAACTTGGGTTCTCGGTGGCGGCCCGCACATAAGAGCCAATTTTTGTTTTTTCAATCAGCAGCCAGGTGCACAAGCAAATCGCCACCGACACCACGATCACCCAAAGCCGGTAATGCGGCAGCATCATGAAGCCCACATTCCACGCACCGGTGAGCAATTCGGGGGTGGCGTAACTGTTGCCTGAAGCCCCGTAGTAGTTTCGGACCACGCCCTCCAAAATCAGGGTCAAGCCAAAGGTCAGCAACATGCCGTACAAGTGGTCCAGCTTGTACAAGTGGCGCAGAAAAATGCGCTCGATCAGCAAGCCCACCAAGCCCACCGCGATGGGGGCCAATAACAGTGACCACCAGTAACTCAAGCCCAAGTGGGTCAACAGCAAATAGGCCGACAGGCCGCCCAACATGTATTGGGCCCCGTGGGCGAAATTGACCACGTTGAGCAAGCCAAAAATCAGCGCCAGCCCCAGGCTGAGCAGCGCATAAAAACTGCCATTGATGATGCCAATCATCAATTGCCCAAACAAGGCGGGCAGTGGCGGCAAGAGGTTGAGCAGTTCGTTCATCGGGGAGGTCCGTCAGATGCCCAGATACGCATGGATCTTGTTCATGTTCGAGCCCATCTGCGATTGCCCAAACCGGTCCACGATGCGCCCGTTTTCCATGATGTAGATGTGGTCGGCCAACTGGGCCACGAAGTGAAAGCTTTGCTCGACCAAGACGATGGTGAAGCCGCGTTGTTTGAGCAAGCGGATGACCTCGCCAATTTTTTGCACGATCACCGGGGCCAAGCCTTCGGTGGGTTCGTCGAGCAAGATCATCTTGGCACCCGTGCGCAAAATGCGGGCAATGGCCAGCATTTGCTGCTCCCCACCCGACAGCTTGGTGCCCTGGTTGCTGCGCCGCTCCAGCAAATTGGGAAACAGCGCATAAATTTCGTCGACCGTGAAGCCCCCCTCGGCCACGATCGGCGGCAGCAGCAAGTTTTCACTGACGCTCAAGCTGGCATAAATGCCACGCTCTTCGGGGCAATAGGCCAAGCCCATGCGGGAAATTTTTTCGGGGGCCAAGCTGGCGATGTTTTGATCGCCAAACAGGACTTGACCGGTTTTCTTCTCGATCAAGCCCATGATGCATTTCAAGGTGGTGGACTTGCCAGCGCCGTTGCGGCCCATGATGGCCACCACCTCGCCTTGGCCAACCTCCATGCTCACGCCATGCAAGCTTTGCGAGTCGCCATACCAAGCGCACAGGTCTTTGAGCGCCAAAACCGGGGTTCGCTCAAGCATGGCTGGCCTTGTGCGCGTTGCCCAAATAAGCGGTTTGCACCTCGTCGTTTTGCGCGATGTCGGCGTAGGAGCCTTCGGCGATTTTTTTGCCCCTGGCCAGCACAGTGATCGTGTCGGAGATATTGGCCACCACCGACAGGTTGTGCTCCACCATCAGCACGGTTTTCTTGCCTTTGAAGCCGGCAATGATGCCGCTGATGCGGTCGATGTCTTCCAGGCCCAGGCCCGACATGGGTTCATCGAGCAGCAGCAATTCGGGCTCCAGGGCCAAAGTGGTGGCAATTTCCAGTGCACGCCTTTTGCCATAAGAGATTTCGCCTGCCGTCATGTGGGCATCTTGGGCCAGCCCGACTTGTGCGAGCAATTCCTGGACCCTGAAGGCGGTCCACTCGCTGAGCTCGCTTTTGCGCCAAAACACAAAAGACTTTTTCTCCAACAATTGCAAAGCGATTTGCAAATTTTCGGCCAAGGTCAAGCTGGGAAAGATGGCTGAAATTTGAAACGAGCGCACGATGCCCAACTTGGCAATCGCGGCCGGGTCATAGGCCGTGACATCTTTGCCCTTGAAATACAACTGACCCGCCGTGAGCGAAATGAACTTGGTCAGCAAATTGAAGGTGGTGGTTTTGCCCGCCCCATTGGGGCCAATGAGCGCATGGATGCTGCCATCTTGCACTTGCAAATCCACCCCATCGACCGCGACAAAGCCCGCAAACTCTTTCCGCAGAGACTTGGCCTCTAAGACGATGGATGCCATTCGGTCTTCACATGTTGAAAAGCAAGGCCGCCGCCGCTGGCGCGTGTCTCTGCGGATGCGGCGCTGCTCAAGCTGGGTTTACTTTTTCACCAAGGGGCAATCGGGGTTGGGCGGGGCATAGGCATTTTCGGGACTGACCTTGCCGATGATTTCGTAGTAGTCACCGGGGAACTTGGATTGCTCAGGCGCTTTGACCCGGGTGAGGTACATGGGCCGCACCAATTGGTGGTCGTCGCGGATCAAGCCGTTTTCCAGGGCAAAGGAGTTGACCGGCGTTTTCTTCATCAAGGGCACAACTTGCCTTGCATCGTCTGTGTTGGCCGCTTTCACGGCCTTGAGGTAGTGCATGGTTCCCTCGTAATCGGCAATGTGGCCCCAGCCGGGTGCTTTGCCAAAAATTTGTTGGAAGCGCTTGGCCCAGGCCTTGGTGGCTTCGTTCATGTCGTTGTAGGCGGGCATGACAAAGGTGATGCCTTTGGCCGCTTCTTGGCCGATGGCTTCCAAGTCGGCGCTGAAAAACACCAGCGCGGCAATGCTCACCCCAGACTGCTGCAAACCAAACTGGCGGCCCGCCTTGACGATGTTGACCAAGTCGCCACCGCCAAAGCCCACGCCCAGCACCTGGGCCCTGGACGATTGGGCTTGCAACACAAACGACGACACATCACCCGCATTGAACGGCACACGCACATCACCCAACAACTTGCCACCAGCGGCGTTGATACCTGCTGTCGCAGCCGCCCGGGCCGGTGGTCCAGCGGCGGTGTCTTGCACCATCAGAAACCAATTTTTTCCACCCTTTTCGGTCACGTTGCGGGTGACCGAAGCGGCCAGTGCGTAGGAATCGGGGGCCCAATGGATGGCATTGGCAATGCAAGACTTGCCAATCAGCTCAGAGCTCAGGGGAATGGTGTGCAACAAGGTTCGGTTGGGGCGGTCTTTGGCGATCGCTTGCGCTGCCAGGGCCACCGAGGAACCGGCCAAGCCCACCACCACCGAGACGCCTTCTTTGTCAAACCATTGGGTGATGAGGGCCGAACCCACGCTGGGCTTCATTTGGTGGTCGGCCACCAACAACTCGATCTTTTTGCCCAGCACCGTTCCACCGAAATCATCGATGGCCATTTGCACGGCCACGGCAGAACCCTTGCCCGTCAAGTCGCTGTAGGCCGAAGACATGTCGGTGCTCATGCCGATCTTGAAAGTTTGGGCCGAAGCGCCCAGGGCCAATGCAGAAACGCCCAACAAACCGGCCTTGAGCACTTGTTGGATGAAATTCAAAGACAAGCTATTTTTCATTTGTGACCTCTTGGCATATCATGGTTGAATGCACTTGCATGGATTGGATGGCAAACCCACGATCCCACACAAGAAGTGCTTGTTAAATCGGTATTAACCCTCGACAAGGATGATTTGTGGACCTTCTTCTTCAAGGCAAATCGGTGCTCATCACCGGCGGCTCTGCGGGCATTGGCTTGGGGATGGCCAAGGCATTTGCGGCAGAGGGTTGCTCCCTCGTTTTGGTGGCCCGCTCTGAACCGGCCCTCACGCGGGCGGCGCAAGACATCGCAGCGGCCCACCAGGTTTCTGTGCAAGTGCACGCCTGCGACATTGGTGACGACCGCTCCGCACCCGCCTTGTGCGAAAAATATGCGCACATTGACATCTTGGTCAACAACGCCGGCGCCATCCCGGGCGGCCCCTTGGAAGGCGTGTCCCAACAGCGTTGGCGCGAGGGCTGGGAGTTGAAGGTGTTTGGATTCATCAACATGAGCCGCGCCTTCTACCAGGTGATGGCGGCCAGGCGGCATGGTGTCATCCTCAACATGATCGGTGCCTCGGCCACCGGGCCCGATGCCAAATACATCGCTGGCAGCACCGGCAATGCCGCATTGGAGAGCCTGACCAAAAGTTTGGGCAGCGCATCCCCTGAGCACGGTGTGCGGGTGGTGGGCATCAGCCCCGGATTGGTGATGACCGAGCGCTTGCAAAAGTTGCTGCAAGAGCGGGCGACCAGCAATTTTGGCGATGCATCGCGCTGGCCGGAGTTGACCGCTGCTGCCCCCTTTGGGCGCACCGCAACGGTGGACGAAATCGCTGCTTCGGCGGTTTTTTTGGCCTCGCCCCGTTCGAGTTACACCTCGGGTGCCATACTCAATATCGATGGTGGTTTTGTGCATCGACACAACTGGTGGGGTTGATTCCCCTGTCAACAGGAGCTTTGAATGGCATCACACACAAGCAACGTCCGTGTCCAACCTTTGGCCGGTGCCATTGGTGCAGAAGTGGTTGGCATGGATTTGCGCCAACCGCTCTCTGGCGATGCCGCGCAGTGGCTGCGCGAGGTTTTTTTAAAACACCAGGTGATTTTTTTGCGCGACCAACCATTGAGCTTGGCGCAATACATGGCCTTTGCCAATGCCATGGGCAAGCCCAGCGAATACCCGTTTGTCAAAGGCCTGGACGGTTACCCCTGCATCATCGAAGTCAAAAAGCTGGAACACGAGACCGTCAACTTTGGCGGCATTTGGCACTCAGACACCACCTACCTCGATCAACCCCCCATGGGCTCGATGCTGCTGGCGCGGGAAGTGCCGCCTTATGGCGGTGACACCTTGTTTGCCAGCCAATACAAAGCCTGGGAAACCCTCTCACCGAGCATGCAGTCCATGCTGGACGGGCTGGTGGGCATCAACAGCTCGGCCAAGGCCGATGTCAGCCGCACCCGCGAAGACCGCATGAAATCAGACGGCAAGGCGGTGGACCGCACCGAGTACCGCTCCAAGCACCCCTTGGTGCGGGTGCATCCGGAGACGGGTCGCAAAGCCTTGTACGTCAATGTGGCGCACACCGTGGGCATTGATGGCCTGACCGATGAAGAGAGTGCACCTTTGTTGCACTTTTTGTTCCAGCACCAAGTGAAGGTCGAGTTCACTTGTCGCTTTGTGTGGCAAACCCATTCGCTGGCCTTTTGGGACAACCGCTGCGCACAGCACAACCCGGTGAATGATTACCATGGTCACCGCCGGGTGATGCACCGCATCACCTTGGAAGGCGACACCCCGCGCTGAGCGCAACCCCCTTTGGAGGCCTTATGAATTTATATGGCACTTGGCACCTGGTCGCCACCGTGGGCACCGACGATCAAGGACAACCCAGCCACCGCCCTTTTGGGTCAGAGCCTTTTGGGGTTTTGTGTTTCACCCCCAATGACCGCATGATTTGTGCGGTGTGCAACAACGCGGTGGACTTGAGCGAAGAAGATTCACCGCGCGAATACGCCTCCTATGGCGGGCCCTTCACCTTCGACGGCACCACCTTGGTGACCACCGTCGACTTGGCCGCCGACCCTGCGCGGCTGGGCACACAACAAGTGCGAAAAGTGCGTTTTGATGGCAAGCGCCTGACCCTGACACCGCCCGCACGCACCTTCAAAGGCGGCGTTCAACACCGCGACTTGATTTGGGAGCGGGTATCAGCTGCGGCGTGATTTGCGCGCGGGTTCGTACAACTCGATTTTGGGCTCGGGTTTGGCCGCTGCCACCGGCTTTTCACGCACCGGGAGGTCTGGCCGAGGGGGGTCTTTCACCTCTCGGCGGGGCGCGGGCTTGAGCTCTCTCAGGGGTGGCGGCGCAGATGCTTCAATGCGGGGCATGGCTCAGCTTTCAAACGGGGGGTGACGTGACTTTAGCAGGCTGCACGGGTTTGGCCACCTGGGTCAAATAAAGACCCACTTGTAAGCCCACACCCGAGGGGCCAGTTTGCCACTGCAAACGCGCCTTGAGCAAGTGGGCATAGGCTTTGATGATGGACAGCCCCAAGCCAAAGCCGCCTTTCACCGCTGTTTGGGCATCGGCACGCTTCCAACGGGCTTGCACATGGGCTTGCTGAGACGGGGCAATGCCCACGCCGTTGTCGGTCACGGTCAGCACCACCTGGGCCCCTGCGCCCGCATGGCCCGGTGTGGGCTGCGGGGCCAAACCAACGGTCACGC
>JACCED011443135.1_pt1 | contig 15087 bp, 8 predicted proteins | sample 7455021 | NCBI WGS metagenome assembly JACCED01 (sample SAMN15323456, study PRJNA562643) | freshwater metagenome | isolation source: river surface water | place: USA:Blue River Watershed | collected 2017-08-19 | reverse complement strand
ATGAAAACTCAAAAAAAAATACTTATGAAAACATAAAAAAAAATACTTATGAAAACTCAAAAATGATAAATAGTTTGATTGAAATATATGGAGACAAAATAGACACACTCTATATTTTTGAAGGACATAAGGCAAACAGATTTGTGAAAAGTTTGTGCCCAAATGTTTATCTTCAGATCAAATTAAATCCTTCTTTACATGCATATGACCTTGATAAATCGTGTGTTTCAATAAACAGTATTTTTTATAGGGGAAAACATTATGTGTTTGTAGTATATAATGTTGATACTTTTAGTTGGAAAGAAAAATTTCCATTTAGGGAAGGAATGTCCAAAATATTAAATATATTATCGAGCAAAAATATAATTTGACAATATTCAAAAAGATTTTTAGCAAACATATTTATGAGAAGAAGGTTTTTCAAATCATTTTTTTCAAAGAAATCTGAAAATGATTATAAAAAAAATATTTCAATAAATGATGAAGAAGCAGAATCTATATTAGACTTTACAGGTAATTCATTAGAAACAGATAAAAAATTACATACAATACCTAATAAATCAATCAGTTTTGTATCCAGGTTTTTTCAATGGTTTCGTTCAATGAGTCTTTCATTTTGTGTACCTTCACCTAAATAAAAAGAATAATATTTAATTATTTTATTAAATTCTTACTTTATATATTTATATAAAGTAATGAATAGTTTATCAAAAAAAAAAATAAATAATTATAATAAAAACAATAATTCTAAAAAGAAACTTCTCAAATTTGTTCATATAACCAAAACGGGTGGAACTTCTATTGAAGAAATAGGACAAAAATATGGTATTGACTGGGGTAAATTTGATATAGAATATAGGGATGCATTATATAAAAATCCAAATATTCGAAAGAAAAAAGACTGGTACCATTATCCCATAAGATACATTCCAAAAAAAGAATTATCTAACCTAAAAAAGAAATACGATTTTTTCACTGTTGTCAGAAATCCTTACTCAAGAGTTGTCAGTGAATATTATTGTGAATGGGGAGGATACCCAAGAGTTCCTCCATCCAATGATAAAAAACAATTTAATAAAGATATTCATGATTCATTATTGAACATGAAACAATGGATTGAAGAGATTAAACAAGGAAAGTCAAGTCCTATTATGCATGGACATAACATACCTGAATATTTATTTGTCTATGATGAATCAGGACGAAAGATAGTAAAAAACGTTATTTATTTTGAAGATTTAGACAATCAATTCAATGATTTAATGAAAAAATACAATATAAATATACATATGAATAAGAGTTTTAAAAAAAATCCATCCCGCACGAATGTAAAAGTTAAATTTACAGAAGATGATTTGTCAAAAGAGAATATAAAACTTATCAATGAAATTTACTCAGAAGACTTTCGACGATTTAAATACAATAAAAAAGGGAACCTAGGTTCCCTTTGACCCTCCTGTTTTGGTGGGTTGGTTTATTGGGGTTTTATAAAAGTGGTTTCTTATTTTCTATGAAACCCGCAACTAACCAGTTTTATAAAACCCCAAAACCCAGTTCCATTAAAATAGGAGGTTCGAAAGGAACCTAGGTTCCTTTCTTTTAGTAGTCTTGTTCCTCTTCAAATGAATTGAAAACGGCTCCTGCACTTGTTACAAATTCTAAAATTCTATAATTTTTTGAATTGTATGCTTCTAATGCTGTTCTTTCGTGCCATGGACAATTGTTTTCGTAAGCATATATAATTATTTCTAAATTATTGTTTCTTGCAGCATGATTTGTTACTAAACTATGCCAAGGGCATCCTCTTTCAAAAGCATATTTGATTTTATCTAAACGGTCACATCTGGCTGCTTCAGCCATAAATTCACTATCCCATTCCTTAACAATATTGTAAATATATTCTGTACATGCCATTGTTTTTTCATTTGATCCAGCAGACCTTGATAAATGGCTTTTTTTCAAAACAAATCCGTTTGACAAAAGATATTCTATACAATCAATTTTAGAACGAAGAATAAGGTTATTTAAAATATCGTTTTTTTGTGTATCGGTTAAATTATTTTTTAACTTCTCATAACAAAATATTAGAGAATCTAAATTACCAGTTTGTGAAATACTTATTAAACAATATGGATTAATTTCCGCTCCGCAATCATATGATAATTTTAAACAATCAAATTGGTTCGGTCCGTAACCAATACATGAATATGTTAAAACTTTTTTATCAATAGTTATATTATTTTGAATTAAAAATTTCATTAGTTCAAAATTTGATGTTTTAGCAGCATTTAATAATTCACATCCGTCATATGACAGATGACAACCTTTGTTGAAAACATGTAAAAATAATTCAGTTGAAAACTTTGATGCGAATCTTGTTTCACAAAATGTTTTTTCATCACAGGAAGAACTTTCAAATAGATACTCAAAACATTCAATACTTCCATTTTCTAATACTTTTTTAACAGCCTCTTTATAGTCGTATGTACAACCATTTTGAATTGCATATTTCAAGCATCGTAAAGAGCCTTTTTCACAAGCAGCATAAACTGTATCAGGAGATAGTAGAAAACCTTTTTTATGAATAAATTCTAAACAATCAAGTGCATCTAAGGAAGCAGGAATGCGTGTTGTTCTTTTTAAAGTAAGACTATCAACGTTGCATTCTAAATCGTCTAAAACAAATTTAATTGTTTTCAAACATCCTAATTCTAAAGCACTTCTTATGGTGTAATAGTTTTTCACAAATTTGTATCCAATACTTTTTAAGTATTTTAAACATTCAATATTTCCACAGGAAACCATTTCAATACCTAATTGAGGTGATTCTAGAAAATTTAGACTTCTAGGATTATTTTTCTGGTTTTTTAATGTTTCTCTCTTTTGAAAAAATTTTAAAACACCGATATTATTACATTCTGATATTGTTTTATACACTTCGTTTCCAGATGAATAATTTTCAAAATTTTTTATTGAATTGATTAATTCAAATATTTTAATATAATATGGTTCAATACCTATCCGAATCATTGTTTTTTTTAGACCATTGAAATGCTTAAAAGACATTTCATAAATATGATTAAATATAGAATATGGGAATTCGTTTAATCCCCAATAAATACACGTTCTGTAAGTATAAAAAAACCCTTGATCAGAAGTGATTGTGTCGTTTTTTTTTAAATTATGACATGGAACAGCAAAAGATGAATTATCATCCCCGTTCATATTAGCAATATTTTTAAATAAATCCGAACCGTGAAGGTATTCCGGAATATCATTAATTGATTTAATTTCTATCATATAACTCATTTTTTTTGAACTTTCAAATAGTTATATGAATATTGTAAATAAAAATACTTTTTAGACATTTTAATTTTCAATTTTTATCAGAAAGGAACAAAGGTTGAAAGGAACCTAGGTTCCTTTCGAACCTCCTATTTTATAGGACCGGTTCAAAACCAGTTCTGTAAAACTGGTTCAAAACCAGTTCATTAAGAACAGGAGGTTCTAAAGGAACCTGGGTTCCTTTATGAGACTAATTGATTTTTGAAAACAACATAGTCTCCATAAATTGGATCATTATTTATTTTTGCATAAGGATAATAGGTTGTTTTATTTCCGGGTATAAAATAGATAGTTAACGATGGATATAATATGTCATTGTTTTTATTAAATTCGAGAATGGAATTATATGAATAAACCTTTTTTAAATCTTGTTCTTTTTGAATATTGTCCATTAGGTACAAAGCATTTAAAGTATTAATGGAAAACTTTGAACCTAAATATTCTTGAGCCTGGTTCCATAATTGACTTGTAACAATATTATCAACCAAAAATATATTATAGTTTCTAAAATAATTTACTTTATCTTCAGGTATTACAGGAATATTAGAACCAGCTATATCATATTGTTTGTTTGGGAAAGAATAATTTTCATCGAAAATAGAAAAATACTGTTGTCTTTGTTCATTTACAAAGAAATATGTTACAATAACATCATTTAAAGCAAGATTATTTGTTTCTAAAAAAGTTTTTACCTGTTCTTGAGTAAGATTTGAACCATCTGGAGGAACTGGATATTTTATTATTTGTTGTTCATTAAAATTATTAACTAAAAGTTGGTATGCTTCTGCAGTTGCTTGTTCTCCGTCACTAAAAAAATAAAAAATTCTTCCTCTTGCTCTAACAATTTGGAATGCAAGTAAAGAAACGGATTCAATCATAAAAACATCTGTTGCTTGTAATCTATATATTGGTTTTCTTATAGATAAAGACTCAGACGAAGATGATAAAGATATACCGATTGCATCTGGATGTTCTAAAAACCAAGGAAGAACACCTGAAACTATATTTGAGCGAGAAAATCCTAAAAAAATGCGAAATCCTTCATCATAATATTTTTGTAATAGTTCAATCGTTTTTTCTAAACTACCATCTGTATTGTATATTGGAAATTTAGGAAAATCATTTGAGTTAGACCAATAATAATATAAAGTATCTTTAGTACCATTATCAGTAGTTACAGATCCATTTGTAAGTTCTAACAAAGCAACAATTTTATTCATTATATTCTGTGAAAACATATTTTTTTAGTAATCTAAAAAAATAAATTTGATGTATAAATATGTAAAAATTTACTAAAAACCTTACAAAACTTTAGAATTAGAATCCACCTGGTAATTGATTTATATCATTACCAACACCAGGGTTTTGAACAGATGGACCAAAACTTGATGTTGGATAAAAATAAACATAAGGAGTATTCGTATTATCAAAAAATCCAATTATAAATGGAGTATATTCACTATATACATATCGATTATATAAAATAGATGAACTGGATGAGTTTCTAGTTACTAAATCGAATATCAATGAATTAGCGTGGCTTCCTAGAGTCAAAATAGATTTTTTAGAATCTCTAGCATACACCATTATCATTGCATCTAAAGTTCTAGTAGAATAATTTTCTAAACCCAAATCATAATAACCGTCTCTCCATAAAACAGAACTACCCAAATTTGATAAATCTGGTGTAATTAAACCTGCTCCAAGTCTGCTTCTAGGATTTTGATTAAAGTATTCAATTGCACCTTCTGACACTAAAGTTGGTTGAAGAAATTGATTGAATATAGGCAACTGTTTATAAGGTGTATTCATATCAAACAAGTTATAAAACTGATTTGTTAATTCACCCATGGCAACATAAACATTCGATCTTGTTCCTCCCAACTCATTATAAGGTATTTCTGTAAATATTAAATCAATCTTCTCTTTGGTTGTTTCTTCTTCTCCTTTAATTGGGTACTCTATAAATTCTTTTCCTGCTGAAAGAGTATAAGCCTTTAGAAAATTAATCTCTTGTTGAGAAACTGTTAATGAATCATAAATAAAATAAAGAACTTCACAACGGTTGATAACAATGTAATAGAATAAATAAAAAGAATTCTTGAAAGTAGGAAATAAAGAATAAATTCTATTAGGAGTTTGATCTTCAAAGACAATAGTATTTAATGCAAAACCTTCTGCGTCAAAATTATTATTAAACCAATCAACTACTAAGGGCTGGACATCTTTATTATTGAATATACTTGAACCAAGATAAAAACGATATCCTTGTTCATAAGTTTCGTTTAAAACGTTAATAACATTTTCAGAAGTACCATCTGTATAAATGATTGGGAAAGGATAGAAGTTATCAACGTTATTTTCAAAATAATACAATAAAGTATTTTCAGTTTTTTTATCTTCGACATCAGATATGTTCAGGATAGCAACTATTTTTGTTTGAGCAGACATTATTTATAATTAGACTTTATAAAAAAAATAAATTTCTCTAAAAAATAAATTTAATGCTTTTCTAAAAAAAATAATAATCATATTTATAGTATGACATCTAATTTCTATAATTTCGTACAATTTGATTTAGAAACAAAAACACCAAAATATTGTTTATTCAATTTTAATTATGAACAATACAAAATAGATTATGAATTACCATTTACAGAAAAATATGATATTTTCACTGATTTTTGGAAAAGAGCAGGTTTTACATATACCGACCCTATTGTTGTTCCGGATGAATATTTAAAATATTTTTCCGAAATTACTCAACAAATGATTGATTATTTAAATAAATATGGTTTTTTTCACCAAGGATATTTAGCAAATATTATTCCCAAAACATATGTGCGATATTATTACTTAGCAAGAGGTCAGTTTGATATGATAGAATATACAGATGATGAAGCAAGAAGATTACAAGATTTTTATTATGAAGACAATGAATTTTATTATTGTAAATATAGTTTTGATTTTGAAAAATATAGTAATGATTTTAAAGTTTGGGGAACTAGATTATTGATTATCTGTGATTTTATTATAAGAGATCTTGCTTTATCTGGTGTCATTTATTATTCAGATTCTTATGGTTTATATAGTGAATTCAGAAAATACTTTATCCTTGATAATCAAAAAGTTTTAAGAGATTATATGGTACCTTATAGTGTAAATTCTGTATTAGATAATACATATAAATGTTTAAATCATATTGATTTTGTAAAGTACCCTATTCTAAATAATCTTCCAATTACTGACCCAGTAGAAGCAAAAGAAGAATATTTAAGAGAAGGCCAGTTCTTACAAAGAATAGTTCCATTTATTGACCAGGAAAATAAACCAATCGAAATTGCTAAAGAAGCATGTGTAGATGTTATTACAACTTGTTGTTATGCAAGTGGTTTTTTATATTCAAATGGCAAAGATAATAAAGTTTATTTAATAAGTGCTTACCATTTATTGAATGATGAAGAGGATCAGTTCTATATTTATGCATCATTACAAAAAACAGATGTAAATGAATATTATAGTTCTACTTCTACAACAGCACAATTTAGAATTATTGGAATTGACAGAAGGTCTGATATTGTAGTTTCTTTATTTGAACCTGATTTACCATTTAATATTTCAAATAAGGTTGATATATCAGTTTATAGAACTTTTGAAATAAATACTGATTATAATTTACAAAATGGTGATGAAGTATTTATGATAGGAAATTTAGGATTAAATGATATTCAGGCTATATATGCAGGAAGAGTTATGAATTTTAATTATGCAGGTCCAGAAGATGAACCAAGTAGAGTCCCAAGTGTTCTAATTCAATCTTATTTAACAAAAGGTTCATCAGGAAGTCCAGTTTTATATGATGATAAATCAGGTTCTGCTTTAAAAGTAATTGGTATTGTTCTTGATAGATTAAGAAACTCGCCACAAACTTGTATATCAATGAAAAGCAATTATTTAAATTATATTGTTTCAACAATGATTCGAAATTATTATTTATATTTAGAGAGGTTTGGGAATAATTTAATCGAATTAAATAATGCAATTAAAAATGGTGTTGCAATATCTTTTGGAGGATTTGTTCCAAAATCTTATTATTATCGGTTATATCCATCTAAGGGAGATATTGAACTTTATAGAAAATATCCTCAATTGAAGAATCTTAATTATACAGGAGGAACATTGATTACTGACTTTTTACTTGGATTCGACTTTATAGAGAAACGTTTTATAACAACTGCTAAAGATTTAAACAAACATAATATATTTAAAATTCAAGGAGCCTTTTTAAACACAACTTTTTACAAAAGATATTTACAGAATTTTTCTCCTCTATTGATTGTTTCTATGTCTAATTATGATTGCATTGAAGATAATTTTAATAAAACATATGTTGGAAAATTTTCTACTCAACTACCTCAATCGGTTATTGAATATGGTTTTCAACCAATTGCTGCTTTGCCAAATGACCCCAAGTACTATAATAAAATATTATATCAATATCCTATTTTAAAAGTTAGTTATTATTGGTTTGATGGGGTATCTTGGCAATTTGATGAAGAAGATGTTGGAGGTAACACACCTGAGTGGTACGTAGAATCAACAGACCTAAATGGAAATTTATATTATCAACATAAGTTTGAATTTCCATATGTTTTATATGATTTTGTTAAATACATTTATTCACATATCGGTTCATTTGGTGGTAATACAATTAATTTAGGAACTACACCATATGGTATTAATGAAACAATATCTGGCGGTGACGGTGATATAAATATTTCAACAACTACTTCTTCTAATAATAACAATAAACAAACAACAACTAGTTCAGGTAGTAACAATTTAGATGGTGATCTTGCCCTTCCTGAATTTCTTGGTGGTATGTTTTAATGAGTGATTTATTGATGTGATAATATCTATACCAATAAATTAATTTTATTAATTTTATTAATTTCTGTATTTCAAATATTTTTCTTTTATAAATTTATAAATGAAATTTTATAATTTTATTCAATATGATTGCTGTACTATGAAACCAATTTATTGTCTTTTTAATTTTAATTACACTAAATATGCTTTAGATTATCATATTCCTTCTACTTCAAAGTATGTTATATTTACAGACTTTTGGGATCGTGTTGGATTTGATTATTCAAAACCTTATATTGTTCCTGAAGAATATACTCAATACTTTACTCCAATAACAATTGTTATGATTCAATATCTTCAAACAAATGGTTTCTTCCACAACGGATATTTATGGAGAGTTGTTCCTCAAAGTTATTTGAGTTATGATGTTCTTGCAGAACAACAATTTGAAATGATTCCATATACTCAATCACAAGTAAGAAGATTACAAGACTATTTTTATGAAGATGCTGAAAGAGTTTATTCTAAATACAATTTCGATTTTGGACTTTACCAAGGAGATTTCTTGTTTTTTGGAAATCATCTTTTGACATTCACTGACTTTATTATCCGTAATCTAGCATTATCTGGTGTTATTAATGATTCTCAGACATACGGTTTATATGAAGGATTTAAAAAATATTTTAAAATCCAAGATAAAGATTCATTATTGACTTATATGAACAATTATGGTGTTGATTCTGTTTTAAACAATGTTTATAAATCTGAAAATAATATTGATTATCAAGAATATATTATTATTAATAATATTCCAGTAGAGCCACAATTTGCTAAAGAACAATATATTAGAACAGGACAATTCGACCAAAACATTATACCATTTATACAACAAACTAATCCAGCAATTAATATTGCTAAACAAGGATGTTGTGCAGTAGCAACTGACAAAGCCTATGGTTCAGGATTCTTGTATACTAATGGAGATGGAAGGGTTTATTTAGTGAGTGCTTATCATTTGATTCAAGATAATGAAGATCAATTCTATATTTATGCTTCTTTACAAAAGTTAAATGCAAATTCATCAATACCAGTTAGTACGACTGCTCAATTTAGAATTATTGGTATTGATCGTAGAAGTGATATTATGGTATCATTATATGAACCAGATCTTCCATTTAATGTTTCAAACAAAATTGATATAACTCCTTATCAACCTTTAACAATTAATAAAGATTACGCTTTACAAAATGGTGATGAAATATTTGTTGTAGGAAATGTTGGTAATGATGATATTACTTCTATTTATTCGGGTCTTGTTATGAACAATGATTATGCTGGTCCAGTTGATGAATCTGCAAGACCACCATCTTTTTTATTACAATGCTATTTGACACCTGGTTCTTCTGGTAGTCCAGTTTTTTTCAATGATAATTCAGGTGCTCCACTTAAAGTTATTGGATTTGTTGTTGATAAATTAAGAGCATCTCCACAAGCATCAATATCTATTCAAGCAAATGTTTTAGCATATATTGTAAATCAAATGATTGAAAATTATTATTATTATTTATTAAGATTTGGAACGGATGAAGTAAGTTTAAATAATGCTATTAAATTTGGTGTTGCTGTTGCTTTTTTAGGAATTAATGATGATTATTATTACCGTCTATATCCAACAAATGGAGACCTAGAAATTTATAAAAAATATCCTGAATTGAAAAATCTTAACTATACAGGAGGACTTTTAATTAAAGAATTTAAATTGGCATTTGATTTTATTGAAAATAAAATTATTACTACTGCAAAAGATTTGAATAAACACAATATTTTTAAAATTGAAGGTGTTTTATTAAATACCGAATTGTACAAACGTTACTTAGAAAACTTTTCACCCATTCTAGTTACAGATATTTCTTATTATGATTCCATTCAAGATAATTATAAAAAAATATATATAGGGAAATTTTCCAATCAACAACCCTTAGCAACCTTTTTATATGGATTTCAACCAATTGCTTCTTATCCAAATGATCCAATCTATTACAATCCTATCCGTTATGAATATGCACCAATTACTATAGGTTATTATTGGTTCAATGGTTCTGTATGGAATTATGCTGAAGAAGATATTGGTGGAAATACACCAGAATGGTATGCTCAGTACACTGATTTAAATGGAAATTTATTTTATCAACATAAATTTGAATTTCCATATACACTGTATGATTTCATCAAATTCTTTATGCCACATTTAGGAGATATGGGAAAAGAAACAATAAACCTATATGGTTAAAATTATATTATATTGTATTGTAATGTGTAAAATTAATTTTTAATATCTAGATCTAACATTTAAATCTAAATCGAAAATCTAAATCTAACATATTTATTCTTCGATAATCTAAAAAATTTTCTTTCGTGAAATTATAAATACAAATGGTTTTTTATAATTTCATACAATTTGATCCTTTAACAAAACTTCCTATATACACTGTTTTTAATTTTAATTACGAAAAATATGCATTAGATTACCATATTCAATCAACATCCAAATATGATATTTTTACAGACTTTTGGAATCGTGTTGGATTCGATTATTCCAAACCTTATGTTGTTCCGCTAGAGTTCACTCAATATTTTTTTACAATCACACAAGAGATGATAGATTATGTAAATTATTATGGTTTTTTTCATAATGCTTTTCTATCTTTGATTGTTCCTCCAACTTATATTTCATATGATGAACTTGAAAAAAATCAATTTGATATGATACCATATACAGATGAACAAGTAAAAAGACTTCAAGATTTTTATTATGATGCTAATAAAATAGTCTATTCTAAACATAATTTCAACTTTGATTCGTTTTCAAACGATTTTTTAGTATATGGTTCTAAACTTCTTGTAATGACTGATTTTATTATTCGTAATTTAGCACTTAGTAATGTTATAAATTTTTCAAATTCAAATGGTTATGGTTTGTATTCAGAATTTGCAAAATATTTTATTATTCAACCGGATAGAAAAGTGTTTCAAAATTATTTAATAAACTACAGTATTTCATCTGTTTTAAAAAATGTACCAAAAAACTTTTACAATATAGATTTTGCTGAATATGTTTTAGTCAATAATTTACAAATTCCCGTTGAAGATGCCCCGAATGAATTTTTATTAAATGGACAATTCACCCAGTACATTGTTCCATTATTACCTTATACTAGTTCAGAACTATCTAGTTTAAAACAATCTTGTGGTGTTTTTGTTAGTGAAAAAACTTATGCATCTGGTTTTTTAGTAAAAAATAATACATATACTGCAAATTATTTTTTCATTACAACTTATCATAATGTCTTTGATGAAGAAGACCAATTCTATGTTTATGGAAGTTTTCAAAAAGTGAATATTGATAAACTTACAACATCTTCTTTAACTGCTCAATTCAGAATTATTGGTATTGATAGAATTAGTGATACAATCGTTGCAGTATTTAATCCAGCATATCCTTTTAATGTTGCAAATGGAATTAAAAATTTGGATGGATATGTAAGGCTTGAAATTGATACATCGTATAATTTACAAGTTGGAGATATTGTTTATACAGTTGGAAATGTTGGAAATAATGATATACAAGATATTCAAAAAGGTTATATTATGGATGCTAATTATAATGGTAGTGTTAATGATTATTATAGACCACCTTCTAATTTAATTTATACTTACTTATCTTCAGGATGTTCTGGTGCACCTGTTTTGTATCAAAGAAATCCTGGAGAACCATTTAAAGTTGTTGGTGTTATTAAAGATAAATTGAGGAATTCTCCGAATACAGCAATTTCAATCAATTCAATTGTTCTTTCTAATATTGTTAATGCAATGATTTTGAATTATGTTTATTATAGAGGTGTATATGGTTCTAATATTGTAGGTTTAAATACCGCAATTAAATTTGGTTATCCAACTAGTTATTTAGGAATAATGGGTAAATATTATTTTAGATTATATCCTTCAGCATCTGATATGAATGTTGGTATGAAAAAATATCCTTCTCTAAGAAACTTAAATGTTACTGGTGGATTTTTAGTAGATGATTTTATTTTAGGTTATGATTTTATTGAAAAAAAAATTATTTCATCAGCAAAAGATTTAAATAAAAGAAATATTTTTAAACTCGAGAGTCCATTATTACAAACAACTTTGTATAAAAGGTTTTTAAAAACCAATAATCCTATTTTAATATATTCTCTAACATATTTTGATTGTATTACATCTTCATACCAGAGAATTGAGGTAGGTAAGTTTGGAAATCAAATTCCAATTTCAAATTTTTTTTATGGATTTCAACCAATTGGTATTTATGCGAATGATATAAGTGTTTATCAAAATCCATTTAAATTTGAATTTCCTAAAGTAAATATTGGTTATTATTGGTTCAACGGTGTTGAATGGGAATTTGATGAAGAGTTAGTTGGAGGAAATTCAGAAGAATGGTATGTAGTTTATAACGATAGAAATGGTAATGTATGGAAACAACATAAATTTGAATTACCATATATTTTATATGATTATGTGAAAACATATTTGAGCAACTTGATGGATAACTCTGAGGAAACGGAGAATTTGAAAACTAATTATTATTGTGGTTGTCCATGGCCAGGTTGTAGTGATTATGGTACTTCAACTAAAAATTTGGACGAAGCAAGATCTATAATGATTAATAAATTTAATTCAAAACATTCACCATGGACATATGCAGAATGGACAAGTGGTGGTAGTAAATAATAACCTTTTACAAAAAACTTATATTTCAAATAAATTTTTTTATAAAATCATATAAAAAAATTTTTTTTCTCCTTACTGATTATATTATGTCATTTGATTTAAAATTTTATTATTTCACCCAATTTGATTTATCAACAAAAAAACCTATTTATTCTCTATTAAATTTTAATTACGAACAATATAATATAGATTTTGATTTAGGATATCCTTCCTATGATTTGTTTTCTATTTTTAGTGATTTTTGGTATCGTGAAGGATTTACTGCGTTAAAACCTATTGTTGTTAGTCCTGAATATGAAAAATATTTTTTCCCAATGACAGACGAAATGATTGAATATATGAATAAATACGGTTTGTTTCATGCTAACTTTTTAGCAAGAATTATTAATCCGAGTGAAGAACCATATGTTTTTCTTGCATTTTTTTATCAATTTCTTATGGAACCACTTACAGAACAACAATATAGAAGAACACAAGACTATTTTTATGAAGAACCTGACATGATTTATTCTAAATACAACTTTGATTTTGAACAATTTAGTAATGATTTTCAAATATACGGTTCTAAACTTTTTATACTAACCAATTTTATTAATAGAAATGTTGAATTATCAGGTGTTATTACATTTGAAAGAAACTATGGTTTGTATGAAGGATTTAAAAAATATTTTATCAAAGAAGACAGACAATCATTGATGAAATATATGGCAACCTATGGTGTCTGTTCTGTGTCTGGATTCGTTTATAGAAACTTTTTCAACATCGATTTTGAAAAGTATTCAATAGAAAATGATTTGAACCTATCTCCTGAACAAGCAAAAGAGCAATATATTCGATATGGTCAGTTCGAATTTAGAGTCGTTCCTTTTATACAACAAGTTCAGAACTCTGTAATAGATGCTAAAACATCTTGTGCATTTGTTAATACAGATTGTTGTTCTGGTAGTGGCTTTTTATATTCGAACGGAAAAGATGGTAAAACTTATTTAGTCAGTACATACCATTTATTAAATGATAATGAAGATCAGTTTTACATATATGCTTCCCTACAAAAGAAAGATATAAATAATTATTTAACATCTATTTCTACTACTGCAATGTTTAGAGTTATTGGTATTGATAGAAGAAGTGATATTATTGTAGCATTATTTGATGAGACTCTTCCATTTAATATTTCAAACAATATTGATATTACTCCTTATACAACTTTTGAGATATCAAGTAATATTAATGTTCAAAATGATGATTCTGTTTTTGTAATTGGTTGTTTAGGAAATAATGATATTTATAATGCAAATGAAGGAAAAATAATGAACAGTAATTATCCTGGACCTTTGGATGAAGTAAATAGACCACCATCCTATTTAATACAATGTTATTTAACATCAGGAGCATCTGGTTCTCCAGTTATTCATAAACTTCCAGGTTCTGATAAATATGGAGTAATTGGTTTAGTTACTGATAGGCTCGTTAGTTCTCCTCAAACTTGTATTTCTATTCAAAGTAATTATTTGAACTATACTGTTCAGAAAATGATTAAAAATTTTTATGAGTATAAAGAAAGATTCGGTAATAACCAAGTTTTATTAAACAATGCAATTAAATATGGTGTTCCAGTCTCTTTTATGGGTGCAGAAATGCAGTATTATTTGCGTTTATATCCAACAAATGATTCAAGAGTAATGAATTCAATGTATCCTCAACTTTTAAATTTGAACCAAACAGGAGGAGTTCTCATAACTGATTTTAAACTAGGTTATGATTATATTTTAAATAAAACAATTACAACTTCTAAGGACCTTAACAAACATAATATTTTTAAACTAGAAGGACCATTATTAAATACTGAATTGTATAAAAGATTTTTACAGAATAACACACCGATATTATTGAATGATGTCAGTTATTATAATAATATTATTGACAATTATGAAAAAATTTATTTAGGAAAGTTCTCAGAAAGACAACCTTTAACTCATTTTACTTATGGACTACAACCAATTGCTGCTTTTCCAAATGATCCAATTTATTATAACCCATTTAGATATGAATATGCACCATTTACATTAGGATATTATTGGTATGATGGGATTAATT
>JACCED011200738.1_pt1 | contig 15090 bp, 12 predicted proteins | sample 7455021 | NCBI WGS metagenome assembly JACCED01 (sample SAMN15323456, study PRJNA562643) | freshwater metagenome | isolation source: river surface water | place: USA:Blue River Watershed | collected 2017-08-19 | reverse complement strand
GTTTGCGTGGGAAACATTGTTGCCGACCATCGGCTTCTTCCCTGTGACTTGGCATACTCTTGCCATGACACGCTCCTTAAAATGCGAAAAGAAAGATTGTAGCAGGTGGCGCAAAAGTATTCCACTCATTCGAAGCTTATTTCCTTAGTTTTTGAAAAATAATTTTGAAAATAAGTGTAAAAAGTTAGTGCCCACTACCATTTTAAGGCATTAATTTCATATCTGCTAAAGAAATTGTCCCTTGTTTTGCCACAATGCAGTGATCTAAGAGTTGAATGTCAATTAATTTCAATGCCTGATGAAGTGCATGGGTAAGATTTAAATCATCTTGGCTGGGCTGCAATTCCCCACTGGGATGGTTGTGCGCAATGATCAAATAACTCACATTTCTTATTAAGCATTCTTTGGCTATTTCTCGAATATGAACAGTGGTCTCAGAAATGGAGCCCCTGAAAATCTCATGGCTATTAATTAATCGAAGATGAGCATCCAAATACAGGCAAACAAACACCTCATGCTCCTTGTGAGCAATCAAAGTCATCAAATAATTTTTAACTAAATTGGTAGATGAGAGAACATTTTGCTGTTGAAGTGTTTCCAAATAACTGCGCTGAACAAGTTCGTAAATGACTTTGAGCTGTGACCACTTAGACACTCCAATCCCTTTGAATTTCTGGAGTTCCTGGAGATTCGAATTGAGGATAGCGCTGAGCGAGCCAAATTGATCTAGTAGCTTTTTAGATAATTCCAAGGCATTTTCACCGCGACTACCGGTTCTTAAGAGAATAGCTAAGAGTTCTGCATCATGCATATCGCCAGGCCCCTTTAATAGAAGTTTTTCTCTAGGGCGGATATCCCTTAAAACCTCATTTTTTATTCTTTGGGCAGATTTCTCAGGGCTAGTTAAAATGGCGCTATGACTAATACAAATATGGCCAGCGGTGCCGTAGTTACCGCAACATCGTTCTTGACATTGAACTACCGGATTGTTCTTCCTGAGGGTGGTGATTTGATCAATACTTTCGAAGACAAGCCCGCTACTCTCATGATGGGCACAGGACAATTCTCTCCAAGCCTTGAAGAAGTTTTGGTTGGTATGGCAGATGGCGAAAGAAAAACTTTCACGCTTGAGCCTGAGCGTGCCTTTGGTGTGAAAAACCCAGATTTGATTAGAAAAGTTTCTTTGGCTACTTTGAAAGAAAATAGTTCTCCAGAAGAGGAATATCTTCCTGGCGACATGATCGAATTTAATGCACCTAATGGCGCAACATACTCTGGAACTTTGGTTTCGATTGATGATGACTCTGCGATGTTTGACTTCAACCATCCATTGGCAGGTAAAACGATTCAATTTGAAGTTGAAATTATTGGCATTCTTTAATAAATGACAATCGCTGATCAAACGTCTGTTCAAAATACCGGGGATGTTGCTGGCGAAATTCTCTTGGCTCAGCCAAGGGGCTTTTGTGCAGGCGTTGATCGAGCCATCACCATTGTTGAACAAGCTCTTGAAAAGTTTGGTGCGCCGATTTATGTGCGTCACGAGATTGTTCATAACGCCTACGTAGTGAATGGTTTGCGTGAGCGCGGCGCCATCTTTGTTGACGAGTTGAGTGAAGTACCTGCTGGTAATACCGTGATTTTTAGTGCGCATGGTGTGGCGCCTGCAGTTAGACAAGAAGCCGAAGTGCGTGGCTTGAAAATTTTTGACGCTACCTGCCCTTTGGTAACGAAGGTGCATGTGGAAGTTACAAAGATGCGCAAGGAAGGTATGCGCGTCATCATGATTGGTCATCGTGGTCATCCTGAGGTTGAAGGCACCATGGGCCAGGTGCCTGATGGCATCGAGCTTGTGGAAAACGTTCAAGATGTTGCTGCTTTGAACGTGCCAGCAAATAGTCGCGTTGCTTATGTCACGCAAACAACTCTTTCAGTGGATGAGACCCAGGAAATCGTTGATGCATTAAAAAAGAAATTCCCAGATATCGCTCAACCCAAGAAACAAGACATTTGTTACGCAACTCAAAATCGCCAAGATGCTGTCAAGTTCATGGCTCCACAAGTTGATTTAGTTATTGTGGTGGGAAGCCCTAATAGCTCGAACTCTAATCGCTTGAGAGAATTGTCTGAAAAGTTAGGCGTTATTTCCTACATGGTGGATCATCCCGATCAAATGGATCCAAAGTGGTTTGAGGGTAAGAAGCGAATAGGCTTAACTGCAGGCGCATCAGCACCTGAGAGTTTGGCTCAATCGATCATTGATCGCATTAAAGAAATTGGCCCTAGAAATGTTCGAGTGCTGGATGGCATTATCGAAAACACAGCATTCCCATTACCTAAGGGTTTGTGACCAATCAAAGAACAATCAAAACACAATTAAAGCAGAAACAAAAAACGCCTCAATAGAGGCGTTTTTTATTACTTCAATTAAAGAATTAAATTCAAATAATTAAATTGATTTAATGATCTCTCTCAACATATCTACCATTTGTTTCAATTCTTCACGGCTGATGTTAAGTGCTGGCATGAAGCGCAGCAAATTCGGACGAGGAGAGTTTAGTAATAAACCAATAGGCTCTAGGTTGCGAGCACGCTCAACAATTTCTGGGCCAATGTCACGATTGAGGATCAGTGCTCTTAAAAGACCTTCGCCTCTTTCGCCTTCCAGGCCTAACTCCTTGCTTAACTCAAGAAGTAACTGACTTAAGTATTCGCCTTTAGCGATGACTTCTTCCAAAAATCCTGGAGCAAGCAATTGATTGATAACACTGCAACCAACTGCCGTCATTAATGGGTTGCCGTTATACGTGCCGCCTTGGTCACCTGGCTCAAAACAAGCCACTTCATCAGTCGCAAGAAGCGCTGCAAGTGGCACGCCGCCACCAATGCCCTTACCAAGGGTCATGATGTCTGGAGAGATGTCATACAACTGGTGCGCGAAAAGCTTACCGGTACGACCGCAACCAGCTTGCACTTCATCCACAATCAATAAGATTTGATGCTTCTTAGTGAGTTCGCGCAATTGCTTCATGAATTCATGGGTAGCTGGAATAACGCCACCTTCACCTTGAACTGGCTCAAGCATGACAGCAACAGTTTTATCGGTGATGAGTTTTTCAACGGAGGCAATGTCATTTAACTCTGCTTTAGGGAAGCCTGGAACCTGAGGTGCAAACATGGTGTCCCAGCCATCTTTACCAGAGGCGCTCATAGTCGCTAGTGTTCTGCCATGGAAGCTATGATTAAAAGTAATAATTTCATAGGCTTTGTTTTTGTGCATCTTGCCCCACTTGCGGGCTAACTTGATCGCACCTTCATTGGCTTCTGCGCCGCTATTGGCAAAAAACACTTTATTGAAGCAGCTGTTGTCTGTTAACAAATTAGCCAGATCAATCATCGGCTGATTGTAAAAAGCAGGACTTGGATTAATGACCTTTCTGGCTTGTTGTTCAAGCGCAGAGATGATGCCTGGATTGGAGTGCCCTAAACAATTCACAGCCCACCCCTGAAGGAAGTCTAAATATTTTTTACCATTCTGATCAACTAACCAAGAACCTTGGCCTTCAACAAAAACCAATTCAGGTCGCTTAGTGATGTACATCACTGAGTGGGTATCAATACTTGCTTGTTTAGTTTTCTGGTTCATTTTATTTAGACAATTTCAGAATCAATTAAGAGGCTGTTGCGGTCGCGGCAGCTGCTTTTTTAGCTAAATCAGCGGCAGATGTAAATGCATCAGAGTAGAACTCATCTTCTGGAAGCTGACATTTTGCTACGAAATCATTTTTCGCTGATTCGACAACAATCGGAGCTCCACATGCATAAACTTGATAGCCAGACATATCTGGATTGTCAGCCATAGCCGCTTGATGAACAAAGCCAGTTCTGCCAGTCCAGTTATCTTCCGGTAATGCATCTGATGCTACAGGAATGTATTCAAAGTTAGGAATTTCTTTGGCCCAAGACAAACATAAGTCATGTTTGTAGAAATCTTTAGGTCGGCGTCCGCCCCAGTAAAGCTTGATTGGACGTTTGATGCCTTGATGGCGAATATGCTCCACCATGCCTTTAACTGGAGCAAAGCCAGTACCAGATGCAACAAAGATAATCGGTTTATCAGATTCTCTAAGAATGAAGCTACCAAGAGGACCTTCAAAACGCAGGATGTCTTTTTCTTTCATCATCGTGCCAGATTCTGAGTTACCGAAAACAAAGTCGGTAAATGAGCCACCTGGCATATGTCTGATGTGTAATTCAATCGGGCCTTCTTCATGAGGTGCGCTAGCTAGAGAGTAGGCACGACGTTTGTCTTTGAGAAGGAACTCAATATATTGACCTGCTAGAAATTGGAATTTCTCGGTTGCAGGCAATTGCAACTTCACGATCACTACATCATCAGTAACACGCTCTAAGCTGTGAACACGGCAAGGAATCTTCTTGACAGCGATATCGCCGGCGCCTTCAACTTCTCGAACGTTAATCACGAGATCTGATTGTGGCTTAGCGCAACAGAAAAGTGCTGAACCATTAAAGGCTTCTTCAGCAGATAGTGCTTTTTCATTATGATCGCCATGAGTGACTTGACCAGATTCAATCTTGCCCTTGCATGAACCGCATGCGCCATTTTTGCAACCGTAAGGTAAATTGATGCCTTGTTTAAGGGCTGCTTCTAAAACAGTTTCGTCACTATTGGCGGTAAATGTTTTTCCGCTAGTTTTGAGGGTAATTTGGTAAGACACTGACTTTCCTTTTTTAAAGCATTACGATTAGCACATGCAACGATTTGGTAAACCTAGAATATTAATCATTGGCTGCGGCGATGTCGGACTGCGCTTGCTACCTATTCTAAAAACCAAGTACAAGGTGTTTGCCCTGACTTCTTCTCCAGATAGACTTGACGCATTAAGAGGGGCTGGGGCTACTCCCATTTACGGGGATCTAGATCATGCACCTACTTTGTGGCGTTTGCCGCAGTTAGCCCAACAAATTGTCCATTTGGCCCCGCCACCATCTCAAGGACTCATAGACACTCGTACACGCAACTTATTAGGGATTTTATCTCAGGGAAGCAGTTTTATCCGGCAACTGACCTATATCAGCACAACAGGGGTCTATGGGGACTGTCGCGGCGCTATCATTGATGAAACTCAAACGCTGCAGGCTAAGACTCCTAGGGCTATCAGAAGGGTCTCCGCTGAGACCCAAATTCGGTCATGGGGCATTAGCCATGGCGTCAAAACAGCTATTTTAAGAGTTCCTGGCATTTACGCTGGCGACCGCTTACCAGTTGAGAGAATCAAAAAAGGTGCTCCAGCCTTGGTTGCCGAAGAGGATGTCTATACCAATCACATCCATGCTGACGATTTGGCTAGGTTAATTATGTATGCCATGAATCGATCCAAGCCGCAGCGAGTGATCAATGCTTGCGATGATAGTGATATGAAAATGGGCGAATACTTTGATGCGGTGGCCAAAGCGTTTGATTTGACCCCATCACCACGCTTAACAAGGTTAGAGCTTGAGAAAGTATTAGAGCCTATGACTCTCTCGTTTATGAGTGAGTCTAGGCGGATACAAAATCAACGTTTAGATGAACTTCGATTCCGCCTAAAGTACCCAACTGTAGAGAACTTCTTAAGTTCTACTTCCAGTTATCTTTAAGGCCTACACAGAAATTAAAGACAGGGTTAGAGCTGGTGTGATCAATTCGATCAGCAACAAAGTAACCATGGCGCTCAAACTGAATGCGTTGCTCAGCTTGTACATCAGCAATACTTGGCTCTAAATAAGCAGTTAAAACTTCTTTTGAGTTTGGATTCATGGCATCCAAGAAATTCTTATCGCCACTATCAGGATGAGGGTCTGTGAACAAACGATCATAAATGCGAACTTCTGCTTTGATCGCATTTCTAGCATTAACCCAATGTAAATTGCCTTTGACCTTATAGTTGTTCGATTCTGGTGTGCCGCTCTTACTGTCTGCAAAATACTGGGCATGCACGGCAATCACCTGACCGTTGGCATCCGTATCGTAACCTGTGCACTCGATCACAAAGCCGTGGCGCAAGCGAACTCGGCTGCCTGGTTGACCATCTTTCGGTGGATATAGTCGGAAGAAACCTTTAATCGGTTCAACCATAAAGTCATCAGCTTCAATCCATAGCTCTTTACTGAGAGTAAATTCCCGGCGACCCCAATCCTCATGGTGAGGATGCTTAGGTGCAGAACATGGTTCTTCCGCTTGGTCATCAAAATTATCAATGATTAATTTCAATGGCTTTAGCACTGCAAAAGCTCTTTCAGCCTTAGCTTCTAAGTCATCTCTAAGGGCTTGCTCAAGAACTGACATATCAATCCAGCTATCAGCCTTAGATACGCCAATGCGTTCGCAGAACAAACGAATACTCTCAGGGGTAAAACCACGTCGACGAATACCTACAATGGTTGGCATACGAGGATCGTCCCAGCCATCAACGCGCTTCTCTTCCACTAATTGAAGCAGCTTGCGTTTACTTGTAATGGCATACGTCAGATTTAATCTGGCGAACTCATATTGCTTAGGCAGTGGATCCTTAAAGACACCACATTCCTTGAGAGCTTCCAATACCCAGTCGTAAAGAGGGCGATTATTCTCAAACTCCAAAGTACAAATGGAGTGAGTAATGTTTTCCAATGCATCAGAAATGCAATGTGTGAAGTCATACAGTGGATAGATACACCACTTATCACCGGTGCGATGGTGGTGAGCATGTCGAATACGATAAATAACGGGATCTCGCAAAACGATATTAGGGTGCGACATATCAATCTTCAGTCTTAAGACGTGCGCACCATCAGGGTATTTACCGGCCTTCATATCTCTAAATAATTCGATATTTTCAGCAGGGCTGCGATTTCTAAAAGGGCTATTGGTTCCTAGTTGGCCAAAGTGGCCACGATTCTTATGAATCTCATCGGCTGTTTGACTGTCGATATAGGCTTTACCTGCTTCAATCAGTGCTTCTGCAAAGGCATACAGTTGATCAAAGTAATCGCTGGCGTAGTGTTGGTGCTCAACCCCATTTTGAACCCAATCAAAACCTAACCAGCGAACAGCATCAATGATGCTATCAACGTATTCAGTTTCTTCTTTGCTTGGGTTGGTGTCATCAAAACGCATATGGCAGCGAGCGCCATTAGGGGCGTTTGCATAATCTCGAGCTAAGCCGAAATTAAGGCAAATACTTTTGGCATGACCAATATGGAGGTAGCCATTAGGCTCTGGTGGGAAACGTGTAATGACGCTTGGCAGGGCTTGGCCAGCCTGATCTATACGCTTGGCATGCTTGCGGGCGGCTAGATCAGCATCAATGATTTGGCGCAAAAAATTCGAGACCTCTAGGGTCTCGAATTTTGAAGGATTTGGGTTCTTCTTTTCAGACATACCCATATTGTAGATTTATTCTTCGACGAAGGCTTCTTCTCTGGTTTTCTTCACGGCTGGAAGCATCACAATAACTACAAGTAACGCAGCAGCAATTAAAAGACCTAAAGACAAAGGACGTGTTACGAATACAGTGAAATCACCTCTAGCAAGCAATAGGGCACGACGGAAGTTCTCTTCCATCATTGGTCCTAAAACGAAACCTAGAAGCAATGGCGCACCTTCGCAGCCCAACTTAGCAAATAAATAACCGATGATGCCAAATACAGCTGTTAGGTAAATGTCAAAAGTTGTGTTGTTCACTGTGTAAACACCGATACAGCAGAACACAAGGATCGCTGGGTAAAGATGTCTATAAGGAATTGTCAACAATTTCACCCAAACACCAATCATTGGCAAGTTCAAAACGATGAGCATCAAGTTACCAATCCACATTGAAGCAATCAAACCCCAGAACAAAGCAGGGTTAGATGTCATCACTTGAGGACCAGGTTGAATGTTGTGAATTGTCATCGCGCCCACCATCAAAGCCATCACAGCGTTAGGTGGGATACCTAGTGTTAGCAATGGAATGAAAGATGTTTGTGATGCAGCATTGTTAGCTGATTCAGGACCAGCTACGCCTTCGATAGCGCCTTTGCCGAACTCAGCGCTGTACTTAGAAGTTTTCTTTTCTAATGAGTAGGCTGAGAAAGAAGCTAAAGATGCACCGCCACCTGGAAGAACGCCTAACAATGAGCCGATTGCTGTACCACGCAAAATTGAAGGCATCATGCGCTTGAAGTCTTCTTTACCTGGCCATAGGTTTGTTACCTTGTCCAAGAAAGTTTCGCGATGTTCTCTTTGTGAAAGGTTTGCCATGATTTCAGCAAAACCAAACATACCCATCGCAACAGCAACGAAACCGATGCCGTCTGTTAATTCAGGGATGTCGAAAGAGTAACGAGCTGCACCAGAGTTAACGTCTGTACCGATCAAGCCTAGCAAAAGACCCAAAACAATCATCGCAATCGCTTTGATTAATGAGCCAGAAGCCAATACAACCGCACCAATTAAGCCTAAGACCATCAATGAGAAGTATTCAGCAGGACCGAATTTAAAAGCTAGCTCAGAAAGAGGTACTGCGAAAGCTGCCAAAACTAATGTCGCTACGCAACCTGCAAAGAATGAACCGAAGCCAGCTGTAAACAAAGCAACACCAGCGCGACCACGTCTAGCCATTTGGTAACCGTCAATCGCAGTCACCACGGAGGCTGACTCGCCAGGGATGTTAACCAAAATAGCAGTGGTTGAACCACCGTATTGGGCGCCGTAATAAATACCCGCCAACATAATTAAAGCAGCTACTGGAGGTAGTGCATAAGTAGCAGGCAAAAGCATCGCAATCGTTGCAATAGGGCCTAATCCTGGCAATACACCAATCAAAGTACCTAAGACGCAACCGATCAAACAGTAGAGAAGGTTTTGTAGGGTTAGAGCAGTAGCGAAACCCAAGGCTAAGTTATCTAATAATTCCATTTAAATACTCCTGGGTTTAAGCAGTGAAAAAGCTTGGCCACACTTGGAACTGAAGTTTTAAACCCCAGATAAAAGCGATATAAGCAATAACGTTAAGGATCACAGCGTTAACAATGGTGCCTTTCCAATGGAATTCATGGCTGGCCATTGCTGAGATAAATACTAAAACTAGTATTGAAAGCATTAAGCCTAAGTAAGCCAAAACAACACCAAAAATCACCACTGAGCCAGTTACCCATAAAACTGATGGCCAGTGCCACTGTTCCACTTTGTCTTCTGCAGTTTTAGCTGCCATTGCGCTCATCGTAATAATGGCGCCAAGGAGTGCTAAAAGCATGCCAAGCCAAAACGGGAAGAAGCCTGGTCCCATTTTTGCAGCTGTACCCATGTTGTATGTAGTTGCGATGTACGAAAAGGCTGATCCAATAGCCACGAACATCAAGCCGGAAGCAAAGTCTTTTTGACTGCGAATTTGCATCTTAATTCCCTCTTATTTTTATAAAAAATGTCACAAGTTGAGAATTGTAAGCTTTCTTAAAGGTTAAAAGACAACTTTATTGCCTAGGGTTTACACCAGTGGCGCGGCTCTGAGTCATAATTACGTTCATGAAAGTTACTCAAATTCGCGAAAATTTTTTAAAGTTCTTTGAATCCAAGGGGCATCAAGTTGTCTCGTCTAGCCCAGTTGTGCCGGGCGATGATCCAACCCTGCTATTTACAAATGCAGGTATGAACCAATTCAAAGATGTCTTCTTGGGCTTTGATAAGCGTCCGTATACAAGAGCCACAACTGCTCAAAAATGTATTCGTGCGGGTGGTAAGCACAACGATCTAGATAACGTTGGCTATACAGCGCGTCACCATACATTTTTTGAGATGTTAGGAAACTTCTCATTTGGCGATTACTTTAAGCGTGATGCGATTAGTTATGCCTGGGAATTGCTCACCACTGTTTATAAGTTGCCAGCGGATAAGTTGTGGGTGACTGTTTATGCGGAAGATGATGAGGCGTACGACATTTGGGCCAAAGAAGTGGGCGTACCAACTGAGCGAATTATTCGTATTGGTGACAACAAAGGTGGACGTTACGCTTCTGATAATTTCTGGATGATGGGTGATACAGGTCCATGCGGCCCATGTACAGAAATTTTCTATGACCACGGTGAAGACATCCCGGGCGGCCCTCCAGGCAGCCCTAACGAAGATGGCGATCGTTACATTGAAATTTGGAACAACGTTTTCATGCAATTTAATCGCGATGAAGACGGTGTGATGCATCCATTGCCTAAGCCTAGTGTTGATACGGGTATGGGCTTGGAGCGTATTGCTGCAGTTTTGCAGCATGTGCACTCTAATTACGAAATTGATTTATTTGTTAACTTGTTGTCAGCTGCTAAAACTGCAGTTGATGCGGTGAGCGCGGCTCCATGTGATGCCAATAGCCCATCATTAAAAGTGATTGCCGATCACATTCGTGCATGTACTTTTACAGTCGTTGATGGTGTGATTCCTGGTAATGCTGGCCGCGGTTATGTATTGCGCCGTATTACTCGCCGCGCGATTCGCCATGGTTACAAATTAGGTGCAAGAGCCCCATTCTTCCATCAGTTGGTAACAGCCCTCGTTAAAGAAATGGGTGAAGCCTATCCAGAGCTTAAAGCAAATGAAGCTCGAGTTACTGAAGTTCTTAAGCAAGAAGAAGAGCGTTTCTTCCAGACTATTGCTAATGGTATGGAAATATTAGAAACAGCACTTGCTTCTGGCACTAAAGTCATTGATGGTGAAACTGCATTTAAATTGCACGACACATTTGGTTTCCCATTGGATTTGACTGCAGACGTTTGCCGCGAACGCGATGTCACCGTTGATGAAGTTGGTTTCGAAACAGCTATGAATCGTCAGCGCGAGCAAGCTCGAGCAGCTGGCAAATTCAAAATGGCTCAAGGCCTTGAGTATTCAGGTGCTCCTACTGTATTCCACGGTTACGAACAGTTAACTCAAGAATCAGCAAAAGTGTTGGCCTTGTACGTAGACGGTACGCAAGTGCCTGCAGTTAAAGCTGGTGATAGCGCCGTGATCGTTTTAGACAACACGCCTTTTTATGCTGAGTCTGGTGGTCAGGTTGGTGATGCTGGCGAGTTGCGCAATGCATCTTGCTTAGTGGATGTAGAAGACACACTGAAGATTCAAGCTGATGTTTTTGGACATCATGGTCAGGTACTAGAAGGTGAAATTAAAGTGGGTGACCAGTTCACTGCTAAGGTCAATGTCGAGCGTCGTTCACGCACGATTCGTCATCACAGTGCGACGCATTTGATGCACAAAGCATTGCGTGAAGTATTGGGTGCGCATGTTCAGCAAAAAGGTTCTTTAGTTGATCCAGATAAAACGCGCTTTGACTTTACACACAATGCGCCGATGACTGCAGCTGAAATCAAGCAAGTAGAAGATTTGGTGAACGCGGAAATTTTGGCGAATGCCCAGGCATCTGCCAAAGTGATGAGCTTAGATGATGCGCAAAAAACTGGTGCGATGATGTTGTTCGGCGAAAAGTACGGTGAAACAGTTCGTGTTTTAGAGATTGGCTCATCCAAAGAATTATGCGGTGGTACTCACGTGCAGCGCACAGGAGACATTGGCGTATTCAAGATCTTGGCTGAGAGCGGTGTGGCGGCTGGTATTCGTCGAGTTGAGGCGATTGCTGGCGATCGTGCCCTTGCTTATTTGCAACAGTTAGATGCCCAAGTGAACCAATTGGCAGCTGCTCTTAAAGCAACTCCAAATGATTTACAGCAACGAATTACTCAGCTACAAGATCATGCTCGTTCTTTAGAAAAAGAATTAGAGCGTTTGGGTTCTAAATTGGCTGCAAGCCAAGGTGATGAATTGATGTCACAGGCTATTGAGGTAAAGGGCGTTAAAGTTCTTGCAGCTCAATTAGAGGGTGCTGATGCCAAGGTCTTGAGAGAGACTCTAGATCAGCTAAAGAATAAGTTGAAGTCTGCAACGATTGTCTTGGCATCTGTTCAGGATGGCAAAGTTCAATTGGCTGCTGGTGTAACGGCTGATGCCATCGCTAAGGTGAAAGCTGGTGAGTTGGTTAACTTTGTTGCTCAGCAAGTGGGCGGTAAAGGTGGCGGCAAGCCTGATATGGCCATGGCTGGTGGTACAGATCCCAAAGGTTTAGCTGGTGCTCTTCAGAGTGTTCAAGCATGGGTGACAGAGCGTCTATGAGCGTGCCAACGGTAATCCACAAAGAGGTCGATGCGACAGGTTTAACTTGTCCACTACCTATTTTGCGTGCCAAAAAAGCCTTGGCTGAAATGCAAAGTGGTGAAACATTAAAAGTAACTGCAACTGATAGTGGTTCATCAACCGATTTTCCAACCTTTGCTAAGCACACGGGGAATGAGTTAATTGCTCAAGAAAAAGTGGGTGACGCCTTTGTGTTTTATTTAAAGCGCCGTTAATCAGATCAAGATAAGTGTCTGCAGAAAATAAAAAAGGCTCAAGTCATTGAGCCTTTTTTCATTGCATGTGCAACTCAGAAAAAACCAAGTTGACCCACTGGGATTATTGACGTGTTTTTAAGAACTCTTTGAATCCATCTTTAACTTCTGGGTGGCGCAGGGCAAAATCAACTGTCGCTTTTAAATAACCCAATTTGCTGCCGCAGTCGTAGCGAACGCCTTCGTATTCATAAGCCAATACTTGCTCTTGACTCAATAAAGATTGAATAGCATCAGTTAATTGCAACTCACCACCAGCACCAGGTTTGATATTTCTAATATGATCAAAAATTCTAGATGACAAAATGTATCGGCCTACAACGCCCATATTAGAAGGGGCTTTTGATGGCTCTGGTTTTTCAACAATGCCATTTAACTTATAAATGCGATCTTCAAAAGCTTTGCCATCAATCACACCGTAAGATTTACTTTGTTCTGGTTCGATTTTCTCAACACCTAGGATAGAGCTACGATAGTGTTGGTATTTATCAACCATCTGTTTCATAACAGGCACAGGACTATCCAAAAGGTCGTCAGCCAAGATCACGGCAAAAGCTTCATCTCTAATTAGCTTTTCAGCGCAAAGAACTGCGTGACCTAAACCAAGTGCTTCAGGCTGGCGAACATAAACACAATCCACATGACTTGGTTTAATGCTGCGAACCAACTGCAGTAATTCGTGTTTGTTCTTGGCTTCTAATTCAGCTTCTAATTCATAAGCTTTATCAAAGTGATCTTCAATTGCACGTTTACTACGACCTGTTACAAAAATCATTTCTGTAATGCCGGCAGCCATGGCTTCTTCAACAGCGTATTGAATCAATGGCTTATCCACGACGTTCAACATCTCTTTAGGACTGGCTTTGGTTGCAGGTAAGAAGCGAGTGCCAAGGCCTGCTACAGGGAATACTGCTTTGGTGATTGGTTTGGTCATATTAAGATGGTAAACGATTTAATTGGGTGTTAAGTTTCTCAACCAGTGATTCAAATTCAGCAAGACGTTGCTTCTCTTGAGCAACTACTGCCTCGGGTGCTCTTGCTACAAAGCTTTCATTGTTGAGTTTTGAATTGGCTTTGGTAATTTCAGCATTGATGCGATCTATCTCTTTTCCTAAGCGCAACTTCTCTGCCGCCACATCGATCTCAACTTTTAGCAGAATCTTTGTGTTGCCGACAATGGCCACTGGCGCACCAGCACCATCAGCTTCAAGTTGAGCTTCATCTTCATAAATTTTCACTTCTGAAAGTTTTGCTAGCGCTTGGATGTAAGGTGCTGCTACTTTGAGGTAGGTGGCATTCCCTGAGATATATAAAGGCACGCGTTGAGCTGGAGAAATTTGCATTTCACCACGAAGATTGCGGCAAGCATCGACAAGCGCTTTGATTTCAGCCACCCAAGCTTCACTTTGCTCATCAATCTTTTGCATTTGTGCCACTGGGTAAGCTTGAAGAGCGATGGTTTGCTTTTCTTGAGCCTCTAGTGATTTACCTGAGATCGGAGCTACGATTTGCCATAGCTCTTCAGTAATAAATGGAATGACTGGATGCGCTAAACGCAAAATAGTTTCCAGCACTCTTAACAAAGTTCGGCGTGTTGCTCTTTGTTGAGCGGGCGTGCCGTTTTGTAATTGAACTTTTGCAAGTTCTAAGTACCAGTCACAATATTCATCCCATACAAACTGATAAATAGATGTGGAGATATTGTCAAAACGATAGTCTTTGAAGCCTTTATCAATATCAGCTTCAACTCTTTGAAGTAAAGAAACGATCCAACGATCAGCTGGTGAAAAATCTAAGTAACCATCTGGACCGCAATCGCTAGTACATTCTCCAATCCCGTTTTCTTCTGCAGAGCCTGGGCAATTCATAAGTACAAAGCGAGTGGCGTTCCACAATTTGTTACAGAAGTTTCTGTAACCTTCGCAACGCTTTTGATCAAAGTTGATGCTGCGACCTAATGTAGCCATTGAAGCAAAAGTAAATCGCAAAGCATCTGTTCCAAATGCAGGGATGCCATCTGGATATTCTTTTTTAGTCTTCTTGGTGATGCTCTCAGCTTGCTTAGGATTCATCAAACCCGTTGTTCGTTTAGCTAAGAGAGTTTCAAGATCGATACCATCAATCAAATCAATTGGATCCAAAGTGTTGCCTTTGGATTTACTCATCTTTTGACCTTCAGCATCACGAACCAAACCATGAACATAAACTGTCTTGAATGGAATCTTGCCTGTGAAGTGGCAGGTCATCATGACCATGCGAGCTACCCAGAAGAAAATAATGTCAAAACCGGTTACTAAAGCAGATGAAGGTAAGAAGTGAGCTAATTCTGGCGTTTTCTCAGGCCAGCCTAATGATGAGAATGGCACTAATGCGGAGCTGAACCATGTGTCCAAAACATCGTCATCACGACGGAGTGGGCCGGTATAGCCATTGGCTTTTGCTTTTTCAGTGGCTTCAGCTTCTGTGCGCGCCACAATAATCTTGCCGTCTTCTTGGTACCAGGCATGGATTTGATGACCCCACCAAAGTTGGCGTGAGATACACCAGTCTTGGATACCTTCAAGCCATTGGTTGTAAGTCGTGGTCCAGTTTTCTGGAACAAATTTCACGTCACCACATTTCACGGCATCCAATGCGGCT
>JACCED011919493.1_pt1 | contig 15102 bp, 30 predicted proteins | sample 7455021 | NCBI WGS metagenome assembly JACCED01 (sample SAMN15323456, study PRJNA562643) | freshwater metagenome | isolation source: river surface water | place: USA:Blue River Watershed | collected 2017-08-19 | reverse complement strand
AAGATTAGTGACTGGAACAATGGGACCATTGATCGTATCATTGACATCATTGAAGGAACAGGCGAGCAATGGAATCGTGCAGGCAATCGTTATCGTGATCATGTGGCAGGAGCAAAGTACTAATGACAGACAAATGGGTTGCCATCACTGGCTGCAATGGTTACATTGGTGGTCAAACAGCATTACGATTCAAAGACCTTGGCTTTAAAGTTTTAGGCATAGATCGTAATGCTACTGCTCCTTGGGTATCAGAGCAACTGGATCAAGTTATTAAAGGAGACTTTAATAACGCAATCTTTATTAATTCTTTCATTGATAAGAATCCAGTTGCATTGATTCATGTTGCCGGTACAAGTTTGGTAGGACCCAGTGTAACAGATCCTGGTCCTTACTATGCCAACAATGTAGGTAACACTGCAAAGCTGTTGGCATCCTTGGCTGAACGTGGCTGGCGCAAGACTGTGGTATTCTCATCTAGTGCGGCTGTTTATGGCGAGCCACAAGTGAACACACTAACCGAGAATAGTCCCACTGTTCCAATCAGTCCCTACGGTCACAGCAAGCTAATGGCTGAACAAGTACTTCGCGACTGTGCCAAGGGTTATGGTTTTAAAACTATTGCCTTGCGTTACTTTAATGCATGCGGAGCAGACAGTCGAGTACGACATGGACAATTGAAGGCAGCAACACATGTGATTGCTCGTATCATGGAGACTATTGTCAACAAGGGTGTGTTTACTTTAAACGGTACAGACTATCCCACAGCCGACGGCACTTGTGTTCGCGACTACTTGCACGTTGAAGATATTGCCGAAGCACACTATCTTGCCACTAAGTGGAGTGAAGCAGTAGATGATGGTACATCTATTGAACTTAATTTAGGTTCTGGCAAAGGTGTTAGTATCTTAGAAATTATTGCTTCAGTTGAACGCATTACTGGACGTACTGTCTTAGTGCATAAAGGTCCGCAACGTGCTGGCGACCCTGCTACTTTAGTTGCTTACGCAGACAAAGCAAAGAAAACAATGGGTTGGGTTCCTACTAATAGTTCAATTGACAATATTGTCAAGACTGCATGGGCATGGTACAACTCAGCTGAATACAAGGGGAGAGCATGAAGATTGGATTTACTTGCAGTACATTTGACCTGCTACATGCTGGCCATGTGTCTATGTTACAAGAAGCAAAGACACAGTGTGACTATCTTATCTGTGGATTACAAAACGATCCAACGCTAGATCGTCCTACAAAAAATGCACCAGTGCAAAGTATTGTTGAACGTCAAATGCAACTCAAAGGTTCGCGATATGTTGATGAAGTTTGGGTCTATAATACAGAAAAGGATCTTGAAGACCTACTGCTGACCTTGCCAATCAATGTTCGCATCTTAGGCGTTGAATACGAAGGTAAAGAGTTTACTGGTCGTGAAATTTGCCACAAGCGTAACATTGAGCTTTACTTTAATGGCAGGGATCATTCGTTTAGTTCCAGCAGTTTGAGAAAACGAGTGTTTGAAGCCGAAAGAGAAAAACATGAAAATTAATGAATTAGAAAACGGCATCACGGATGCTTGGTTCAAGCAAGGCAGCTTTGATACATTCAAAAAGCCAGCACAAGAAAAGTACGAGATCGCTCAACAAGCAGGCACAGTTGAAACTTTAGAGGGTCCTGTAAAATACGAAGCAGGTCATTATATTATGACAGGTCCCAAGGGCGAGAAGTATCCTATTACTCCCGAGAAGTTTCATAGTCTCAAGGACGATCAAGGTAACGGCATTGCCACCCCCAAGAAGATTCCTAAGATTGCAAAACTTGCTGACCATGATGGTGTTATTCATACCTCATGGGGCGACTTAGCATACACTGCGGGAAATGATTACATTGTGCGACATGGTGCCAACGATTACGGTGCTGTAAAGAAAGACATCTTTGCACAAACATACGACACATCAAAGGCTTAATATGCAAATACGAGTAAAAGAAAATCCAGAAGAATTTGGTGCATGCGGTTGTGGTCGCAGTCCCACAGGCAAGTGCATTGGTTGGCACGGATTAACAGAAGAACAATACCAAGCGGCATTGGAACAATACGAAGAAGAATTGTTTGACGACGGAGCAGGAATATGATTATCGACGTACCAGAAGATTGGGTTCCCTTTGTACCTGATGAACAGGCAATGGGCCAATGGTCTCAACCACAATAAGGAATAAAAATGGAAATCGTAGTTTATAGCAAGGATCATTGTCCTTATTGCGACCAAGCAAAAGCATGGTTAGGTAGCAAGGGCATGACCTTTACAGAGCACCGAGTAGGCCATAATGGCTTTACTCGTGAGAACCTATTAGAAGCAGTACCAACTGCCAGAACAGTCCCTCAAATTATTATTGATGGTAAGTTAATTGGCGGATGGGATGACTTGCGAGCCAGTGAGTTCTATGCCAACGCAAACCAAGGATAAAGTCTATTCAGCAAAGACTGCCGCCACAGTGTACGGACTAAAGGACATTAGGCGGTGGTTGATTGATAATTGCAAGAATCGCTGGACCGCAACAGATTACAAAGGTGATCCGTTTAACTGGCGCAAGTTAGGCAAAGTAGAAATCGATCGGGGCAAGTATGCAATGGAAATTTTTGATATCACCATCATGGTCCACTTTAAAAAGCCCGAAGATTTAATGCTTTATTTGCTCACTTGGCCAAGCGATGTCTTGCTCAATCCCTAAATAGATGTTACAATAAACAATATGACATCCACGTCATTAACTCGGAGAACAAAAAATTGACACAGTTACATTATAGAGAAGAAGACGGTAAGCCTCTAAGCCAGGTTATCCGCGACAGACTTAAACAAAATAACAAACGTTTTTGGGCAGGGGACAACATTAGCGAATACGTTAGTGACGTTGAGAAAGATACGCTGATCAACGAAGCAACAACTGCATTTGAACAAGTGCTTGATACGTTATTGATTGATCGAGAAACCGATCCAAACTCAAAAGGTACTGCAAGACGACTTGCCAAGATGTACTACAATGAAATTATGGCAGGTAGATATGACCCAGCACCAGGCACAACAGCATTTCCAAATGATTCGGCGGACCGATATGAAGGTATGCTTGTTGTTCGCAGTGAGCTTCGTAGTATGTGTAGCCATCATCACCAACCTGTGGCTGGCGTTGCTTATATTGGTATCATTGCTTCTAGCAAACTCATTGGACTCTCCAAGTACACCCGCATCGCCCAGTGGTGTGCAAGACGAGGTACTCTCCAGGAGGAACTTTGTAATGACATTGCTCGGGAAATCCAAAAAGCCACCGGAGCAGAAAACTTAGGCGTATACATTCAAGCCACGCATGGTTGCTGTGAGAATCGTGGTATTATGGCACACTCTAGTTTAACGCAGACTACAGTGCTCAAAGGTTCGTTCAAAGACGATGCAGGTACAAAGAAAGAATTCTTTGACAATATTAAGATGCAACAAGAATTTGCACCACGGTGATGACAATGGATAAAGACTCCGAAGACAAGGTTGATACGTTAAGCGATATAACTCCCGTTGAGTTCAAATGGGATGAGACCAATATGTCCGTTGGAATTATTGCACAAGAAATAACTGACTTCAACAACTCACATTTCATGCCTACTGGTATTGCTTCTGTGGATTTAAGCTCCAGCTACTTTGCAAACGGGGCAGTAGGATCTACTATTTCATTTGGAGCAAGTGATACATTTAATGCTGGCTCTACTGAGTATGGTAAGAACACAATCAAAACAGCTAAGAGTACAATTGACATTGACGAACTAGCAGCCATGATGGAAACTCTTAAAAAGCGTTTGTTGATTTTAGCACCCAACTTTGAAATGCACGAAAAGTATCCAATGTTAAAAGAGTTGTATGATGAGTACAAAGCAATGGAAGCATTGCTGTCAGGCCCCGATAGTGTTGAATGAATTATTAACCTAGGAATTTAAAATGCGAGTAGGATTTAGTTTAGGCCGTTGCATTCGTGATATTGTAAACGGTACAGTTGATATCGATGATGTTGTTGTAATTGTGTCAGGCACACGGTTTACAACACAAGAACAGTTGGATGGTATTGTGTCTGAATACATGTGGCGGGATAACTACTTGTTGGGACTAGACAAAGCAGAATGTCACGGCGTTGCCAGCGTACTGTTCCGAGAAGGCAAAATCCATCAGCCACGCAACTTTGGCACATATAGAAATATGATGCCGGAACAATGTGTCTGGGCAGACTTGCTACCCACTGGCGGGCACGAAGACCCAATGGTACAAGAAGCATGGCAGGCCTATCGTGGCATGCTGGGGTTAACTGGCAATGCGCCAGATAACAAAGAATATATCGAATCGAATTGGAAAATTTAAAATGACATTTGTAGTCACTGAAAGTTGCGTTAAATGCAAATACACCGACTGTGTAGATGTGTGCCCTGTTGATTGTTTCAAAGAAGGTCCTAACTTTCTTGTGATTGATCCTGATGGTTGCATTGATTGTGCAGTATGTGTACCTGAGTGTCCAGTTGATGCTATTGTACCCGAGCATGAGGTCAAAGATATTTTCTGGACCGATATCAATGCAAAGCTGGCAGCATCCTGGCCAGTTATTACTAAAAAGAAGGATCCGCTACCTACTGCGGAAGAATTTAAAGACATCAAAGACAAACGACATTTGCTAGAAGAATGAATTTACACAATGTGATTCGGCTCGATAACGTGCCAAGGCTAGTAGAAAAATATGCTGGCATTGGTGCGTTGCCTTTAGCATTGCCTAGATTTGAACTAGACAATGTTAAAGACTTTTGGCGTATATGGCATGAAGAGGTCACAGTAGTCGAGCGGCAACATATTGATCGAGGAGCGTTAGGTAAAGACTCGCCTGTGATGTCCTTTACTCAATGGGAAGGTCTTGCCATGTACGAAGATTCAACGTTGTTGGCTAAGGCAGCATGGAATACCAGAATATCAACTGCATTAGCTTCTAGCCAACCCAAGTTTCTTCGATCTGTATTTGAAACGTTGCCATTTTCTAGAATACGTTCTATTAGACTGTGGAGTGCCAATAGAGAAGTACGAGCACATTACGATGGCAACATGCCTTCAAGTTTGGATGGTGTGTTGCGTCTGCCAACTGAAATTAGAATCATGCTGGATGACCAAAACCCAACAGAAACATTTTGGCTGACTCCAGTTGATAAACACAATCCGCAGTCCGAAGTACCGCAAGTGGACAAACACTATGTCAAACTTCCGATAGATACAAATACATTTGCATGGAACAACGAAGATTTCTTGCATGGTGCAGACTATGATCCAAGATACCGGAAGATACTAGTAGTCGTTAAGGGATGGGTCGATCTAGAGAAGCTAGAGCCTCTATTAGATCAAAGTATAAACAAGTACCCCGAGTACATTATCAAAGGTTAACATGACAAATATTATAATTCAAGGCAAGGGCATTGTTGGGCAATCAACTGCACTTTTTCTAAAGAAGTTTCTTCCCGATGCAGAAATTCGATTCAACGATCCGTTCAAGCAAGTTATTGCACCATCAGATGCATGGACCAAAGCTGACTATGTTATTGTTTGCGTAAACACCGACTTAGATGTAGAACTAGCATTGCCCGAGAACAATACAAAAAATGTAAGCGATGCAATCAACGAAGCACTAGCCAATGGTTTCAAAGGAACAGTGGTTATTCGTAGTACGTTAGGCATGAGTGCAATCAAAGATTACACAGAACAATTGGGTCAGCATTTGTTGGTATGGCCAGAATACATTAGGGAATCATCATGGGCAGAAGATTCAGTTAATCCTAAGTTCGTAGTATTAGGTGGTGAGCCAGCTGAAGCATTTGCCGACTTGCTATCTGAATACAAAGGACCAGCTTTTATTACAGATCCAATGGAAGCTATGGTCGCAAAACTAAGCACCAACACATTCCTAGCAATGAAAGTTATCTTTGCAAATCAAGTTGAACAGCTATGCAAGTCAGTTGGTGCTGATTACAACATTGTCAAGGTTATGCTGGAGAATGAAGGTCGCTTAGGCACTAGTCATTGGAGCGTACCCGGATTTGATGGTGTCCCTGGATTCTCTGGCAAGTGCTTTCCAAAAGATGTACAAACATTTGAAACTGCATTGGTCAAGTCTGGCATACATGTGGACCTGATTCGTGCCATCACAGATCTAAATAACGAAATGAGGACCAATGTCAAAGAATGATACCTGGCAACATGTTGTAAAGGCCCTACAAAATATTAAGGGTTTGGACGCAGACCCCATTGACCCCCGATGGGTTTTGTGTTATACTGATGGTATAAGAAATATTGCTATGGATCATGGGCACGCCAATTTGGAGGATGTGCTCCAGGCATTTGAAGATTTCTGCAAAGGTTGCGGCTTTGTGTTTGATCACTTTGCCGTAGTAGACGAAGATGGTATTCCTGTAAATGGACTTAACCCAATAGCTAAACTGGAAAGTGGCGATGAAGATTAAACTTGTTAGCGATTTACACTTGGAGTTCAGTGATATCAACATCACTAACAATGACAAGTGTGACGTTCTTATTCTGTCTGGTGACATTATGGTTGCTCAGGATTTGCACGACCATATTGCCGCTGACTTTAGTCCTTACAGTAATGGAGCATTAGCAGACCTTGGACGTAAGATGCAACGAGTTGCTCGCTTCCGCGACTTCTTAAAGCGTTGCAGTTTTCAATTCCCGCATGTGGTTTATGTTGCTGGCAATCACGAATTTTACCACGGTAAGTTCTTTGCTGGCATTGACTACCTGCGTGAAGAATGTGCCAAGTTTCCTAACATTTACTTCTTAGAGTGCGATACCAAAGTCATTGATGATGTTACATTCATGGGTGCCACATTGTGGACTGACATGAACAAGGGCGATCCGCTGACCATGCATGCCATTGAAGGTATGATGAACGACTTCCGCATCATTCGCAACGACAAGCGAGAGTTTGCTCGTATGAGTGCTCGTGATGTTGTTACTCGTCATGCACGTACCTTGCAGTACTTTAGAAGTGTGCTAGCTGAACAACATGACCGGAAGTTTGTTGTAGTTGGACATCATAGTCCCAGCTTCCAAAGTGTTCATGAACAATACAAGAATGAATACTTAATGAACGGTGGTTACCACAGCGACTTGAGCGAGTTTATTATGGATCATCCCCAGATCAAACTGTGGACACACGGGCACACTCACCACCCGTTTGATTATGTAATTGGTGAGACACGAGTAGTATGTAATCCACGTGGTTACGAAAGCGATGGTTACAGCGAAGACAGTGGCTGGAACCCTAACATTGTTATTGAAATTTAAGGAACTATTATGATTGAGATGAAACAATTTTTTGAAGCTGTTGGCTATCGTATTACTGAGGGCAGTGACTACGGTTGGCAGTGCTATGGATCTAACTCGCATCAATTGAGTGCTTGGAATGGTATCCAAGGTGACGGCGGATGGAGTGCTAACATTGTGTTTAGTACTAAGAGCCAAAAGGTGTATGAAGTAGAAGTATGTGACTATACCAACAATCGTGCATATCGAATGATTAATACTAAGTACAAGGCCAAACACGATGCAGAAGCAGGCGAACGTAGTGTACTAGGCAATCAAGCCTGGGACGATGTTGACTATACTGATCTAGAAACTGAAGAAGATTTCTTGGAAAAGTTGCAGGCCATTGTTGCCGGAGAAGAATACGATACACGAGTAAGTGTGCCTATTGACTTTTCAGACGATGAACTGTTAAAGTACATGACTATGGCTCACGAACGTGATATGACGTTCAATGCATTCATCGAAGAAGCATTGCGACATGCTATTAACGAAGCTCGTGCATCGGGTATTCTTAAAGATGAATCAGTAGACGAGTATAGCGAGATTTAATCAATGAAACCAGTAGCACCGCCAGAAACACTTTGCGTTTGGATTGTAGCCAGCATCAGTTCAACTGGCTCAATGTCCACTCATAATCCTTCTGCGCCGGTGTCTACTATCTTCCCGGGCTATTATATCAGCTTAGAAGATGCTCAACAAGAGCAAATGCTGTTGGCACTAAAAGGTACCCGAGCACACGTATTTCAATTAGACTTTCCAAGACCATGAAAACAAGAGAACAAATTATTACCAGCATGTGCTACACATGGCGACATGACTATGGACTTCGCAAAGGCGGAGCAGAAGATTACGGCACTAAATTTAGTGCAGGTATGACAGATGAAGAAGCACGAGCATTATGGAATCAAATGTCTCAGTTGTTTGACAACGACATTGCCCCTCACATGGAATTAAAACGTGGACAGTAAACTATACGAAATTATGAACATTCTCTCAGAAGAATGTGCTGAAGTGGTTCAAGCAGTAAGCAAGTGTAACCGCTTTGGTTTGGATAACTTTAAGCCGGGCAAACCCCTAACTAATGCACAACACTTAGAAGGTGAAATTGGTGATTTACTTGCCATGGTAGATCTGTTAAAATTAAAGGGTGTTGTAACAGATGCAGGACTTGAGACTGCAAAGTTAGCCAAGATTGAAAAACTAAAGAAATGGTCAAATATCTATGAATGAATTTAAAGTAAGTGAAGTGTTTTATAGCGCACAAGGCGAAGGCCGCTTTATTGGTGTGCCCAGCGTGTTCTTTAGAACATTTGGCTGCAACTTTAAATGCCCGGGCTTTGGATTGCCTACTGGAGAGAAAACCACTGAGCCAGATGAGATTGGCAAGGTAGTACATCTTTACAAAACATTCAATGATCTGCCCCTGGCACAAACAGGCTGCGATAGCTATGCATCGTGGCATCCTGCATTTAAGCATTTAAGTCCAACATATACAGTTGATGAGTCTATTGACAAAATGCTGGCATTGACTCCTAACCACAAATGGAAACAGGACAATGGCAATGATGTACATTTGGTTATCACTGGCGGCGAGCCATTGCTAGGTTGGCAACAACTTTACCCAGACTTGCTAAGTGAAAACAAGATGCGTGATCTTGAAAACCTTACGTTTGAAACCAACGGTACTCAACATTTACACGATGACTTCAAACGATTCTTAATGAACGATTATCACTTGCGTAAAGATAACATTACATTTAGTGTTAGTCCCAAGCTAAGTGCCAGCGGAGAGAAGTGGAGCGATGCTGTTAAGCCGGAAGTAGTAGTAGAATATCAAACAAGAGGTTATACCTACTTGAAGTTTGTCGTTGACAAAGCTGCCGACTTTGAAGAAGTAGATGCTGCCACAGCAGAGTATCGTGAAGCAGGCTTTAAAGGTCCAGTATTTGTTATGCCAGTAGGTGGTACAGATGCGGCATACTTTGCTAACAGTAAACACATTGCAGACATTGCACTAGAAAAAGGTTATCGATACAGTCCTCGACTACACGTTGACATTTGGTCAAACGGTTGGGGCAAGTGATGTACGGAACCGGTTACACAGGAGGAAATCCAATGAAAGCACAAACACCTGCACAAGGCATCAGTCTCGATAACGATTGGGGCGATGCAAAAACGTTTAATGTAGAATGTGATTGTACTTCGGATGACCATGCAGTAAAGATGTGGATTGAAGTACAACGTGATCCGGATGTTCCTGATGTAGAAGTTAGCTTTTATGTAACTACCTGGACTCCTGTATGGAAGGGGTGGTTACAACGATTGCAGGCTGTATATGATATCTTGTTTAAAGGGGTACACAAACAAGAGCATCATATGCTATTGAACAAGCAGAGTGCATTAAACTTTGCTTCTGCTATTGAATCTACAGTTAAAGAGTTAGAAGAAAAGTATAAGAAGTAACGCAACCAATATCATGACAACCTGGACTCATACTTGTTCATTTAATGGAAAGACTGTTACTATGTCATCTGCAGATAAATCCTGTGCGTTATGCAATACCACATACGGTGATGAAGTTGTCAAGCTAATAAGTAGTCTTGCACCCGAGTTGCCTAGCGATAGAGAAAAACAAATACCCATGCTTTTTAAAGCATTTAAAAGAAACAAAGATGAATGATGATCACGCAAATTTAACTAATCCATGTGTAGGCATCTGTGTATCAGATGACAGCGGAATGTGCATTGGATGCTACCGCACACAAGACGAAAGAAACAACTGGTATTCAGAATCAACTGAATGGCGAGTAACAGTACTAGGCGAATTGCCTAAACGAGAAGAAAAAATGTTCGAAGGGGACAACTGATGTTTGAATTTATCAAGAAGATTTTCAAGAAGAAGCCAACTGCAAAGTCAATGCGGAACAGCCCCGAGCCTTGGGTTAATGTTGTCCAAGCACACTTGGCTCCAAATAATCCCAAGCAAGGATACTTTGAACTAGAGTGGAATCCTGCGTTTGTACAGTTTCTACGCAATGGTGGTTATCAAGGTGCAACTGCCGAAGAAATCGTGGATGCTTGGTTCACTGACATGTGTCGTAACGTCAGCATGGACAGTGATGCCGCTGGATCATTTATTGCCGACGCTGGTCGCATGCAAACAAATGATCGTACTCGCAATCAATGAGAATTACTTCTGTTAATATAAGTTTTGATAAAAGCGAGCATCGACAAAATAAGTTAGCAATAGAGTTACATGTGCTATGCTCGGAACTTCGGACTCCAAATAAAAAGCTATACGACACTTTTAATCAGTTAAAATCATCAAGTATTACTAAAATCCCACAAGGGGAAATCAGTCTGGTGCCCGGTGGTGCAGTAGGTGATCGTCATTTCACACCTGACGTAAAAATAAAAGAAGCTAACAGTTATTACAACCTGTCTGCATACAAGCAAATTAGCTTGATGAGCAAGGAACGTTATACTGAATTAAATCAATTGTATGGTACTAATGTGCAAGCTGGTGAGTTTGGTGAGAATGTTCAAATTGAAGGATTTACTACAATCGAAGAAGTGTCTCAGGGCACTGTATTGCAGTTAGGTGATACTGCACAGATTAGAATCATGCATCTGCGGACGTTTTGTTACAAATTTTCAACAACACTATTTCCAACTGCTGACCTGTACTTTGCTTGGATAAAAAGCAAACAAAATCAAATCATTAGACAAATTGGCGTAACTGGACAAGTTATACAATCTGGAATTGTTAGGTCCAATGATCGTGTACAGGTGGTCCACACTCCAGTCGAACATGTTGGCTTGCAATACTTTGATCCACTACTGCATGGAGTGGCAAGCCGAACACCATGTGATCCTCCAACTAACACTTGACAACTCTTTCTTAAACTGCTACAATACACACATGAGCTACTTAATCGTTGATGCCGCAAACTTATTCTTCCGTGCCCGTCATGTGATCCGTTCCGGTGATCCTGAAGAGCGTGTTGCAATGAGCTACCATACTATCCTTGCTTCGGTCATACGCCAATGGCGTGATCGACAGGGCCAACATGTTGTATTCTGTTTCGAGGGCCGAAGCTGGCGCAAGGACGTATACAAACCTTACAAGGCCAATCGTGCCGAAGGTCGTGCTCAACAAACCCCTAAAGAACAAGAAGAAGAAAAACTGTTTTGGGAATCGTTTGACAAGTTTTACGAATACATTAGTACTAAGACTAATGTGACTGTTCTTAAGAACTCTGTCTGCGAAGCTGATGACTTTATTGCACGTTGGATTCAATTGCACAAAGATGACAACCATGTGATCGTATCAAGCGACACAGACTTTGAACAACTTATTGCACCCAATGTCCAATTGTTCAACGGCATTACTGGTGTGCTTACTACACACGAAGGCTACTTTGATGAAAAGGGCAAGCCAGTAAAAGATAAGAAAACAAAAGAAGTAAAGCCTGCTCCAAGACCAGAATGGCTACTGTTCGAGAAGTGTATGCGTGGCGATACGTCCGATAATGTCTTCTCTGCTTATCCAGGTGTGCGTACAAAAGGTACCAAGAACAAAGTTGGACTTGAAGAAGCATTTGCTGATCGCAATAACAAAGGCTTCATGTGGAACAATCTAATGTTGCAACGTTGGACTGACCATGAAGGTGTCGAGCACTTGGTACGTGATGATTATGAGCGCAATTGCTCCATTATTGACTTGACTGCACAACCAGATCATATCAAAGCTGAGCTTGATGCAACTATTGCCGAAGCTGTACAAAAACCACGAAATCCATCTGTAGGACCTCATTTTATGAAGTTCTGTGGTAAGTACAATTTACAAAAGGCAAGTGATAATGCTCAACAACACACTGAATGGCTGGCGTCCAGCTATAATTAAATTAGGGGTCATTTCCCTCCTTGCCTTTTGTATCACACTTTATACATGGCCTGCAAGTGCCCAAGTTTTTAAACTCGAGTCTAGCTGGACATGCGGTAAAACTAATGAACTAGCAACTGAGCTCAAAAATGCAGGAGAGGATGTGATCATGGTTGGTAGCATTGATGGGGTAGTTGTATTCTCACTTTGGGCCAACTCTAAAACTCGTACCTTTACCGCAGTTGGTACACCTGTTGCTAACCCCGAAACAAGTTGTATTATTATACACGGCGACAAGCTGTCCATAATGTCACCAAAGAACATGGTGTAGTTGGCTCATTAACTACCTACTTTTGATAAATAAAAGTATGAGTAGACCAAAGCCCAACATCCTATTAACGTATACAAACCCGAGAACTTACAAGAGCGAAGAAGTACTTGCGGCTGATGCAATATACGCAGTCTTTTACAAAGACAAACCCATTAACCTTCGCACCTTGAACAGTTTAATCAGCTACCCAGGACCAAAATACAAAAAGGTATCCTTCTCTAATCCAGGACATGCGTTTAACCTAGCCGACAAGATGAACAAGTTATTCAAATGCACAGACTTCTCTGTAGTTGAACTAAAGCAGGGACGTAAGATCAATGAGCAAGGAACTTCCTACAAAGATAACTGAGTATTTGGCTCAGTACCCAATTCCGCACATTTGGGAAAACACCAAAGTAACAGAGTACACTGTTTTTAAAAACTACCAACCTGGCAAGCAAAAAGGTCTACGCTTGACCACATTCGGTTGGGAACTAATGAAACCTCACTTTCGCTATTGGTCATACCAATGCCCTCCGGGTTGGAGTCCCAAACCCGGACACTTGATTGGTCTTGAGCAACACTTGGATTGGCCTTACTATCACGGTGCTGGCTATTTTCGAGTATTTGGTGAACAGGATGCCATGGAAATCCGTCTAGTGAACGATGATATCATTCTTTGGCTAGACGGACTCAGCAGACGAGCGCAGGGAAAAGGTTAAACCAAAGTATTACCTTTTTGTTGCAAAAATACAACACTTTTCCGTCAAAAAAGAGCCAAAAACAGGTTGACTTCTGGCTCAAACCGCCATATAATAGTAACACTATGAAACGGACTACAATCACTTTAAAGCTAGAGCGTACCAAGCGTAGAGCTATCGAGCTGTACCACAACGACAGTCCCTTCAAGGGCCGTGTTGAGGAAAGCAAAAAAGCCTACAAAAGACGCGAAAAGCATAAAAAAGAGGTTGACAAGGACCTGGATCAATAGTATAATTTAAACATTGCGGAACGGTTCTGCAATACACACTTAAACACACAAGGAAATTTTTATGTCTAAAGTTACTGCCCAAGCTGTCGAAGCCGCTGTTGAATCTGTTATTGCAGGTGAAACTTTTACCCACGTGGGCTATGCCGTTGATAAAAAGGGTCGTGGTGCAGTTCGCTACACCAATGACAAGCGCCGTGATAAAACGCTCGTTCGTGCTGGCTGTACTGATGTCAAGTTCGTAGAACTGCCTGCCCCAATGACTAAAGAAGCAATCCTTGCTAGCGAGTTTATCGCTCAAGTTATGCCAGCACAAGAGCAAGCTGTTGCATAAAAACAACAAGGCATTTAGTTGTTGACAACTGCAACTAAATGCCTTATAATACATACATGTTCAACAAACCCTAAGTAGGAGCCACCATGGGAAACCAAGTAGAAACCCGCACAGTTAAAATCAGCGAGTGCAAGCCAATTTTGCGCCGCGCCGTACAAAAACGCCGTCCAGTATTCGTTTGGGGTCCTCCCGGCGTAGGTAAATCTGACATGGTGAACCAAGTTGCCGCAGAATGGCCCAACTCCGCTGTTGTGGATCTGCGTATGGCTCTTATGGATCCTACTGACATTAAAGGTGTGCCGTATTACAGTGCCGGCGACAACACTATGAAGTGGGCTACTCCCAGCGAATTGCCTACTGCGGAATTTGCCGCACAACACGATGTGGTGTTCTTGTTCTTGGACGAATTGAACTCTGCTCCTCCCGCTGTTCAGGCCGCGGCATACCAGCTGATTCTGAACCGCAAGGTAGGTCAGTATTCATTGCCCGACAACGTGGTTATGATTGCCGCAGGTAACCGTATGGGTGACAAAGGTGTTACATACCGTATGCCAAGCCCGCTGGCTAACCGCTTCATGCACTTGGAAATCCGTGTGGACTTTGAAGACTGGGAACAATGGGCTATCATGAACGAGATCCATCCGCACGTGGTGGGCTTCTTGAAGCAGTTCAAAGGTGACCTGTACAACTTTGATCCTACGCAACACGACCGTGCGTTCTCTACTCCACGTACCTGGAGCTTTGTGAGCGACATGATTGATGACGACATGCCCGACAGCGCCAACACTGACATGGTGGCTGGCTTGGTTGGTGAAGGTATGGCAATTAAGTTTATGGCGCATCGTAAGCACGCCGCAGACTTGCCTGACCCGTCAGATGTGTTGAGCGGCAAAGTTACCACCTTCAAGTCGAAGGAAGTGAGTGCCGCATACGCTCTGGTTACCAGCTTGAGCTACGAACTTCGTACTCGTTACGAAGCAGGCAAGCGAGCAGGTAAGTTGGACGACTTTAACAAGAACGCCGACAACTGGTTGGGTTTTATGATGGCGAACTTTGAACCAGAAATGGTTATCATGGGTGCCCATACAGTGTTGAAGTCTTACAAGGTGGTTTTCGATCGCAAGAAGATGACCAACTTCCCAGAGTTCTTCAAGCGTTACGCTAATCTGCTTACAGATGAGTGATAGACCCCGGACTGTT
>JACCED010533680.1_pt1 | contig 15102 bp, 15 predicted proteins | sample 7455021 | NCBI WGS metagenome assembly JACCED01 (sample SAMN15323456, study PRJNA562643) | freshwater metagenome | isolation source: river surface water | place: USA:Blue River Watershed | collected 2017-08-19 | reverse complement strand
TGACGATGTCGCGGCCATCGGCGCAGGTGAAGGCGCCATAGGGTGCGATGGTCGGGTGCTTGAGGCCCACGCGCTCGGGCGCCTTGCCCCCGTAGCGTGTCTGCAGGTAGGGCACGCTCATGAGTTCGGCGGCAGAACCGAACAGCGACACCTTCACCGCAGAGCCTTGGCCGGTGCGTTCTCGCTGCATCAAGGCCTGCTGGATGCCGATCAGGGCGTTCATCCCGGCGGTGATGTCACACACCGACACGCCAATGCGCCCCCATTCACCGGGTGCGCCGCTGATGGAGACCAGACCGCTCTCGGCCTGCACCAGCAGGTCGTAGGCTTTCAGGCCGAAGAAGCGCCCGTCGTCGCCGTAGCCGCTGATGTCGCAGGTGATGAGTTTCGGGTGGCGCTCGCGCAGGGTGGCCGAACCAATGCCCAGCCGCTCGGTGGCGCCCGGCGCCAGGTTCTGGATGAACACATCGGCTTTGGCCAGCATCGATTCGAGCAGCTGCAGGTCCTCGCTGTCCTTGAGGTCCAGAGCGATCGATTCCTTGCCGCGGTTGATCCAGACCCAGTAGGAAGATTCACCGTGCACCGCGCGGTCATAGCCGCGGGCGAAGTCGCCTTCAGGCCGTTCGATCTTGATCACCCGTGCACCGGCGTCGGCCAGGCGGCTGCTGCAATAGGGGGCTGCGACGGCCTGCTCCAGCGCAACCACCAGGATGCCGTCCAGTGGACCTGTGTCACGGGCTGATGTGTGGGGGGTACTGCTCATGCTGTCTCCGTGTCTGCGGTGTGTGCGTATGGGCAGGGATTGTGTCGCGCATCGCGCCTGGATGGCATTTCAATTGCACGAAAACTGCATTGCGGTCGCGGCAACACGCCCGTTGCGGCGACCGCAACGCAGCGTGAACGTATTTGAAATTGCGCGTCCAGGGTGACCTCCAGCACAGTACGCCCCCATCACTCAACCTGGAGACAACACCATGAAATCCACCGCGATCCGTCGTGCCCTCACGCTTGTTCCGATGGCCGCAGCGCTGCTGTGCGGGGCTGCACAAGCCCAGAACCGCGAAGTCAAGATCTACGCCTTTGGCGCCAAGAGCGGCGTGGTCCGCATCTTTGGTCTCAACAGCGAAGCCGCCATGAAGGCCGCTGCCGAGCAGATCAACAAGGCCGGTGGCGTGACCCTGGGCGATGGCGCCAAGGGCAAACTCGTGATCGAGTATCTGGACGACCGCTGCAACGCCGAAGAAGGCATCAACGCCCTGCGCCGCATTGCCGCCCAACCCGACGCGTTCGTCGCGGTGGGCCCGACCTGCTCCAACGTGGCCGAACCTGCTTTCGGCATCCTGCAGAAAAAAGCCGGTGACGCCAGCGACTCCGGTCTGCAGTTCCCGATCTACACCGACGTGGCTGCCAAGGGCGGTCTGGCCGGCATGTCGCAGTGGGCTTTCCGCAACGTGCCCAGCGAATCGAACATGTACAAGAGCCTGTTCGAGTGGATCAAGGCCACCCACCCTGAAGTCAAATCCATCTGGGGTGGTGTGGAAAAAGACTTTGCCCACAGCAACGCCACTTACAACGTGATGAAAGACCACGCCGGCAAGATCGGCTTCGAGGTCAAGGGCCAAAGCGAGTGGCTGTTGGCCGACACCACCTTCTCCACGCAGGTGCGTGAAATGCGCCGTGCCGAAGCCGATCTGGTCATGATTTCTGCGCACCCCTTCACCACCTGCGGCGTGCTCAAGGAAATGCAGCGCCAGGGCGTCAAGCCCAAGATGCTGGTGGGTCTGACCAGCTCATCGAGCATGGAAACCCTGCAGGGCTGCGCCGCACAGGCCGAAGGCATGCTCATCCCGACCAGCTTCGCGCCCGTGACGGCCGAAGCCCGCAACGCCGCCAAGGCTGTGCAGACCCTGGGTGCCAACATGGACCTGCACAACGCCGCCGCCTGGGAAAACATCTTCACGCTCAAGGAACTGATCGAGAAGGCCAAGATCATGGCCAAGCCCGACACCGCGCAAGCCGACCGCAACAAGATGCGTGAAGCCCTGGCCAGCATGAAGGAAACCACGGGCCTGCTGGGCAAGATCGGCCGCACCGACGACCGCGAAGCCGTCAAGCCCTTCCTGTTCGTGCAGGCCAAAAAAGGCGAGTGGGCTGTTGCTCACACACCCAAGTGATGACTTTGGGGGCGAGCCTTCGGTGCTGCCCCCATCTGCCAACCCAACAAGGAAATAAGCATGTCCTGGATTGACCTGCTGGACCTCGTGCAGTCGCTGTTTGACGGCGTGATGTTCGGTGCCACCTATGCGCTGATCGGCATCGGCTTCACGCTGATCTTTGGCGTCATGCACAAGATCAACCTGTCTTATGCGGCCGCTTCCGTGGGGGCGGCCTACCTGAGCCTGCTGGTCGTCCAGATCGCGCCCACACCGCTGGTGTACCTGGCGGCTGCCCTGCTGGGCGGTGTGCTGGGGGCGCTGGTGTACTTTGTGTGCTTCCGTTTTCTGCCGCTGGACAAACCGTTGGCCACCCTCATGTCCACGGTGGGCATGCTGTTGGTGCTTGAAGAAGCCATCGTGCACGCCACCGCCGGTATGCCGCAGAACTACCCGGCCGCCTTTGCCGGTGTGGTGTTCGATGTCGGCCCCTTCATGCTGCGCGGTGACCTGATGTTCGTGTTCGCGCTCGGTTGCGCGGCCATGGTGGGCCTCAAGCTCATGCTTGAAAAAACCCGCCTGGGCCTGGCCACACGCGCCGTGGCGCAACAGTCGGTGGCTGCTCGCCTGTGCGGCATGAACGTGTCCACCACCAACGCGACCGCCTTCGTGATTGCAGGTTTTCTGGGGGGCACCGCCGGTGCCATGACGGGCGCGGCCATTGGCGTACTTTCGCCGCTGCTGACCTTGCCCATGACCGTTAAGGGCCTGGTGGTCACCGTCATCGGTGGTCTGGGCAGCATCCCCGGCGCGATTGTGGCGGGGCTGGTGGTGGGTGGCGTGGAAAACCTTTTCCAGTTCCTGCGTGGTGTCAGCGAGCGCGACATCTACGTGATGCTGATGCTGTTTGCTTTTCTGGTGTTCCGTCCGGGTGGCCTGTTTGCGGCGCCCGGTGGTCGAGACTGATTCGGAGTTCGAGCCATGGATTTTTATATTGGCTTGTTGCAAGTCATTGGCGTGCACTCGCTGCTGGGCCTGTCGGCCTGGTGCGTGCTGCACACGGGCCAGGTCAGCCTGGCCCAAGGTGGCTTTTTTGCGATTGGCGCCTACATCGCGGGCATGCTGACGGCGATGTTCGGCTGGCCGCTGGGCCTGGCCCTGCCGGTGGCTGCGCTGGTGGCCGGTGTGGTGGCGGTGGCCGTTGGCTTTCCGGCTCTGCGCGTCAAGGGCCTGATGCTGGTGGTGGCCACCACCGCGTTTGCCGAAATCGTGCGCCTGGTGTTCTTCAATTTCACCTGGCAGGTCAACACGCCTGAAGGCCTGATCGGCCCCAATGGGGGTCTGGGCTTTGGCGGCATCCGTTACTTCCAGGCGAACGCCTGGAGCGGTGTGCAGGTGATGCTGCTGATCTGGGCCCTGGTGGCAGGCGTGATGCTGCTGCTGTGGTCGCTGGACCGCACCCGCATCGGCACGCTCTGGCGTGCCGTGGGTGAAGACGAAGTCGCGGCGCAGAGCGCGGGCATCAGCCTGACGGCGGCCAAGGTCTCGGCTTTTGGCATTGGCGGCGCCATTGCGGGTCTGGCTGGCGGCTTGTTCAGCCACAACACCACCCACATCGAACACGGCAACTTCACCATCCTGCTGGCGACTTTTGCCATCGCCTATCCGATCCTGGGTGGCCTCAAGAGCCTGGCGGGCACCTTGATCGCTGTGGTGTTCATCCAGGGCGTGCTGGTCGAGGGCCTGCGTTTTCTGGGCGACTGGCGCAGCCTGCTGTTCGGAGCGCTGATCCTGCTGGTCATGCTGGTGCGCCCGGGTGGCGTGCTGGGTGCGCCGCTGCGCTGGCCCGCCTTCCTGTGCCGCAAGTCGGCTGCTTCTGCAGCGCCGGTGATCTCTTCCGAAAGGCCCCACCATGCTTGAGTTGCGCAATGTGTCTCGCCACTTTGGCGGGGTCAAGGCTGTAGACGGCCTTGACCTGAACGTCCGTCAGGGCGAAATCCTGGGCCTGATCGGCCCCAACGGTTCGGGCAAGAGCACGACCGTGAACCTGATCTCGGGTCTGTACCAGCCCACCGCGGGCAGCGTCGTGTTCCAGGGCGAAGACATCTCCGCACTGCCCACGCACCTGCGTGCCCAGCGCGGCATTGCCCGCACCTTCCAGAACATCCGTCTGTTCTCTCAGCTGACGGTCTGGCAGAACCTTTGGGCGGCGCGTGTCGAGCGCGGCAGCGGCTGGGCTGGCTTCAAGGCCCGCTGGCTGGCGGGTGCCGATGAGGGTCGTGCGCAGGCCGAGCAGATCCTCGAATTCAGCGGTCTGCAGGGCAAGCGCGATGTGCTGGCCGGCAACCTGGCTTTTGGCGAACAGCGCCGGCTGGAACTGGCGCGTGCCGCCGTGTCGGGTTCGCCCCTGCTGCTGCTGGACGAGCCGGCGGCCGGCATGAACGCCGAAGAAATCGAAGATCTGGACCAGCGCATCCGCGCGCTGCGTGAGCAGGGTCGCACGGTGGTTCTGATCGAGCACCACATGGAGCTGGTCATGGGCGTGTGCGACCGCGTCGCGGTGCTCAACTTCGGCCGCAAGATCGCCGAGGGCCGCCCCGAAGAAGTGCAGAACGACGGGCAGGTGCGCGCCGCCTACCTCGGCGCTGACGACAACGATGAACTGATGAACGCCGCACTGGCCGCGTAAGGAGCAGACCATGTTGGAAATTCAAGGACTGGCCTGCGCCTACGGCAAGATCGAAGCGCTGCGCGACGTGAGCCTGTCGGCCAAGGCCGGCGAGGTCACCTGTCTGCTCGGCCCCAACGGCGCGGGCAAGACCACGCTGATGATGACGCTGGCGGGCATTCTGCAGCCCACGCGCGGCAGCATCACCTTCGAAGGCGAAAGCCTGCTGGGCCTGTCTCCGGCGCAGATCGTGGACCGGGGTCTGGCCCTGGTGCCCGAGAACCGCCTGGTCTTCCCAGCCCTGAGCGTGCGCGAGAACCTGATGGCGGGCGCCTACCGCCGCAAGGACCGCACCGCCATCGCCAATGACATCGAGCACCAGCTCGACCGTTTCCCGCGCCTGCGCGAACGCATCGACCAGCTCGCGGGCACCCTGTCGGGTGGCGAGCAGCAGATGCTGGCCCTGGCCCGTGCCCTGATGTCGCGCCCGCGCCTGCTGTTGATGGACGAGCCCTCGGTCGGTCTGGCGCCCAAGGTGGTGGCCGAGATCTTCGGTATCGTGCGCCAGCTGCACGCCGAAGGCATCAGCATCTTCCTGGTCGAGCAGAACGTGCACATGGCGCTGAAGGTGGCGCAGCACTTCTTCCTGTTGCAGCAGGGCCGCGTGACCTTCTCGGGCACGCCCGCAGACCTGGCCGGTGACGATGTGATCCAGCGCGCTTACCTGGCCGGCGGCGACCACGCCCGCACGGCTGAAGTGGCCTGACATGGACTTCCTCCAGCGCACGCTCGATGGGCTGCTGGAGGCCGGTCCCTACGCGTTGGTGGGGCTGGGGCTCACGCTGGGTTTTGGCATGCTGCGCCGTGTGAACCTTGCGTATGGTGCAGGCGCCATGCTCGGGGCTTACCTGGGTTCGTGGCTGCATGTGCGCATGGGCTGGCCGGCACTGGCCGTGCTGGTTTGTGTGGTGTTGGCTGCTGCGCTGGCGGGCCTGTATGTGCAGTGGCTGTGCTTTCACGACACCGACCGCAGCATGGGCACGCCGCAGCGCGCCAGCATGGCGGTCAGCGGCGCCGATGCGCGCGAGGTGGTGGCCCTGGCCTCCAGCTTTGCGGTCTGGATGCAGCTCGAACAACTGTGCGTCAATCTGCTGCCGCGCCACCTCAACCCGTTTCCGGATTTCGCTTCGACGCGCGAATGGACGCTGGGCCCGCTCGGACTGCGTCCCGATCGCCTCTTCATGTGTCTGCTGGCGGTGGCTCTGGTGCTGGGCCTTACCCGCTGGATGCAGCGCAGCCGCACCGGCATGGCCCTGCGTGCTGTGGCTGACCACCCGCTGGCGGCGCATCTGTCGGGGCTGCGTGTGCCCGGCTTGCAGCGACTGGGCTTTGTGCTGGCCTGTGGCCTCTCGGGCGTGGCGGCCTGCGCGGTGCTCGCGCTTGAAGGCCAGGTCACGCCCATGTTCGGCATGTGGATGCTGATGAAAGGTCTGGCCGCTGCCGTCATTGGCGGGCTGGGCCATCTGCGGGGTGTGCTGCTGGGCGCTGCCCTGCTGGGCGTGGCCGAGGCCCACGCGCAGGCCCTGTTCGGGCCGATCGGCCGTGATGCCACCACCTGGGGCTTGCTGCTGCTGGCCTTGCTGTGGCGCGCCCGCCCCCATCTGACGGCCCGCAACGGAGGTCTGTATGCGTGACGCCCTGTGCGCCAGCGAGCCCGGCATCGGTCTGGTCATCCAGATGGTGGTGCTGTGCCTGGTCGCTGTGTCGGCCTGGCTGCTGCTGCGGGTGGGCCGCATCTCTCTGGGTCAGCAGGCGTACTTTGGCCTCGGGGGTTACTGCGCCGCGCTGCTCACCACCGTCGCGCATTGGCCGCTGGACGCCGCCTTGCTGGCCGCCACCCTGACCGGGGCGCTGGTGTCGGCCTTGTTGTCCTGGCCCTTGCTGCGACTGCCCAACCTGGACTATGCCGTGGCCACCCTGGCGCTGGCCGAGCTGGTGCGACTGGGCCTGTCGGGCTGGCGTTACCAGGTGCCGCAGCCGAATGGACAAATGGCCGGCCCCGATGGGGTGCATGGCTTTCGCGACATCCGCTGGCTGTTCGATCACCAAATGGGCCAGACCGAATACATGGTCTGGGCCTTGATCGCCCTGGCCGCCGTGGTGGGCGGCCTGCTGCTGCTGGCGGGGACACGCCTGGGCTTGGCCATGCAGGCGGTCGGGCATGACGAACTGCTGGCCGACAGCCAGGGCCTGCCGGTGCTGCGCATCCGTCTGCTGGCCACGGCGCTGGCCGGTGCCGTGGCGGCCTTTGCAGGCGGGCTGTATGCGCACCAGTTGACCTATCTGGAGCCGACCATCTTCGACCCGATGCTCGGCATCCACGCCGTGGGCTATTCCATGCTCGGTGGCCTGGCCACGCCGCTGGGGCCTTTGCTGGGCGCCGCTTTCGATCTGGGTCTGCTCGAAGCCACACGCCTGTTTGAAGGCTGGCGCATGGTGCTGTTTGGCACGCTGGTGGCGGTCTTTCTGCGCTGGCGCCCGCGCGGTCTGCTTGACGAAACCATGGTCCACCGCTTTTTGACCGCCTGCAAGGGCCTGCGCCTGCCCGGGACTTCTTTTTCTTCTGCCTCAGGCCGCGCCTGAGGTGCTCGCCTCACTTTTCAAGGAATTTCCATGAACAAGAACCATCTGCTTGACCAGCGAACCGTCATTGTCACCGGCGGCGCCACCGGCATCGGCCAGGCCTTTGCCGTGCAGTCGGCGGCCCAGGGCGCCAACGTGGTCGTGGCCGACATGAACGATGCTGACGAGACGGTGGGCCTCATTGAGGCGGCCGGTGGTCAGGCGATCTCGGTGCGCGTCGATGTGTCCGACCAGGCTTCGGTGGACGCCATGGCGGCCACAGCCCTGGCGCGCTTTGGCCGCATCGATGGCCTGATCAACAACGCCGCTTACTTCCGCGAAGTCAAGCTCACGCCGTTCGAGGAGATCGATCCTGCCTTCTGGGAGCGCATCTTCCGCGTCAACGTGCAGGGCGTGTGGAACTGCTGCAAGGCCGTGATGCCGGCTATGCGCGCACAGAACAGCGGCGCCATCGTCAACATCGCTTCGGTGGTGGCCGTGGCTGGCCAGCCGGGCTATCTGCACTACGTGGCCTCCAAGGGCGCGGTGCTGGCCATGACCAAGGGCCTGGCCAAGGAGTGCGGCGCCAGCAATGTGCGCGTGAACGTGATTGCCCCGGGTTTCGTGATCACCGACGCGACCAAGAACCGCCCTGTGGAGTGGCAGCAGAGCTTCCTCAAAGCCCGCGCCATCTCGCGCGAGCAGCGCCCCGACGACCTGGTGGGCACCGCCATGTACCTGATGTCGGACCTCTCGGCCTTCGTGTCGGGGCAGACCATTGTGGTGGACGGCGGCCACATCATGTATTGACGCGTTTCACCTTCCGGGTCATGGCTTTGTTGGACAGCCTTGCCGTGCTGTTGGCACTGTCTGCGGCTGTCCGTCGCGCCCTGACCCGGAATGCAAAACGCGATGAAACCTAAGCCATTTCAGGAGACACACCATGCACGACATCATCCTTCACCACTACGAGTTCTCGACCTTTTCCGAAAAGATCCGCACCGCGCTGGGCTTCAAACAGCTGGCCTGGCGTTCGGTCGACATTCCGGGCATGCCGCCGCGCCCGCTGCTCTCGCCGCTGACGGGCGGTTACCGCCGCGCGCCGGTGCTGCAGGTGGGCGCCGACATCTATTGCGACACGCACGCCATCATCGCTGCGCTCGATCGCATCTGCCCTGAACCCGCACTGCTGCCCTCGGGCAGCCAGGGGCTGGCGCGCTCGATCGGTTTTGCCTGGGAGCGCCAGATGTGGATTCCCACCATCGGCGTGCTGGTGCATTACATCGGCGAGCACATCCCGCCCGAGTTCCTCAAGGACCGGCGCGAGGGCTATCTGGGCATCGACATTTCCAAGGCCGCGATGGCCCCGCAGTTTCAGGAGCATGTGCAGTTCGTGCGCGCGCAGATCGCCTGGCTGGTGCAAGCCCTGGAGGGGCGCGCGTTCCTGCTGGGCGATGCACCCAGCGCCGCCGATCTGGCTTGCTGGCAAACCATTTTCCTGTTGCGCAAGAACTGCCCGCTCGAGGTCGATGAACTGCTGGGCCTGGCGCCCCTGCGCGGCTGGTATGACCGCATCGTCGCCATCGGTCATGGCCAGTCGACACCGATGACGTCCGAAGAAGCGTTCGAAGTGGCCACCCGGGCGACGCCCGCGCCGGTGAACCATCTGCCGGTGGACGGTGATCCGGGCGGACTCAAGGACGGCACGCAGGTGCGCGTCACTCCCGATGACAACGCCCGCGTGCCTGTGACGGGCACGCTGGTGGCTGCCGACGCTTTCGAGGTGGTGATCCACAGCCGTGACGCGCAGGCCGGCGACCTGCACATCCATTTTCCGCGCCTGGGCTATACGGTCGAGGCGATCTGAACTTCACCCCATCCATTCCATCAGGAGACAACCATGAGCATTCAGGACAGCAACAAGCAACTTTGCCGCGAATACTTCCAGGCCTTTCTGGCCCGCGACACCGGCTGGATGGCGCGCCACATCGCGCCCGAATTCGTACGCCACGACCCGGGCCTGCCCTTTGAGGTGCGTGGCCCCAAGGGGGTGACGCAGCTGCACGACGCGCTGCTGCCAGCCTTCCCGGACATGCAGCTGCCGCTGCTGGACTTTGTGGCCGAAGGCGACAAGGTGCTGGTGCGCCTGAAGGTGCAGGGCACCCACACGGGCGCCTTTGGCGACCTGGCCGCCACCGGCAAGAAAATCGACATCGACGTGCTTGACCTGTTCCAGTTCAAGGACGGTGTGCTGGTCGAACACTGGGCCTTGCTCGACAATCTGGGCATGCTCAAGCAGCTTGGCGCCCTGCCACAGTGATTTTCTGACGGAGACCCCCCATGCAATTGCTGGCCAACACCACTTCGCCCTTTGTGCGCATCGCGCACATTGCCATGATCGAAAAGGGTCTGACGGTCGAGCCCACCGTCGTCGACCCCTGGGCCGACGATGCGCGGCTGCGCGAAGCCAATGCCGCCACGCGTGTGCCCTCGCTGGTGCTCGACAACGGCATTCCGCTGACTGAAAGCCTCCTGATCGTTCAGTGGCTGGAAGCCACACGGCCGGCACCCCAGTGGCCCAGCCTGCTGGGGGCTGACCCTCAGCGCGTTGCCGGTGTGCTTTCGCGTGCCGGTATCGCCATCGGCGCCATCGAGGCATCGGTGCACACCATCATCAACCGCAAGGTCACGGCCCCCGTGCTGTTTGACGAGACGCCCGTGGGCTTGCGCCGCCGTCGCAGCATGGTCGAGGGCATGGAGCGGCTGGAAGCCGTGGCCCGGGACATGTCGGGCAGCGACCCGGCAGGTCAGGTGCCCACGCTGGACATCGTCTGTGCGGTGGTGCTGTTCGATTACCAGCAGTTGCGCTTTGGGGACCAGGCCTGGCTGCCGGCCACGCCCGCGCTCAAGGCGCTGGCCGAGGCTGTGCGTGCACGGCCCTCGTTTGCGCAGACCATGCCCCGCATCTGAAGCGCCTGCCGCTGGCGACAACGCTCAGGCCGGATCGCTGTCCTGGGGGTTGTCAGCGGCGGCCACCGCCTGAAGGTGCGCCGCAAGTTGGCCCAGCGGCGTTTGCTGTGCGGGCCGGCTGCGGGTGCAGATCTGCATGCCGCGCAGCGCCCAGGTGTCCGACAAGGGCAGCACTTTGAGCCGCATGGCATCGGCAAAGCTGCGGGCGGCAGCCATCGGCAAAATGCCTACGCCCAGTCTGGCCTGCACCGCGCGGCACACCGCCTCGAAGCTGCGCACCTGAACGCGCAGCGCCATGGTCTGCATTTGCAGTTCGGCCTGAGCGGTCAGCAGCCGCGTGAGTGTGCTGCCGCCTTCCAGCCCCACGAGGTCGCGTTCGATCAGATCGGAAAAGGGGATGGACTCGCCATCGAGCGAATCGTCCTGCAGCAGCACGGCCGCCAGCCGATCGGTGCGGTAGGGCTGGCACCAAAGGCCTTCGGTTTCACCGCCTTCGACCACCACGCCCAGGTCGGCATCGCCCGAGCGGACACGGCGGATGACTTCATCGCTCCAGGACTCTTCGAGCACGATGCGCACATTGTCGTGATTGGCCTGAAACGAGGCCACGTCGGACGGCAGGAACTGGGCCATGGCCGAGGTGTTACCCAGGATGCGCAGCACCGCATTGCGCCCCGAGGCGTAGTTGACCATTTCGGCACGCATGTGGTTGACCGAGGCGATCACCTCGCGTGCGTGCTTGAGAAGGTGCTCTCCGGCGGGCGTGAGTTGCAGCCCACGCGAATGGCGCTCGAACAGCTGGGCCTTGAACTGGTGCTCCAGCAGGGACAGTCGCCGGCTGGCCGCGGGCACCGTGATGAAACAGGCCTCGGCTGCACGGGTGAGGTTGTGCAGCTCGGCGGCCTTGACAAACAAGGCCAGTGAGTCGATGTCCGGGAGCATGGGCAGATTCTATCGGCCCCCCCTGGAATCTGGCTTGCATGTCCGGCAACACGCCGTTGCCCACATTCCAATTCACCAAACACCGGCTGCTGCCTATAGTCGGCGCCATCTTGCACAGAACCCACCAGGTAGCACCATGAAGAAAATGTTGATCGGAGACCAGTGGACAGGCGCCAGCGATGGCCGCACCCTCCCCGTGATTTCGCCCAGCAACGGACAGCCTTTTGACGAGATCCCGCGTGGCTCTGCGCAGGATGTGGACCGCGCTGTGCAGGCCGCACGCGCCAGCCTGAGCGGCCCCTGGGGGCAGCTCAACGCCGCCGAGCGCGGCCGCATCATGCTGCGCATCGCGCAAAAGGTGCTCGACCACGAAGAAGAACTGGCCCAGATCGAAGCCAAGGACACTGGCAAGCCCCTGTCCACCGCCCGCAACGACATCAAGGTGCTGGCCCGTTATTTCGAGTTCTATGCCGGTGGCGCCGACAAGCTGCACGGCGAGACGATTCCCTTCCTCAACGGCCACCAGGTCAGCCTGATCCGCGAGCCGCTGGGCGTGACCGCGCACATCATTCCCTGGAACTACCCCGCACAGATGCTGGGCCGCACTGTGGCGCCCGCATTGGCCATGGGCAACGGCACCGTGCTCAAACCCGCCGAAGACACCAGCCTGTCGGCCATCCGTTTTGCCGAACTCGCACTCGAAGCCGGTCTGCCGCACGGCGCCCTGAACATCGTGACCGGTCTGGGCGAAGAAGTTGGCGCAGCGCTGTCGGGCCATCCGGGCATCGATTTCGTCTCGTTCACCGGTTCCAACGAGGTGGGCACCCTGGTGCAGCAGGCCGCGGCCAAAAACGCGGTCAAGTGCGTGCTCGAACTCGGCGGCAAGTCGCCGCAGATTGTGTTTGACGATGTGGACATGGAACGTGCCGTGCCCATCGTCGTGCGCGCGATTGTGCAAAACGCTGGTCAGACCTGCACCGCAGGCAGCCGCCTGCTGGTGCAGCGTTCGATCTACGACACGTTTGTGGCCAAGGTGGCCGAGGCTTTTGCCAAGGTGCGCGTGGGCACGCCAGAGATGGACTTCGACTGCGGCCCGGTGATGAACCCCGCACAGCACCAGCGTGTGCAGCGCTACATCGATCAGGCCCGTGCGCAAGGCATTCCGGTGCTGGCCGAAGGCCAGATCGCGGCCGATGCGCCGGCCACCGGTTACTTCGTCAAGCCCACGCTGTTCGGTCCGGTGCCCCGCACCGCCGCCCTGGCCTGCGAAGAAGTGTTCGGCCCCGTGCTGGCGGCCATGCCGTTTGAAGACGAAGCCGATGCCATCGCCCTGGCCAATGGCACCGACTACGGCCTGCTGGCCGCTGTGTGGACCGAGAACGCCGGACGCCTGCACCGCGTGGCCAAGGCCGTCAAGGCCGGTCAGGTTTTCATGAACTGCTACGGCGCCGGTGGCGGTGTGGAGCTGCCGTTTGGCGGCACCAAGCGCAGCGGCCATGGCCGCGAAAAAGGCTTCCTCGCGCTCGAAGAAGTCAGCACCACCAAGACCCTGGTGCACTACCACGGCTGAGGCAAGGCACATGGGACAACTGCAAAACAAGATCGCCATCGTCACCGGTGGCGCCGCAGGCTTCGGTGAAGCCATCGTCCGCCTGTATGTGCAACACGGCGCGCGCGTCGTGATCGCCGACTTGGCGGAAGACAAGGGCCGTGCGCTGGCCAGCGAACTGGGGGCCGACAAGGCCTGCTTTGTGGCCTGCGACGTGGCCGATGGCGCCGCCGTGCGCCACCTGGTGCAGTCCTGCGTGTCGGCCTTTGGTGTGCCCGACATCGTGGTTAACAACGCGGGGACCACCCACGCCAACCAGCCCATGCTGCAGGTGGACGAGGCGACTTACGACCGCATGTTCAATGTGAACGTGAAGTCGATCTTCCACATGGCGCATGCGGTGGTGCCGCTCATGCGCGGCAAGGGCCAGGGTGTGATCCTGAATGTCGGTTCCACGGCAGGTTTGCGCCCCCGTCCGGGCCTGACCTGGTACAACGCCTCCAAGGGCGCGGTCAACTTGCTGTCCAAATCGATGGCCGTGGAACTGGGGCCAGATGGCATCCGCGTCAACGCGATCTGCCCGGTGATCGGCGAAACCGCCTTGCTGGAGAAGTTCATGGGCGTGCCCGACACGCCCGAGAACCGCGCGAAATTCATCGCCACCATCCCCCTGGGCCGTCTCTCTCGCCCGGCCGATGTGGCCAATGCAGCACTGTTCCTGGCGAGCGGCGCTGCCGAATTCATCAGCGGCGTGGAGTTCCCGGTCGACGGCGGCCGAACCGTCTGAGCCTGCGCGCACGCGCACTTTCGGGGCCGGTGGCCTTGTCCTTGCGGACAGGGTGACCGGCCCCGAAGTGTTTTCAGCGCACGCGTTCGAGCAGGCGCTGGGCCTGCAGCACCACCGGCAGGTCCACCATCTTGCCGTCGAGCTGCACGGCGGCGCCTTGCGAGGCTTCGATGGCGGCGAGCACGCGCCGCGCCCAGTCGATCTGTGCGGGCGTGGGCGCGAGCGTGGCGTGCACCACGGCCACTTGTTTCGGATGAATGCAGAGCTTGGCGCCAAAGCCGTAGCGCAGCGCACGTTCGGTGTCCTGGCGGATCAGGGGCTCGTCGTCGACCGAGACGGTAACGCCATCCACCGCAGGCGCCAGGCCGGCGAGCCGGGTGCACATGGCCACCTCAAAGCGCAGCGGGTCGAGTTCGCGCTGGTCCGAAGAGACCTGCAAGCCGGCGTCGGCCAGAAAATCGATGTGGCCCACCACCAGGCGCGCGAGCTGGGGCGCCCGGGCGATCTCGCGCAGCGCCAGATAACCGGCGGCGCTTTCGATGATGGGCATGCTGGGCACGCCCGCAAACGCCTGCGCCACCTGCGCGAGCGTCGTGGCCGATTCGCACTTGGGCACCATCAGTCCAGCCAGATTCGGCAGCCCTTGCAGCGCGGCCATGTCCTGCACGCCCCATTCGGTTTCGGGGCTGTTGATGCGCACCGTCACCGCACAGTCGGCCGCCTGCAGCTGGGGCCAGGCCTGTTGCACAGCCGCGCGTGCCTCGGCTTTGGTCTGCAGCGGAACGCTGTCTTCGAGGTCCAGCACCACGGCATCGGCACCACTGGCCAGGGCCTTGGCGAAACGCTCTGGGCGGTTGGCGGGAACGAACAGAAACGAGCGGGCGGTGGCGATCAAAGAAGAGGGCATGGACGTCAGTAAGAGCGTGGCAGGCCCAGGATGTGCTCGGCCACGTAGGAAAAGATCATGTTGGTCGAGACCGGCGCCACCTGGTAGAGGCGGGTCTCGCGGAACTTGCGCTCGATGTCGTATTCGCAGGCAAAGCCGAAGCCGCCGTGCGTCTGCAGGCAGACGTTGGCCGCTTCCCAGCTGGCCTTGGCCGCCAGGTACTTGGCCATGTTGGCTTCGGCACCCGCGTTCTGGTAGGCATCGATTTTTTCGCAGGCCTTCCAGCGCATCAGGTTGGCGGCTTCGAGCTCGATGAAGGCCTCGGCGATCGGGAATTGCACGCCCTGGTTCTGGCCGATCGGGCGGCCAAACACCACGCGTTCGCCGGCGTACTTGCGGGCGCGGTCGATGAACCAGTAGCCGTCGCCAATGCACTCGGCGGCAATCAGGGTGCGCTCGGCATTGAGCCCGTCGAGCAGGGTCTTGAAGCCCTGGCCTTCTTCGCCGAGCAGCGCGTCTTCAGGA
>JACCED010397378.1_pt1 | contig 15102 bp, 14 predicted proteins | sample 7455021 | NCBI WGS metagenome assembly JACCED01 (sample SAMN15323456, study PRJNA562643) | freshwater metagenome | isolation source: river surface water | place: USA:Blue River Watershed | collected 2017-08-19 | reverse complement strand
GTCGACTTCGTGCCAATTGGCTCGTAAGTCAGTGCATGGTGGTTGGCGACAACAAACCATTCATCGGATGTCTTATCACAATTGAACCCGATTCAGTTAAGAATTGGCTGGAGCGAAATTCACTGCCACCAACAACTTCATTTACTCAATTAGCAGCTAATGAGAACTTTAGATCTGAAATTCAAGCAGCTGTCGATTATGCGAATCTGGCGGTCAGCCAAGCAGAATCAATTCGCAAATGGGTGCTGATTGATTGTGACTGGAGTGAAGCTTCCGGGCATCTGACCCCATCGCTTAAATTGAAGCGCAATGTAGTTTCTCAACAATTTAATGATGAGATTGAAGGACTTTACGTCTAACCGACGACGCGGCGATATCCAAAAACGTGCCTTTGGTAGTAGCTCTCGGAGAGCGACGACACAATCACGCCTGTTCGTGAATTTTCGGCGTGCACAAATCTGTTGCCTCCGATGTACATGCCAACGTGACGGATTCCATACTTAAAGAAGAAAATTAAGTCGCCCACTCGCAAATTACTTCGACTCACTGGACGGGTAGCTGAAACTTGTGCACGTGAGTAATGAGGTAAATAAACACCGGCTTTTCGGTAAGCGGCCATGGTTAAACCTGAACAGTCGAAGACCGATGGGCCAGCTGCGCCGAATACATAGCGATTTCCAACTCTAGACAATGCAAACTGCACTGCTATCTTGACGCGACGATTTGCAACTAGATTGCCGACACGTTTTCGGTCTTTCTTAGCCCTCTCAGCCTGCTTCTTTTGTTTAGCTTTGATTCGGGCTAAATATTTGCGACGCTGTTCAGCTTTCAACGAATTAAGTAATTTTCTGGCTTGAGCTAATTTGCTTCGCGCGGTTTTTAAATGTCTATCAGCCTCTTTAACTAACTGCTTAGCGCGCAATTGTTCAGCTTTCAGAAGCGTTTTAGTGTTTTTTAGATTAATTGAGGCTCGTTCTAGATCTCGCATTGCAATTACTTGCTGAGAACCAACAAAATCCACTGCACTCAACTGGGCGATGTAATTCTTTGGATTAGATGAAAATAGCGCTTGAACATCAAGATCGATAGTGCCCTGTTGATACAGACCCACGATTAACTTTGAGAAAGATTTTTGCAATTTCTGATAGCGGATTGAAGCCTTCTTGGAATTGTTAGTCAGCATCGATATCCGAGAATTCACTTTAGAAAGTTTGGCTCTTGCCTCATTCCACTTTTCACCCGCAGCATTGGCTTCGAACTCTAAGTCCCTTACCTTTTCTTCAACCTCTTTGAGATCCACTGTCGGAGGGCTGGCAACTACATCTGGAACCGTCGAGGCAGCAAGCGCGAGGGCAACAACTAAGGCTGCAAATGCGCGGGCAAATCCCGCTGGCTTGAGATACAGCATGGGGGCAAACTACCAAAGCAAGCGACTTAAGCCACCCGAATTGCGCTCAAAATGTCCGAATTGAGGCTATTTATGGGCATTCTTACACTTAAAAAAATCTTAAAAAATTATTCGCCACTCGCCTTTTCCATGCGCAGTTTTGGGACTAATCCGACTTGCGCTAGGACCGAAATCGCCTCCGACTCGCACTCCATCAGCTCCCCGTCTTGACTTGGCATGGCCAGAAAGAGAGTAACAACGCAATCGCCACAAGCAATTGGCTTTTGGGTGCAGGTATTGCAGTCAATCTTCATTTTTACCTCTCAAAGCAACTTTGTTAGTGCAATGAGACGGTAAACCGAGGGTGTGACGCTATCGGCCTATTTGATGGAGTCTGGCTCGGAATCTGATCCACCGGCACTAGGGCGAAGTACATGTTCAACTTCATCACTAGCCCCACACCAGCGGCATGAAATTTGAGAGATGGTCTCTTCAAGTATCTCCGGAGATTCTGAGGTCGGTTCTCCACTCATGTCTACATGCCAAAACTCTTTAACTTTGGTGGTTCTTACAACATCGAATCGAGTTAGGTTGCCACAACGACCGCATCTAAGGCGGTGTTGGCTATCTGGAAGCGTTAGAGACATAGGCACAACTCTATTCACCCAGGTTTAGCACCTGTTCGGCACACTCTGAGCGTATGTTCCGCACGTGGTTTTGGAAAATGATGGAACTTTCGACTCGCTTGGGACTCTCCTATCAAACACCACTTTTGTAATTGTTGACCTTGAGACAAATGGCAAATCCCCTGCTGAAGGCGGCATAACCGAAATAGGTGCAGTAAAAGTCTGCGGTGGTGAGATTCTCAGCGAATTTCAAACTCTCGTTAATCCAGGTGCACCAATTCCACCATTCATCACACTGCTTACTGGAATTAATGATGCAATGGTCGCAGATGCACCAAATATTTCTTTTGCCCTTCCGGCATTTTTGGAATGGGCGGGAGACTGTGTTTTCGTAGCTCACAATGCTGGCTTTGATTTAGGATTTTTGCGAGCTAGTGCTAAGAATTTAGAAATTAAATTTCCCGCTCATAGAGTTCTCGACACATTAACTTTGGCAAGATGCATCTTGCATCCAGATGAAGTTCCGAATCGAAAATTAGGAACTTTGGCTGCGCATTTTGGATCACCCACAGATCCTGTTCACCGAGCCTTGGCGGATGCTCGCGCAACTGCACACGTTATGCATGCACTTTTTGAAAGACTTGGCTCATTCGGAGTAACCACTCTTGAAGAAACTCTTGAAATCACCACAGTGATTAAACCTGCACAACGTAAAAAACGAAATCTGGCAAGTGATTTGCCAGAAGTCACTGGCGTCTACGCCTTTAGAGATGATCAAGATCGAGTTTTGTACATTGGCAAATCCCGGAACATTCGCAAACGGGCGATGAGTTATTTCACAAAAGCTGAAACTAGAAGCCGAATGAATCGCATGCTCGATTTAACCCATCACATATCTGCAATTCCATGCCACACAGATTTAGAGGCAAGTATTCGAGAAGCGCGAATTATTTTGCAATCAAAACCCCCCTTCAATGCCGCTGGGAAAAGAGCTGAAAAAGCAATCTGGATTCGAATAACGAACGAGCCGTATCCGAGGTTGAGCGTGGTTCGGAAACTGAATTCTGACTCTTTCCATTTTGGTCCATTACGTTCGATGGAACAAGCAACACTGGTAGTTGATGCAATAACAACTGTTATTGGTATTAGAACGTGTATCGCAAAACTAAGTGTGCGAAAACCAAGCCCCTCATGTGCGCTTGGCGAAATGGGAAGATGTACTAAGCCTTGTGAACTATCTATCAGTACCGATCAATATCGCGAACTTATTGACAAGTTAATTAGCGCGATTAATGGGCAGCCATTAATTGAAGATTCGCTAAAGACACGAATCACGCAACTTGCATCAGCAGAGCGTTTCGAAGAGGCTGCAATCATGCGAGATCGATTGCATGCATGGTTGGCTGCATGTATTCGTTACCAAAAACTCAAAACCATTTGTGAATCCTCTGAATTAATTGCGTACAGTCCAGCTGAATCTGGTTATGACTTACATTTATTTAGATATGGCGCACTAGCCGCAGCGGGGAAAGCCAAGGAGCTACACCAAATCCCTGCGCAAGTTTTGGCAATGAAATCCACGGCCCAGGAATTTCTTCCACCCACTTCACCAGCTGGCGCAAATTCAATAAGTGAATCTTTCATGATTTACAGCTGGCTTTTCTCAGAAAATGTTGTACTGATGGAATCAAGTGAAGCTCTAACTCAAAATTGGCCAAATCAACTTTCCGAGACAAAGACACTTGAAGAACTAAATACTGCGCAAAACAAATCTGGAGCTGTCACGCCACTTAGAAAGTGGCAAAACTTTGTTGCTCCAAAATAATTACTTCTGAGAAGCGGCAATCCAGTCGGCTAATTTTTGAGTTGCTTGACCATTTGCAATTATTGCTTTTGCTTTTTGGTAATTTCTCGTTAGAGATTCCAAGATATCAATCTCATTCTCAACACCTTCAACCGCAGCCATTGCGCAAGCCGCATTTATCGCAACTGCATCACTAACTCCGGTTATTTTTGCAGAATTATCATTGGCAAAGACACTGTGAACAATGTCGGCATTAAATGCCGCATCGCCACCAGCCAAAACATCATCTGCATGACTTGGGATTCCAACATCTGCCGGAGAAATTTTCTGCTTGGAGATTTTTCCTTGGTTCACAATCCAGAGATGGTTTGATGCATGAATTGAGAATTCATCCAGACCATCATCACCTAAAATTACAAGTGCGCTCGTGCCACGATCGGCCAAAACTTGTGCGATTAGCTCCCCGATTTCAAAACTTGGCACACCAACAATCTGAGCTTTTGGTTTCGCTGGATTAGCCAAAGGCCCAATGACGTTAAAAAATGTTCTGATTCCCAATTGCTTTCGAACCGGACCTGCATGTTTCAAAGCAGGATGAAATTCAGGTGCGAAGAAAAAAGTTATTCCAACTTCGTTTGCGATTTCGCTAACTCTGCTGATTTCTGGATTTAGTTTTACTCCAAGCATTTCTAAAACGTCGGCCGAACCACACTTACTTGATGCTGCGCGGTTGCCGTGTTTGACGACCGTTACCCCACTTGCTGCAACCACAACACTTGCCATCGTAGAATTCTTTACGGTGTGTGCACCATCTCCACCAGTTCCACAGGTGTCCACCGAAACTCCAGCTACTGAAGCTGGGTTAGCAAACTCCAACATAACTTCAATAAAAGTTTCAATATCTTTTGGAGTCTCGCCTTTAGCGCGCATTGCAACAAGGAATGCCGATATTTGAGCAGGATCAGCATTTCCGCTAAGGATTTCTTGCATAGCCCATCGTGCATTATCTGTTGAAAGATTCTTCTCAATGATAATTTCGTTGAGAACGTTAGACCAGGTAGACATTTAGGAAGTTATGGCTAAACGTCGACGAATGAGAGTTGCAACTGTTTCTGCTAAAACCACTGGGTCAATCGGATGCGGGACTGCGGCTTCAGCACGTGACCAAGTCGCTAACCATCCATCTGCAGGTCGGCCGGTTAAAACCAGAACTGGTGGGCAGTTAAAGATTTCGTCTTTAAGTTGACGACAAATACCCAGTCCGCCCGCCGGAGCTGCTTCACCATCCAGGATTGCAAGGTCAATGGTTCCGCTATCCATTTGTCGAATCACAACTGGCTCAGTTGCACATTCAACAAAGTTGATTCTTGGAAGTTCTGGAGCTGGGCGCGAACCCAACGCTAACTTGACCGCTTCACGAACAGTCGCATCATCGCTGTAGATCAAAACATTTAGATTCTTTTCGCTCACAGCCAAAGCCTACTTCCCAGATCCATCTTCTTGAGTTGGTCTACTCGATTGGTTTCGAAGTTCCTGACGGTCTAGCTCGCGATCGACTCGAACTGCCTCCCTATCGGATGCTTTAGACCACTGAATCATCAAGGTCAAGAAGATTATTAGGCCGATTACATCTCCGGTTGCCCATAGCAGTCCGCCAGCCATTTGTTGATCTTCGACAATTGTTGGACCCCAGTCTCGAATCACGCTTTCGTAATGCTTCAGAGCTATTGGGGTTTGGGTGTTCATCATTGTGACCCCAAGGAATGCATGGAAGGGTAAAGTCACAAATACCGCAAACATTCGAATTGGATATCCCATCCTAGGCATTGGGTCGATTCCAATTAAGGCCCAAATCCAGATAGAGCCAACCACCACAAAATGAAAGTGGTTGATGTTGTGCAAAATTGTGTTGGTCAGTGTGTGTTCGTAATACGACGTGAAATAAAGCAGCCAGGGATTGAGTATGTAGATGAGGCCTGCAAAGAGTGGAAAAGTAATCACTTTGACGTACCAAGAATTCAGTAGCCGCAAAAGCAGTTCACGCAATTTCGAAGGGAAAGTGCGCAGAGCGAGGGTCACCGGAGCCCCGAGGGCCAGAAAAACGGGAGCCAGCATTGAAAGCAACATGTGCTGGATCATGTGAGTGGTTAACAAAACCGTGTCTAAACGCGCAAGTGGACCTTGGGTAGCAATGAAAATGGTTCCAAGCCCACCCAGGTTGAAAAATAGGGTGCGATTTATTGGCCATTTATCCCCTCGTTTGTTGAGGGACCTGACCGCATTTAAATACCAAATCGCTGCCACCAAGAGTGCAAGCGCTGGCAGCACTTCAAGCGGCAACCAATCGGTTAAATTCGGTTGGCTAACTTCTGCGGCATTAGCATCCCCATGGAGTGGGATTTGCCACGGAAAACCGGTCTTAAACACGTAAAAAGCCTACTTTGCCGATTGAGCTAAAACCGTGTGGATTAATGTGACACAGCACACCTGAGATTGCCACGAAATCTAGCCATCCCACGGAGTTCAACTGTGAGTCTTTTGCCACAATACGCCTGTGACTACAGCCACCTTAACTCCGAGCAATACGCACGCAGATCGACCAAATCTTGTTTCAGTTGGAACCATTGTTTGGCTTGCCAGCGAACTGATGTTTTTTGCCGCTCTCTTTGCGATGTATTTCACCCACCGCTCTGTAAATCCTGAGCTTTGGGCAGAAACAACACCAATGCTCAACATTCCATTCTCATCCACTAACACTTTTATCTTGGTTGCATCTTCTGTGACCTGCCAGCTTGGAGTTTTTGCGGCTGAACGTGGCGATGCGCGTGGGCTTAGAAAATGGTTCATCATTACTTTCTTAATGGGTGCGATCTTCGTTGGTGGTCAAATAATGGAATACGCGGAACTTGTTCGCGAAGGTTTGACACTTTCATCGTCTTCATACGGATCTGTCTTCTACCTAACAACCGGTTTCCACGGACTTCACGTAACTGGTGGATTGATTGCTTTCCTTTTTGTTTTAGCAACCACTTACACCGGAAAAGTTTTTACTCATACCAAAGCAACTCGCGCCATCGTTGTCAGTTATTACTGGCACTTCGTAGATGTGGTTTGGATTGGTTTGTTTGCAATGATTTACCTAATCAAGTAAGAAAATTGGGATAGGAAAAAGCGTGGCACAACTTGCACAATTTCGCAGACATCGTCTGGCTGGATTGTTCGTAATGATTTTGGCTTTAGCAATCACTGCTATTGCTTACACAATCATTTCATCTAGCACAGATCGAGTGAGTGCGGCAGTTGCTTCCGAAACAACCGTGGAACGCGGTAAAGCGTTATTCGCCGAAGGCTGCAGCTCATGCCACGGTCTCCAAGCAGAAGGCACAACCGATGGCCCTTCACTTATCGGCGTTGGCGCGGCTTCTGTTGACTTCCAAGTTTCTTCTGGACGCATGCCAATGGCGGGCCAAGGCGTGCAGGCGATGCGCAAAGCTCCGGTTTACAACGAAGAAGAGATTGCAGCCCTTGCTGCGTATGTTGCAAGTCTGGCTCCAGGACCAGCAATCCCCACAGATGAAGAATTGGATACCTCAACTGCAAGTTTGTCTGAAGGCAATGAACTCTTCGCAGTTAACTGCGCTCAGTGCCACAACTTCGCAGGTGAAGGTGGAGCGCTAACTCAAGGAAAATACGCGCCAAACTTGATGGTAGCAACCGACCGTCAAGTTATTGAAGCAATGTTGACCGGTCCACAAAATATGCCGGTATTCAAAACTCTTTCTGCAGATCAGAAAAAAGCAATTCTTAAGTACGTGCAATATCTACGCACCGCATCTAACCCTGGTGGTGCAGACCTTGGTCGAATCGGTCCAGTTACTGAAGGTCTTTTCATGTGGACTGCAGGTTTTGGCCTTCTGATTGCGTTCGCGATCTGGATTGGAGTTAAAGCAAAATGAGTGAACTTGTTCCAAATCAAAGTCGCCCGGCTCCAGCCCCAATTGAGCATGCACATCGTCGCGCTGATCATGATCCTAGAATTGCAAAACGTGTCGAACGCCAAGTTGCAACAATGTTTGGAGCCAGCGCACTTCTAGCAATTCTGTTCGTGGTTGCGTATGTCGCGATTGATCCATCAGTTTTAATCGGACTTCCGGTAGTGGGAACCACCTCTGCTCTGAATATTGCAATGGGCCTGACAATGGGCGGCTCCATACTTTTAATTGGAACAGGTGCAATCCATTGGGCAAAGAAATTAATGCCCGATGTTGAAGTAGTTGAAGAAAGACATGAATTTAAAAGCAGCGATGAAGACAAAGCTGCTCTTGCCGAAACATTTGCAATTGGTGCTGATGAATCTGGTTTTGTGAAGCGGCCACTTATTCGTCGCACACTCCTAGGTGCGATGGCTCTTTTCCCAATTCCGCTTGTTGTAATGCTTCGCGATTTGGGTCCAGATTCAATTGAAAATCGTTTCCATACGATGTGGCGTTCAGGTATGCGCCTTTTGCAAGATGTCACTTATGAACCTATTAAAGCTGCGGATATTCCGATTGGAAACCTAATCAATGCGGTTCCGGAAGGAATGCATGAGCTTGAAGAAGAAGATGGAAATCTAAACGAACGTGCAAAATCTGTAATTATTGTGGTTCGCATTTCCCCAGACAAACTTGTTTCACAACAAGGTGGCACACCTGATGCGCCATGGGATTACAACGGCGTGGTTGCTTACTCAAAAGTTTGCACTCACGTTGGTTGCCCAATTTCACTCTACGAACAACGCACACATCACTTGTTGTGCCCTTGCCACCAATCAACATTCGATCTTGCTGATTCAGGTCGAGTTGTATTTGGACCTGCTGCTCGTCGCATGCCACAACTCGGCATCACAGTGGACAGTGAGGGTTACTTGGTGGCCCGTGGCGATTTTGCTGAACCCGTCGGACCTAGTTTCTGGGAGCGCTCATGAGTAACAAAGAAAACGGCCTACTCAAGTGGGCTGATGAAAGATTTGGTGGAGCTAAGGCTCTGAAAGTTGCGATGAATAAAGTGTTTCCAGATCACTGGTCATTCATGCTCGGTGAAATTGCACTTTACTCATTCATCATTTTGCTACTAAGTGGCGTTTATCTAACCTTGTATTTCGTCCCGTCAATGACAGAGGTCGTTTACAACGGCTCGTACTTGCCGCTAAAGGGTGTAAAGATGACAGAAGCTTATGCATCTGCACTAAACATCTCTTTCGATGTTCGTGGCGGATTGTTAATGCGCCAAATTCATCACTGGGCAGCGCTCTTCTTCGTTGGTGCAATGTCAGTTCACATGCTTCGCATTTTCTTCACCGGTGCTTTCCGCAAACCTCGCGAAGTTAACTGGGTAATCGGAACAATTCTTTTGCTACTTGGCATTGTTGAAGGTTTCGCTGGCTACTCACTTCCAGACGATTTGCTTTCTGGAACTGGCTTGCGAATCACCGAAGGCATCATCTTGGCAACCCCAGTTGTTGGCACTTGGGCGTCATCACTTCTTTTCGGCGGCGAATTCCCTGGAACCGACTTCATCCCAAGACTATTCACAATCCACGTGCTATTAATTCCTGGAATTATTCTTGCGTTGATTACTGCACATATGTTGCTAGTGGTCTTCCACAAGCACACACAATTCCCAGGACCTGGTCGCACGAATAAGAACGTCGTTGGTTATCCACTGTTTCCGGTTTACATCGCAAAAGCTGGTGGTTTCTTCTTCATCGTTTTTGGTGTCATCACCGTTATCGCAACTTTGGCGACCATTAACCCAATCTGGATGTTTGGACCATACGTACCAAACGCGGTAGGTGCAGGATCTCAACCTGACTGGTACATGGGATTCCTCGATGGTGCAGTTCGCATCATGCCAGGCTTTGAAATCAATCTCTTTAACAACACATTGATTATGAACCTCATTGTTCCGGCCATGATTTTGCCAGGTTTAATGGTGACTCCAATGTTGCTCTATCCATGGATTGAAGCTTGGGCAAGTGGCGACAAGGGCGAACACCATCTACTAGATCGTCCACGCAATGCACCAACCCGCACAGCTCTTGGAGTTATGGCGTTGACCTTCTACGGAATCTTGTGGATCTCTGGTGGTAATGACTTGATTGCAATTACTTTTGGTTTGTCAATCAATGCCATTACTTGGACTTTGCGGTTTGCGCTGTTCATTGTTCCAGCACTTGCTTTCTGGGCAACTAAGAGAATCTGTCTTTCACTTCAACGTCGCGATCGTGAAAAATTGCTGCACGGCCGAGAGACTGGTCAAATCTTGCGATTGCCACACGGTGAATTCATTGAAATCCATGCTCCAATTAACGAGGTTGAAAAGGCAAAGATTCTTTCAAAGGTTGACATTGCTCCGCTACCTCTACCGCAAAGCCACGATGCCCAAGGTGTTGCCCAGCGACGCCTTGGAATCAAGCGCTTGCAAGCGAAGGTTTCAAAGTTCTTCTATGGTGACAACGTTCCAAAACCAACCGCGGCTGAAATCGCAGAGGCAGAGGCGCACATGGGCCATATTGAGAGCGAACCTAAAGCGGAAATCTCTCAGCACTAAGACAAAATCAAACAAAGAGCGGCTAGGTCCTAATGGATTTGGCCGCTCTTCGTTTACATTCCGCCAATGGCAAAAAGCATTCTCCTTAGATCTCAACTGCGTGGAATTGAAACCCCAGCCAATCGTGACCGCTCGATTGACGCAGTTAGGGCCTACGGTCTGATTGTTGTAGTAGCTGGGCATTACCTAATGGGAATTGTTCATTGGAATCGCAACGTCCCTCAACTTGGAAACTCACTATCTTCATCGATATATCTGCAAGCAATTACCTGGATTTTTCAAGTAATGCCCCTTTTCTTTATCGCGGGCGGTGCTGCCAACTTAATTTCATGGAAATCCGCCCAAAATAAACAAACTTCATACGCGGTTTGGCTTTGGAAGCGGGCGCACCGACTTCTAAGTCCTGCTCTGGTTTATTTATTTGTCATGATCACGGTGGGCGCACTTGTGTCACCAAATGTAAACAATCAGATGAGTCGACTACTACTCAACATTTCGACTCAATTGCTTTGGTTCCTCGGGGTATACATTGTGATTACATCTATCACTCCCCTAACCGTATTTTTATTTGAAAAGTGGCGGTCGCAATCCATTGCTATTTGGCTAATCATTATTGGATTTTGCGATTATGCACACCTTGCTAACACTTCTTTTGCACCAGTCTCGCTCCTCAACTTTATCTTTGTCTGGGCAATGGTTAGCCAACTCGGTTATTCGTTTGAGAAAAATGAAATTAAACGAAAGTATGCTATTTACGCATTCATTGGATCTTTGGCCTTCGAAATTTGGTTGGTCTACCAATTCCCATATCCAATCTCTCTTGTTGGTCTGCCAGATGAAATTAGCAATATGGCTCCCCCGACTCTTGTTCTGGCTTTACATAGCATTGTGATTTGGTCTCTTTTAAGCCTTCTAAAAGAAAACATCAACCGTCTTTGCAAGAAGGTAAGAGTCTGGAACCTTGTGGTCGGTGCGAATATGGCGGCAATGACCATCTACCTATGGCATATACCAATCATCATGTTTGTAACAGTATCTAGCCATTTCCTTGGATTCGACCGCACGACCATACTTATAGATAGCCGACCATACCCCGGGGCTGGGTATTGGCTTGAAACAATTCCATTCCTAATTGTGTGCAGCTTCTTGGTTTATTGGTTTGTGCAAATAGCTTGGATTCTGGAGCATGTAAAACTTAAATGGTGGCAAGGAGATGCAAGCCATGTTCACAAGAGTGCATGGCGTAGCGCAATGGCGATTGTTGGCGTGTTTTTGATTGGCACCGGTTTACTAGCGGTAGCAGGCACGGGGTTGCATCTATTTCCTAATGGAACTCAAACGCTCTCTGGGGTTTCGTTTAAGAATGGACAAGCCGCCGCAATCTTTATTGCCGGAATCGCAATTGCACGTTTAGCTATCGCTTCGAAACCAAAATCCGATCTTGAATAATTAGGATTCCAAGTAAAACTATAAGTCCGCCAACTGGTTCGTGCCAATGAAGTTTTTCCTGAAGTAGAAAAACGCCCGCAACCACTGCTACAAGAGGCATCCAATAAGTAACAGTGCTTGCAATGAGTGGTCCCTTTTTCTCAACCACATAGAAATGGGATGCAAAAGCTAAACCAGATCCAAATGCCCCCAAAGCGATTACTGCAATCAAACTTGTCGGGGTTGGATTCAATGGAGCCCATTCAATTAACGCAAATGGCAACACCTGAAGGGTTCCAAAAGAAAGTTGCAGCGCAGCCCCAACAATTGGATGTAGCCCAAGCGGCATTATGAATCTACGCATATACGGAAAAGAAATTCCATAAAGTGATACTGCAGCCAGACAAAAAAGGATTCCAGAAACCGAGTTGGTAGTTGATGACTGCCAGACACCTAGCACGACGCAGACTCCGAATAGACCGACTAATAGACCAATTTGTTGATTGACCTTAGGTTTGGCTTCTCGAAAAATAAACACGGTGGCTAAAAGTCCCAATAATGGAACTGTGGCATTCATGATGCTAGCTACAATCGATGAAACAGAAGTTTCGGCGTATGCAAAGAAGAGACCAGGAAGGCTATTGTTCAAAAGGCCCATTACGAAAAAATGTCCAAAATATTTAGCAGGTTTAGGTACTTGAAGCCTAAGAAGTAAAACTAAAATCCAGAGTGTCAATGCGCCAATAGTGACTCTGCCAGCTGCAACTTGATTTGGGGTCAAACTTTGCAGTCCAACCATGATGAAATAAAAAGAAAGACCCCACATCACAGAGGTTGCAATGTAAGCCGGCAACCACTTGGAATCTGAATTCATTTGGAGCAGTTACTGAATGAAATCGCCACGTTGGTATTCAAACAACCAACCTGTAACTGCAATTAGCAAAACTGTAATTCCCAGCACCACAATCCAAGTTGCGAAGATCAAACCTAAGAAAGTTAGCCATGCACCTACTGCGACTGGCAGTGGCCACCAAGAATGCGGGCTAAAGAATCCGTACTCTGCATCTGCTTCTTCAATCTCTGCATCTAAGCGGTCTTCAGGACGTTGTCCAATTCTTTTTCCAGTAGCCAGAACGTAAAAGCCAATAATTACCGCTAGGCCGCCTGTTAAAGCAAGCACTGTGGTTCCGATAACGTCACCACTCATTGCTGAATAAATCCAAGCAATAACTGCATAGAAAACAGCGCCACCGATGAATAAGCCGCCTTCGATTTTCATGTGCCGTTACTCGCTTTCAACTTCTGGGTGATGTAAATCAAAAGCCGGGCGTTCGGATCGAATGCGTGGCAAAGTTACAAAGTTATGACGTGGTGGAGGGCATGAAGTAGCCCATTCCAAAGACGCACCCCAGCCCCATGGGTCATCTGTCTTTACTAAAGGAGCTAAACGGTATGTCTTGTACACGTTATAGAAGAAGACCAAGGTTGATGCACCCAAAATTATTGAGCCAACCGTTGAAATCATGTTCAACTGGGTAAAGCCATCGCTCTCAAGATAATCAACGTAACGACGTGGCATACCCATTACGCCAAGCCAATGTTGGATCAAGAACGTGGTGTGGAAACCCACAAAGGCTAGCCAGAAATGTAGCTTTCCAAGTCTCTCGTCAAGCATGCGTCCGGTCCACTTTGGCCACCAGAAGTAGAAGCCTGCAAACATCGCAAACACCACAGTTCCAAATACAACATAGTGGAAGTGAGCCACAACGAAATAGGTATCACTCACGTGGAAGTCAATTGGCGGCATGGCCAACATGACACCGGTCAAACCACCGAATAGGAATGTGGCGAGGAAGCCGATTGTCCAAAGCATTGGAGATTCAAAAGTCAAAGAACCTCCCCACATCGTTCCAATCCAGTTAAAGAACTTCACACCAGTTGGAACTGCAATGAGCATGGTCATAGTGCTAAAGAATGGAAGGTTTACCGCACCAGTTACGTACATGTGGTGAGCCCAAACCGCCATTGAAAGTCCAGCGATTGCGATTGTTGCAAAGACCAAACCTTTGTAACCGAAAATTGGTTTACGGCTAAACACTGGCAAAATTTCAGATGCGATTCCGAAGAACGGCAAAGCCAGAATGTAAACCTCAGGATGTCCAAAGAACCAGAACAAATGTTGCCAAAGAATTGCTCCGCCATTTGCTGCTTCAAAAACCACTGAACCGAATTTGCGATCAACTTCTAGAACAATAAGTGCAGCAGCCAAAACTGGGAAAGCCATTAATACAAGAACACTGGTAAGCAATGTGTTCCAAGTAAAGATACTCATGCGGAACATAGTCATACCAGGGGCGCGCATTGTGAAAATTGTGGTCACAAAATTGACCGCACCAAGAATCGTTCCAAGACCACCAATTGCAAGGCCAAGCAACCACATGTCACCGCCAGCACCTGGTGAGTTGACTGCATTTGAAAGCGGCGCGTATGCAAACCAACCAAAACTTGCAGCTCCTCCTGGAGTTAGGAAACCCGCAACTACGGTGATGCCGCCAAACAAGAACAACCAGTAGCCCAACATGTTCAAACGTGGAAACGCAACATCGGGTGCACCAATTTGCAGCGGCATGATGATGTTGGCAAAACCTACGAAAAGTGGAGTTGCAAACAAGAACAACATGATGGTTCCGTGCATGGTAAACAATTGGTTGTATTGATCGTTATTCAAAAACTGCAGACCAGGTCGTGCAAGTTCTGCACGAATAGCTAGTGCCATGACGCCAGCAAGTGCAAAGAAAACCATGGATGTGATCAGGTACATATAACCAATAGTTTTGTGGTCTGTTGAGGTAATCCACTTAACGACAGTTCGTCCTACGCGCTGTTCACGCGGTGCACGAGTTTCATATGCATTGGTCGGGCGATCAGAGAGAATTGTCATTTAGTTACTCCTGCTGCATCGGTGGTTCGGCCGGATTCGAGCACTCCAATTTGACCCGCATCGCGAAGACTTTGAATATGTGCTTCGTATTCAGCACGGGAAACAACTTTCACATCAAAAAGCATTCGCGAATGATCTGCCCCGCAGAGTTCGGTACATTTTCCAGCAAAAGTTCCAAGTTTGTTTGGGGTTAATTCAAATTTATTTACCCGGCCTGGGATTACGTCCATCTTGTGATAGAAAGCTGGAACCCAGAACGAGTGAATTACATCTGGAGATGTAAGTTCAAAACGAACAGTTTCATCTTTAGGTAGATACATGACTG
>JACCED011035154.1_pt1 | contig 15106 bp, 14 predicted proteins | sample 7455021 | NCBI WGS metagenome assembly JACCED01 (sample SAMN15323456, study PRJNA562643) | freshwater metagenome | isolation source: river surface water | place: USA:Blue River Watershed | collected 2017-08-19 | reverse complement strand
CTCTGTGCTTGCGCGCGGCGGCGCGCAGCGCAAACAGCCGTTCTTCCACCTGTTCCAGCCGGCGCGGATCGGGGCCGGTTTCATTCATCAGGCGCGTGAGCAAGGTCTCCGCCTCGCTCAGCGCATCCTGCGCGGCGGCGAGCGCCTGGATGGCGGGCTGCGCTTCCTCATTCGGCGGCGGCAGGCGTTCCAGCGCGCGGGCCGCTTCACGCAGCGCGCGGGCCGGCGATGCTGCGCGGCGGTCGCGCGGCGTCAGCTCCCCAAGCGCGGCAGCAATCGCCTCGGCGCGGCGTTCGCCCTGTTGCAGCTTTTGGCGTTCGGCGGCCAGCGCATCTTCCTCGCCTTCTTCGGGCGCTAGATCGGTCAATTCGCCAACGGCGTGGCGCAGCCATTCCTCTTCACGCTGTGCGCTGGCGATGGCGTCGCGCGCGGCGGCCAGGCGGCGCGTGGCATCGCGCCAGGCCGCCCAGGCGGATGCAGTGGCGCTGCGTTCGCCATCCAGCGCACCGAAAGCGTCCAGCAATCCAGCATGGGTGGCGGGATCAGCCAGGCCCACCTGTTCATGCTGGCCCTGCACTTCTACCAGCATCGCGCCCAGGCGCTTCAGCAGCGCCACACTGACCGGCTGGTCATTGATGAAGGCGCGGGATTTGCCATCGGCCTGCAGCACGCGGCGCAGTACCAGCTCATCCTCGGCGCTGATGCCCTGGTCGCGCAAAATCTCAAAACACGGGTGATCAGGGTTGGGCAGGAAGGCGGCAGCGACACTTGCCTGCGCCTGCCCCGCGCGCACCAGCCCGGCTTCGGCGCGCTGACCGAGAGCGAGGCCAAGACTATCCAGCAGAATGGATTTGCCAGCACCGGTTTCGCCAGTGAGTACCGCCAGCCCGGCATCGAAGCTCAGGTCAAGCTTTTCGATCAGCACCACATCGCGAATGGCGAGAGAGGCGAGCATTGGCGCGCCGCCCGTTGATCAGAAAATCTTGTTGAGCATCCGGCTGACAAAGCCGGGGCGGGCACCACGCGGTTCGGCACCCGATGCAACCAGTAAGGCATAGCTGTCCGCGTACCATTCGCTGCCCGGATAGTTATAGCCTAGCACCGCCGCATTGCGCCGTGCTTCTTCCGGTAGGCCGAGATTGAGATAAATCTCCACCAGGCGATGCAATGCCTCGGGCACGTGGTTGGTGGTCTGGAACTCCTCAATCACGCGGCGGTAACGGCCGATGGCGGCTTGGGGCATGCCCTGGCGTTGGTAGAAGCGGCCAACAGTCATTTCCTTGCCGGCGAGATGATCCCGGCCAAGGTCGATCTTCAACCGTGCATCGCGGGCATAGGCACTATCGGGGAAGCGGTTAATGACTTCCTGCAGGGACGCCATGGCAATCGTGGTTTGGCGCTGATCGCGCTGCGCATCGGTGATTTGTTCATATTGGCAGAGTGCGCGCAGGTAATAGGCATAGGCGATATCGCGATGCGCCGGGTGCAGCTGAATGAAGCGGTCCAGCGCGCCGATGGCTTCCGTGAAGCGGTTGCGCAGATATTCGCCATAAGCGGCCATCAGCTTCGCGCTGGTGGCCCAGGTGGAATACGGATGCTCTCTTTCTACGGCGTCAAAATATTCGACCGCCCGCGCGTAATTGCGCGCCCGCAGATTTTCCATGCCCTGCGCATAGAGGGTCTGCGGTTCCTGGTCGGCTGCATTGGCGACGCCGCGGCGCAGTGAGGGGTCCGCCCCGGTACTGGCCTTGGGCGCCAAATCACCGCAGGCCGCGAGGGACAGGAGAAAAAGGGGCGTCAGGAAATGGCGCATGATCTCTGCAATATGTGGCTCACGACAGCATATAGCATGGGCGGGCCAGAGGCGAAGGCCCTGGCGCGCCTTAGGCGTAACTGGGTACCCGCAACTTGCTGCTACGGGCCACCGGCTGGTGTTCCATCATGGGTTGGCCCACCACCCGCCACGCCTTGGGATCCGCAAAAAGCGCGCGGAGCAGCTGGTTATTCAGGGCATGGCCGGACCGGCTACCGGAAAACCGGGCGCGGAGCGGGGCCCCGGCCAGGGCCAGATCACCCACCATATCCAGCATCTTGTGGCGGACAAATTCATCAGGCCGGCGCAGGCCACCAGGATTGAGGATGTTTTGCCCATCCACCACCACGGCATTGGCCAGGCTGCCCCCTTGGGCCAGACCAGCCGCCTGCAAACGCGCGACATCCTCGGCCAGGGCAAAAGTACGGGCATCCGCCAAACCATCCCGGAAGCCTTCCGGCGTCAGGCGGAAGGCCAATTCCTGGCGGCCAATGGCTGTATTCGGGAAATCAATTTCCAGCACGGCATCCAACGCGGCTTCCGCATTGGGGCGCAATTCGGCAAAGGCGCCATTCTCATCCTCAACGCGCACGGGGCGGAGAACTTCAATGGCTTGGCGGGGCGCGGCCGAGGTCACGACACCGGCGCATTCGATCAGGAACAGGAAGGGGCTGGAGGACCCATCCATGATGGGGATTTCCGGGCCATCCACTTCCACAATGGCGTCATCAATGCCGGCGCCAACCAGGGCCGCCATGATATGTTCAATGGTGCCAATGCGCGCTTCGGGCTTTTCCGGATGGGCGATGGCGGTGCAAAGCCGCGTATCGACCACGAGATCGTAGCGGGCGGGCACATCAATACCAAGATCGCTACGACGGAACACAATCCCGCGGCCGAGTTCGGCGGGCCGCAGCGTCAAGGACAGGCGGCGCCCCGTATGCAGGCCGTCACCCACGCAGCCGATAGGGGCCTTGAGTGTCCTGCGCCGACCATTCTCTGCGGGAAGAAAACCGTCCATCATAGCCTTCAATTCGGGGTCGGAAGCGGAACGACATGCCCACCTTTTCCAGACCGACTATCACAATCCCATGATCCATGGGGAAAAGCGATTCAAGCCTTGTTTCTCTATATTACGACATAACACATTGAATTTACTCAATTGGTGCGATGCAAAATAGGGCAAAATCAAGGCCATTGCCCAAATCGCCCGGCGACAAGAATATGTGAAGCCCGCGGATCATTCCCGGCGCAACACAGTATCCACCAAACGATCCGCCCAAGGCTGGCTTTGAAAGGCGGCGCGCAGATCGGCTTCGACATAATGGTTTTCCACCCATTCCAGGAACGGGATGTCGGGATGCGCCTGCTGAAAGGTGGCGAAGTGGTGGAAAAACGCATCCAGAATGCCGGTGCGTGCCGCCGCGATATGCCCATGGCGAAGCGATAATTGCCTCAGCGCCGCGCCAACCGGTCGGCCTTGCAGCAAAAGCCAGATTCCGGCGGCCAAGCCGGTACGGTCCGCACCGGATTTGCAATGGATCAGCGCGGGTTCTGCCATGTTCCGGAAAATCTCCGCCAGGCGCAGGATGCGGTCCTTATGCGGGGCGCCGCGGCTTTCGAAGGGCGCATCGATATGGGCCAATCCAAGCCGCGCAGCCTCTGCCCGGCTCAGCGCATCCGCGCCGCAATCTTCACGCCGGCCGCGGAGATTGATGAGGGTCTTGAGACCATGCCGCCGCGCGGCCTGGCGCAATTGCCAGGGCAGCGGATGGTTGGAGCGGTAAAGCCGCCCGGCTTCCACCACACTCCAATTCCGCCAGCCGAAGCGAAGCAGCGCGTGATCGACCAGGAGCGCATTGGCCCAGATGGCGGCGCGGGTCATGTCGCGGGGCGCGCGCTATTCCAGCCGCGCGCCAGAAACCCGCACCGCTTCCTGCCACATGGGGCGTTCACGTTCCGCCCGGGCCAGCATTTCCTCGGGCGTTGACCAAACGGCTTCCGCCCCAACCCGAATGAAGCGTTCCTTCACGGCGGGATCGGCCACGATCCGCCGCAGGGCGCCGTTGATCCGTTCAATCGCCACGCGCGGCGTACCGGCCGGGAAGACAAAACCCTGCCAGGAGGAGACGACGAAGTTTTCCACCCCCGCTTCGGCCATGGTCGGCACATCCGGCATGGTCGGCCAGCGGGTGGCGGAAGTGACGGCCAAGGCCCGCATCCGGCCTTCCTGGATCACCGGCACATAGGACGCCAGATTATCGAGGGCGGAATCGAGATCGCCAGAGAGCATGGCAGGAATGATCTGCGCCGCGCCCCGGAAGGGCACATGGGTCCCTTCTACCTTCGCGCGTTCCGCGAAAAGCGCGCCGGTCAAATGCCCGGTGGTGCCAACGCCTGGCGAGCCATAGGTGAAACCACCGCGCTTGGCGCTCACCCAGCCTTTGAAATCCGCGAGGTTGCGCGAAGGATTATGTTGGCTGGAAACCACCACAACATTCGGCAAATCCCAGGCAATGCCAACCGGCACCAAATCCCGCGCAGGATTATAGGGCAGGCGTGAATAGAGATAGCTATTGATCACCAGATGCCCGACCGAGGCGATGCCCATGGTATAGCCATCCGGTGTGGCCTTGGCAGTCGCATCAATGCCGATATTGCCCCCCGCGCCGGGGCGATTTTCGATGATGAAGTTCTGCCCCAGGATCGGTTGCAGCAATTCGCAATAGAGCCGCACCAAGACATCGGTTGAACCCCCCGGCGGCCAGGGCACAATGACGCGCACGGGCCTGACGGGCCATTCACCTTGGGCCCTGGCGATGGTTGGCGTGGCCAGCAAAGCGGCAGCAAGCAAAGGGCGGCGCGAAATCATGTCATCCTCCGGCGATGGGGCGTGGGCGGGATATAGAGACGCGTAAGACCGCTTGCCAAGGGCGCCACTGATATCGCCACCAAGCAATGTGAGGTGCGGCTTGCCCGCCACATGCCAGCATTTCGGCCGCTTTGGGTTAGACAGCCGCCCTAAATGCGTCAATAATACTGACCAAACAGGGGTCCAGGGAGCCATGCCGGTAAGGGGCAGCGCCGCGGTGGTGGAAGTGACGGAAACACGCATCCTGCCAGCAGGACACAACCTGCTCTTTCTGCGGGAGGAGGAGCTGCGCCTTGCGCAGGATTTGCTGTTTTTCGGCTATCGCGACTTCACCGCTGGCGCTGATCAGATCCTGGCCGGGCTTGGCATGGGGCGCGCGCATCATCGCGTATTGCATTTTGTGGGTCGGCGGCCCGGCATCACGGTTGGCGACCTTTTGGGTATCCTGGGCATCACCAAGCAAAGCCTTGGGCGCGTGCTGCAACCGCTGATGCAGGAGGGCTATGTGATCCAGGCCACCGGGGAAAATGACCGGCGGCAAAGATTGCTCTCCCTCACTGACAAGGGTGTTGCCTTGGAAAGGCAGCTTTTTGATTGTCAGCGCGAAACCGTCATGCGCGCCTATCGCGAAGCGGGTCCGGCGGCGGTGGATGGGTTTCGCCGCGTCATGCGTGGGCTGATGGGCGAGGATGCGCGCAGCCATTTTGCGCGGCTTGAAGGGCCGGAGGCCGGCGGCAGAAGATGAGCCAAGCGGAAGAAGCAGCGCATATCCTGGTGGTGGATGATGATGTGCGGCTGCGCGCCTTGTTGCAGCGTTTTCTGACCGAACAGGGCTTTCGCGTCAGCACCGCCGCCGATGCCGCCGCCGCCCGCGCCGCCTTGGCGGATATGGCCTTCGACCTCATGGTGCTGGATGTCATGATGCCGGGTGAGACGGGGCTTGAGCTTACTGCATCCTTGCGTGAAAAAGGCCAGGATGTACCGATCCTGATGCTGACGGCGCGTGGTGCGCCGGATGATCGCATCGCGGGGCTTGAACAAGGCGTCGATGACTATCTCGCCAAGCCCTTTGACCCGCGTGAATTGGCACTGCGCATTCGCACCATTCTGCGCCGCGCCGTGCCAAGCCCCCTGCCCGCGCAGAATCTTGCGCCAATGCAAATCGGCAATCGTTGGTTTGATATTGAACGTGCGGAATTGCGCGGACCGGATGGCATTATTCGCCTGACCGGGGGGGAAGCTGCCTTGCTGCAAGCCCTGGCCCGCCGCGCTGGCGAGATTTTGAGCCGGGAAGATATTGGCGAAGCCCTCGGCACACCGGATGCCGGTGAACGCGCCATTGATGTGCAGGTGACCAGGCTCCGCCGCAAGGTGGAGCCAGACCCGCGCGAGCCACGCTTTATCCAGACCATTCGTCATCGTGGTTATGTTTTGAGGCCCGGGCCGTGACCAACCGCGACCAGGGCTTGCGCCGGCTGGTGCCGCGCGGGCTTCTGGGCCGCGCCCTGCTGATCATTCTGGTGCCGCTGGTTCTGTTGCAGGCCGTTGCCTTGCAGCTTTTCTACGGCAGCCATGTTGATGTGATTTCCCGTCGCCTGGCTGCCGGTGTTTCGGGTGATGTTGCCATGGTTGTCGGTTTGCTTGATCGATTTTCCGGCACCGAGGAGCGCGGCTGGATTTTTCGTGAAGCAGCCTGGCGGCTTGATCTTTCGCTGGCATTTGAAACAGGCGCCACCTTGGTGAGCGCGGGCGGTCGCCCGGCCGCCATGCCGTGGTTGCCGCTGGAAGAAGATCTGGCCGCAGCCATGCAGGAACGCGTGCGCCTGCCCTTCGATGCCGATTGGCAAAGCGATCGGCGCAGTGTGATCATTCGCGTGCAATTGCCTGATGGCGTGCTGAATGTTGAAGTGCCGCGCAAGCGCCTGTTCAGCGGCACGCTATATCTTTTCGTTATTTGGCTGGTGAGTTCGTCCCTGCTGCTTTTTCTGGCGGCAGCGATTTTCATGCGTAATCAGGTGCGCGCCTTGCGCAAAATCTCCGCCGCCGCGGAAGCTTTTGGCATGGGGCGCACCAGCGGGCCGATGAAGCCCGAAGGTGCGAGCGAAGTGCGCCAGGCCGCCATGGCCTTCAACCGCATGGAAGAACGCATTCGCCGCTTTGTGGATAGCCGGACGGAAATGCTCGCTGGCATCAGCCATGATTTACGCACGCCGCTGACGCGGCTGCGCCTGGGGCTGGCCATGTTGCCGGATACGGCGCGCGATGATGCCGCCGCCATGACCGAAGATATCGAGGAGATGGACCGGCTGATCGGCATTTACCTTGCCTTTGCGCGCGGTGAGGGTGTGGAGCAGCCAGAGGAGGTTGATCTGGCCGCCCTGTTGCGCACCACCCTGGCGCAGGCGCAACGCGATGGCGCAGATGTAAATTATACCGGCCCGGAAACCATGGAGGTATCGCTGCGCGCTGACGCCATGCGGCGCTGCATCGGCAATCTATTGGCCAATGCGCGCAAGCATGCACGCCATGTCAGCGTGAGCCTTTCACGCCATCCACGCGGGGAAACCAAACACTGGGCGGATATTTGCATTGATGATGATGGCCCAGGTATTCCCCTCGCCGCCCGAGAGGAAGTCTTCAAGCCCTTCACCAGCCTGACGCCGGGCGGCACAGGATTGGGGCTGGCCATCGCGCGCGATATTGCCCGCGCGCATGGTGGTGATGTTTATCTGGAAGACAGCCCGATGGGCGGCCTACGCGCGCGGATCCGCCTGCCGGTTTGAAGGGGGGCGCGGATCGCTGGTCACGCCCAAGGTCTCACGCCCAAAGTTAAAGAACGCGGCGCGCCACCACATCCAGTTTCGCCAGCAGATCAGCATCGCGCTTTTCGGGTGCGGTGATCAGCGCATGTTCCAAGGCGCGGTCGCAGCCCGCCGGGCAGGGGCCGCGTGCTGCGCCCAAGCCTGGCACGACAGTCTTCACCAAGGCGCGCGCCTTATCGGCATTGGAGAAAAGCACCTTCACGACCTGATCCACGGTTACCGCATCATGTTCCGGGTGCCAGCAATCGAAATCCGTCACCATGGCAACGGTGGCGTAGCAAAGCTCGGCTTCGCGCGCGAGTTTTGCTTCGGGCATATTGGTCATGCCAATCACGCTGCAGCCCCATGACCGATAGAGTTCACTTTCTGCCTTGGTGCTGAATTGCGGGCCTTCCATGACAAGATAGGTGCCGCCGCGCGTGACGGGCAACGCCAGCTTGCGCGCCGCGGCTTCCAGCGCGTCACCCAAGCGCGGGCAGACCGGGTGGGCGACCGAGACATGCGCGACACAGCCGGTACCGAAGAAGGATTTCTCGCGCGCGAAGCTGCGGTCAATGAATTGATCGACAATGACGAAATGACCCGGCGGCAAATCTTCCCGCAATGATCCAACGGCAGAAAGTGAGATGATTTCCGTGCAGCCGATCCGCTTCAGCGCATCAATATTGGCGCGGTAATTCAGCGCGGAGGGTGGTGTGGGATGGCCGCGCCCATGCCGGGGCAGAAAGGCGCAAGGCACGCCTTCCAGCCGCCCGGTCAGGATTTCATCCGAAGGATCACCCCAAGGTGTGCGCACCTTCACCCAGCGGCGATCTTCCAGGCCTTCAATGTCATAAAGCCCGGATCCGCCGATCAGGCCGATCATGGGTTGGATATCGGGGGCGGCGGTATTCATGGGCGCGGTCCATCCAGGGCGGTTGCGGGCGGGCATTTAGCGCAAGCGGCGCATTCATGCTAACCCCGCCCCGGACGTGAAGGAGGCAAGGCTATGGCCCTGCGCATGGTGATTTTCCTGGCCCTGGCGCTGGCTGCCTGCGAAAAGACCGAAAACCAAAGCGCTTTCGGCCCGCGCGGCACGGCGCTGCCGCCGCCCGGCCTGCAGCAGTAATAACCCGCGCGCTTTCGAGCAGATCACGTTCAGATGGCATCATCTGAACGGGTGAAGATGCCCGAAAAACAAAGAACGAGAGCGGGTTGCGTGAACCCATGTGAACGCAACACGACCTAGCGCCCCAGAAGCGCGCCCAAGCGGGACGCGCATCGGGGCGATCCGCGGCGGGTCAAACGGGATCAGGTCTCAGCGCCGCCATTCACCTGGATCATTTGGCCATTCACGAAGGCGCCGCCATCCGACACCAGCATGGAAACCACCGCGGCGATTTCATGCGCTTCACCCAGCCGGCCCACCGGCACGCGCGACACCATGCTGGCGATGTGGTGGCGGGAGGCTTCATCATCGCGCTCACCGGCGATGGGGCCGGGGGAGACCGCATTGGTGGTGATGCCCTTGGCGCCGAATTCCTTGGCCAAGGCTTTCGTCAGCCCCCAAAGCCCATGCTTGGAAACCGAAACCGCCGCGCGGCCATTATAGCCATGAATGGCATTCATGCCGAGCAGGTTCACAATCCGCCCCCAGCCACGATCGAGCATCCCCGGCAGGCAGGCGCGTGCCAGCCAGACGCTGGAATCGAGATCCACCGAAATCACGCGGCGCCAATCCGCGTCGCTCATCTCCAGGAAGCGCCCATCGGGGCGAAGTGCCGCGTTATTCACCAGCACATCCACCGCGCCGAACTGCGCAATCGCTTCTGCCGCAATGCGTGCGCATTCTTCCGGACGACCAACATCCGCCATGGCAACCATGGCCTGCACGCCGTGAGTGCGGGCTTCCGCCGCCACGGCTTCGCAGGCATCGCGGCTGCGTGACCCATTGATCACGACATTGAAGCCCATGCGCGCCAGATCGAGCGCAATGGCGCGGCCGATATTGCGGCCTGAGCCGGTAATCAGGGCAGTTTTGCGATTTTCGGTCATGTCTTGGTCTTTCAGTTAAGCGCAAGCGAGAAGTCTACACAGGCTTTCAAGCCCTCGGAATAGTGCCTACCAGGCCACGGCGACGCCACCGCCACCGCGTGGATCGGCACCGCCGGCGGGCTTGCCATCACGCAGCAGGATGGCATGCGCGCGGCTCATGGTCGGGTCATAGGAAATGGGGGAATGGCGCACCTCATGCCCCAGGGCCTTGAGCGCTGCCACCACATCGCCCTGCACGCGCGCTTCGCAGAATACCGGCCCGCCTTCGCAATGGATGCGCGGGAAGGAAACCGCTTCCACCGCCGACATGCCGAAATCAATCGCATTGATGATGGTGGTGAGCACGGCAGAGATGATCACGCTGCCGCCCGGCGCGCCGACAATCAGCCAGGGCTCATCATCCTTATAGACAATGGTGGGCACCATGCCGGTGGTGCGCGCCTTGCCGGGTGCGATGCTATTGGCGCGGCCCGGGCGCATATCAAATAGCTTCATGGCGTTGTTCCAATTGAAGCCAAGCCCTGGTGTCACCACACCGGCGCCGGTGCCGAGCGTATGCGTGACAGAAACGCAATTGCCCGCCGCATCCCAGACGGAAAGATGCGTGGTGCAGGAAGGGGGTTCACCAATCCGCCCACCGGGCAGCCATCCATCCCGGATGCGCTTCGCCCATGCGGCGGCGCGGTCCTTGGACATGAGCGATTCAGTGGGGACCGAGACAAAATCCGGATCGCCCAGTGCTTCATCCCGGTCGTGATGCGCGGCGGCCATGGCGCGCGCCACCAGATCATAATGCCCGGCACTGCCGGCAGGCAGCGCGCCCAGGTCGAATTGTTCCAGAATATTCAGCATGGCGATCAGCACGGCGCCCGATCCGGGTGGCGGGTTGGAGGAGATTTTATAGCCGCGATAGGTGCCAATCACGGGCGCGCTTTCACGCACGCGGTAATCGCGCAAATCATCGGCGGTGATGAAGGCGCCGTTTTGCGCGAAGTCATTGATGATCTGCCCGGCAATCTCGCCCGTATAAAAATCCTGCGCGCCCATGGCGGCGAGGCGTTCCAGCGTGTGGGCCATTTCCGTATGCACGAGCTTGTCGCCCACTTCATGCAATTGGCCGGTCTGGTTCAGATAAAGCGCCGCACAGGCTTCGGTTTTTGTCACGCGCTGCATGCCGCTGGGCAGGCCGGGCTGGGGTTTGCGTTCCAGGAAATCACGGAAGAAGGGCGTCACCAGCACGCCATCCCGCGCCATGGCGATGGCGGGCGCCAGCAGATCGGCCCAATCCATGCTGCAAAACTGCGCGTGGAAATGCGCGAAGCCCGCCACCGTGCCGGGGGTCATGATGGCGGTATAGCCAAGCTCGGCCCGATGATCGTCAAACAGCGCATAGCCGGAGATCTCGGATTTGCCCTGGCTATCGGCCGCCCACATATCGGCGCGCACCTTGGCGCCCGCGCGGGCATGGAAATCAATCATGCCCTGGCGGCCGGTTTTGGCGTCGCGGAATTGCAAAGTGCCCATGCCGCCAATGCCGCACATGAAGGGGTCTTGCACCATCTGGCAAAAGGCAGTCGCAACGGCGGCGTCAAAGGCATTGCCGCCACGGCGCAGAATTTCTGCCCCGACATCCGCGGCGCGGGGTTGTGGGCAAACGACGATGCCTTTGATCTTGGCCATGGGGGTTCCTCCATTTGGGAATATGCCAGCACGAAGCGGCGCGATGCGCCATGGTGCTTGACGCCGCGCGGCGCACGGGCAGCATGGGCGCCATGACAGATACTGCCGAAACCATCCTGCTCCGCCACCTTCTGGAAACGCCGGAGGCCGCCATTCCCGAAGCGGCGCGGGAGGCTGCGCGCATCTTTTTGCTGGATGGGCTCGCGGTTGGCGTCGCGGGCATGGCGCATGCGGCGCGGGCGGGATTGCTCTCGGCCGCGCGCGGTTGGGGTGCGGGGGAGGAAGCGAGGCTCTGGGGTGATGGCGCGAAGCTGCCGGCGTCTCAGGCCGCTTTCATGAATGCGTTTCAGGCGCATGCGCTGGAATTTGATGCCATCCATGAAGCCGCCGTGGTGCATGCCATGACGCCGACAGTTTCGGCCGCCATGGCCGAGGCAGAAAGGCAAAGCGGCTTGGGCCAGACGGTTTCGGGCGCGCGCTTCATGGCGGCGGTGATCCTGGGGCTTGATCTGGCCTGCACCATAGGTGCTGCGGCACGCGGCCCGATGCGCTTCTTCCGCCCGGCAACGGCGGGGATGTTTGGCGCTTATGGCGCGGTGGCCCGCTTGCGCGGCTTCGATCTGGCCACAGCTTCGGCAGGCGCGGGGCTTTTGCTCGGGCAGATCCCCGGCACCATGCAGGCCCATTCGGAAGGGTCCATGGCGCTGCCGGTGCAAATGGGCTTCGCCGCCATGGCGGGGCTACGCGCGGCGGATTTGGCGGCAGCGGGTGCCGCGGGGCCGGCGCAATGGCTGACCGGGCCCTTCGGATTTTTGAAACTGACCGAACCTGAGCATGATCTGGCGCCTGGCCTAGCCGCGCTTGGTAGCACCTGGCAGGTGACGCGGTTGGCCCATAAACCCTTCCCCTCTGGCCGGCTCACGCATCCCGCGATTGATGGCGTGCAGCGGTTGATGGCGGCGCATGGGGTCAGTGCTGAAGCTGTGGCGGCGGTGCGGCTTCATTTGCCGCCACTTGCGATGCGCTTGGTGGGGCGGCCCATCAAGCCGGACCTGACCGGCAATTACGCACGGCTTTGCCTGCCCTATGTGGTGGGGCGCACGCTGCTTTCGGGCAGTGTCGGGCTTGGCGATTTTTCGGACGCCTTGCTGCGCGATCCCGCAACGCATGCCTTGGCGGCCCGGGTTGCCTTGCTGGGCGATGGCAATACGGATGAAAACGCCGTGGTGCCGCAGCGCGTGGAAATCGCGTTGCGTGATGGCACTGTGCTGGAGCAGCGTGTTGAAGCGGCGCTCGGCAGCCCCGAAAACCCGCTGCCGCGCGCGGCGCAAATCGCCAAGGTGAAGGCGTGTTTCGCGGGCATTCTGCCGGCGGATCGGGCCGCTTCGCTGGTCGCCGCAATCGCGACATTGGAAAAAATGCCCGATGCGGCAGCTTCGCTGATGACCCATTTGGTACATCAGCCATGAAGCGCTTTCGCGCATTATGGGTCAATTCGCTGTCGATATTTTCGACTATTCTTTTTCTGAGCGCCTGCGCTGCTGATCCATCGGTCAGCATGATGGGATCCGAAACGCGCCAACTGGTCGCAATCAGTCCAGGGATGCATACGCTAAGCGGACCCGTCGCAACCTTCGACCCACAGAACCCATCTGTTGATCTGCGCTTGCCATCAGGGCGCGCCCGGCCGCCGCTGATCATTTTTGTGCATGGTGGGGGCGGCATGCGCGATAGCCTAGCGGCCATGGCGGCGTTCCATGCAGCGGGTGTCGCCGTGCTGGGCTTCGATGCCTATCGCATGAACGGGTTTGAACGCGATTGGCGCTTCTGGGTACAGAATATGACGTATGAAGCGCGTCAGCGAATGATCTATACCAGCGCCTTGGGCGCCTATCATTGGGCCATCACCCAGCCAGGGATCGATGTATCGCGCGTTTATATCTACGGTTTATCGAATGGCGCCGATGTTGTTGCGAATCTTGCCGCGGTGGTGGACCCAGCCCATGTACGCGCCGTATTCGCAGAAGGCCTGGCCGGTGCCGGGCTTGGTCTGCCCGATCACTTGCGCGTGCCGGTAAGGGCCATTTTCGGCAAGTTGGATAATTACGCCGGTCGCACAGCGGATGATCTCCGCTGGCAGCGACGCGTGCCCTGCGCGCTGAATGTAGCAGTGTTTGACCGGCCACCTGGCAATGCTGCCCAGTGCAACCGTGATGTAAACCCCCATGGCCGCACCCAGGCACCAGCCGATTGGGTACAGACACGAAAATCTCAAGGCGCTGATGTAGAGATGTGGTTCTATGACAATGCCGCGCATGGCATTTTCACAGGCCCCTTGCGGCAGCAAATGATGCAGTGGCCCGGTATGTTGGCGCATGCATCTATTGGTGCGGATGATGCAGCGCGGGCAGCGCTGCTTGCGGATGTTCTGGCGCTGATCAATCGATCAGCGCCCTAGAAGCTGGCGTTTTGCCGCTTCAGACCGCGCTATTCACGCCAAGCCGCTTTGCGGTGCCGATGATATTGGCCCAGGTGTCTTGCGGCAGCGGCACACCATCAGCGAGCCGTTCCGCACGCCGCGTGGCTTCCGGCTGACCTGGCAGCAGCACCGGCGCGGCGGGGTCTGCCGGGCGGGTTGCCGCAATCCAATCGGCATAGGCCAGCCCCATGCGTTCAAACTCCGCCTGGGTGCCGAAATGCTTGGGCGAGATGAAAATGGCAAGCATGCCATTGGCAATACGTGAACGTTCCGTCACCGGGCCGCTCGTGCCGCCGGCGGTCAGGCAGCCCGCGAGCATTTCGCACATGAAGGCCAGGCCCGAACCCTTATGTTCACCAAAGGCGCGAATGGCGCCGGTGCCCTTCGAAACATCGCGCGGGCCCACGGCTTCATAAGGGCCGTAAAGCGTGTGCGGGTCGGTGGAAAGCCGGCCATCGGCTTCGATCAGCGCACCTTCCGGCAGCGCCTTGCCGCCAGAAGAAGCCACCAGAACCTTGCCTTCCGCGACCAGCGATGTCGCGAAATCCAGCACGATCGGCCGGCCGGGCAGCGGCACGCCAATGGAGACCGGATTGGTGGAAAACCGCCGTTCCACGCCACCAAAAGGTGCCACCAGCACCGATCCGGCGACATTGACGAAATGGATGGAAATCAGCCCCGCGGCCATGGCCTGTTCGGCATAGGCGCCAACCCGGCCGATATGGCCCGCATTGCGCAATGCCGTGATGCAAACGCCGTTTTCCACCGCGCGCTTGATGCCAAATTCCACGGCTTGCGGCGCCACGGTTTGGCCGAAACCCCATTTGCCATCAATCACGGCGAAGGAACCGCCATCTGTCACCACATCGGCGGTCTGGCCCTTCAGCACATAACCCGCTTCCAACCATTCCACATAGCGCGGCACGCGTACCACGCCGTGGCTGTCATGCCCGGCCAGATTGGCATCCACCAAATGGCGGCTGATGCGCTGGCTTTCCGCGCCATCACAGCCGGCCGCCTGAAACACATTGGCAACCAGGCCATCAAGCGCTTCGGCATTGACCATCACATAGGGATTGCTGCCCATCACTCGAACTCCGCAAAAGGAAAAACGCGCCGGGGGCAAAGCCCGGCGCGGCGCGATCACATGGCGGCGACTTTTTTCGCCTGAGGTGCGAGCAGCCGCATATAGGTCGGCGTTACCAGCATTTCAGTGATATTGGCGCGCGCCGGCATGGTGGCGACGAAAAGCGCCATGGCCGCCAGATCTTCCGGTTGCAGCAGGCGTTCAATATCTTCCTGCGGCACGGGTTCTGGCCGGTTCTTCAGGATATCGGTCGCGACTTCGCCGGGGCAGATGCAGCAGGAACGGATGTTATGAATGCCGTTTTCCTGATTGATGCTTT
>JACCED010655686.1_pt1 | contig 15106 bp, 16 predicted proteins | sample 7455021 | NCBI WGS metagenome assembly JACCED01 (sample SAMN15323456, study PRJNA562643) | freshwater metagenome | isolation source: river surface water | place: USA:Blue River Watershed | collected 2017-08-19 | reverse complement strand
TCGGTTCTTTGGCTAGAAAGGCTCATCGATGACAACCGATCTTCTTGGATCACTTAAGACATACCTCACCAAACTTTCAGATGGAGAGAAGACTCCTCAAGAAGTTGCAGCAGCAATCAACTCATGGGCACGCGAGAGCGCAGATTCTCTCAAGACAAAGATCCATGAAGAGGTTGAGGCTGCCGCTTTGAAGCTCGGCTTTGTAAAGCGTGAAGAGTTTGATCGGTTAGTGGCGCGCGTTGATGCAATTGAACCAGCTAAGAAGTCAGCACCAGTTAAGAAGGCGGCTCCTGTTAAGAAGGCGGTTCCAAAGAAGTCGACAGCAAAGAAAGCGCCGGCTAAGAAGTCAGCAGCCAAGAAGAGCGGAGTGAAGAAGTGAGCTTTGAGAACTCTTCTCAGAACCAGGATCAGGCCAATGCAGGCGAGCTCACACTCGTTGACGAAGTCAAAGTTGAACTCAACGATATCGATTCCAGTGATCTGAGCGAACACTCTGCTCGCTTTGAAGCCCTCCATGGAAAGTTGCAGGAGGCTCTCTCCACTATCGACGGTCTCTAGGGAGAGCGTTCTTCAGGGAGTAGGCGTGCATATATGAAGACTCGATTAGATGCAGAGTTGGTGAGACGTGAATTGGCACGCTCGCGTGAACAGGCTGCAGATTTAATCGAGTCTCGTTCTGTTCTCGTCAATGGAATTCCTGCCACAAAGCCGGCCACTCAAGTTGATGCCGAGACATCAATCGTTCTGGCGGGAAAACGTGATGACTTTGTCTCACGCGGTGGCCACAAATTGGCTGGGGCTCTTGAAGTCTTCTCAGATGTCGTTATCGCCGGAAAGGTCTGTCTCGATGCTGGCGCTTCCACTGGTGGTTTTACCGATGTTCTTCTCCGAGCAGATGCAAAGAAAGTGATCGCAGTAGATGTTGGTTACGGCCAACTCGCATGGGAACTGCGCCAAGATGAGCGTGTTGTTGTCCTTGATCGCACCAATATCCGCCATTTAACGGGGGATATGGTCGGTGAAGAGGTTGAGATCGTTGTTGCAGATCTCTCTTTCATCTCGCTCTCATTAGTTCTCCCTGCACTTGCCGCCGTATCAAAGGCATCTGCTGATTATCTTTTAATGGTCAAACCTCAATTTGAAGTTGGACGCGAACGTCTAGGTGCAGGCGGAGTTGTCCGTGATCCATCTCTACGCCGCGCAGCTGTCTTAGATGTCGCACAGTCGGCATACGATGTCGGTCTTGGAACAATGGGGATCGCTGCAAGTCCGCTTCCAGGGCCTGCTGGAAATGTTGAGTACTTCTTATGGTTACGCCGAGGAGCACCAGCAATCGATGAAGCAGCACTCGATCGTGCAATTGAGATGGGACCAGCATAATGAGTAGCCGTAGAGCCATTCTCGTAATCAATGCAACGCGCGAAGAGGCAGTTACCGCAGCAAGAACTCTCGTAGCCTTGCTGAATAAGAAAGGTTTTGAACTATCAACTGCATCTGCTGTTGATATCGCAGGGTTATCTCGCACAAGTATCGAGGATCTTCCTGAATCTGAGATCGTTATCGTTCTAGGTGGCGATGGCACCATTCTTCGTGGCGCAGAGATCGCACGTACACGCAATATTCCTTTATTGGGCGTCAACCTTGGACATGTTGGTTTTATGGCAGAGGTTGAGAAACTCTCTCTCGAATCTGTGGCGGCGAGTGTTGTAGCTAAGAGTTATGCAACAGATCCTCGAATGATCCTTGCCTACTCAGTCGAGCGTAACGGTCAAGTGATCTCGCGCGGTTGGTCACTTAATGAGGTAACGATCGAACGTACTGAGAGCACGATGGTTGAACTCTTGGTCCAGGTAGATCGCAGACCGCTCTCGAGATGGGGTTGTGATGGACTTATTGCAGCCACACCAACTGGTTCAACTGCTTATGCATTCTCTGCAGGGGGCCCAATTTTGTGGCCGAATCTCGATGCAGTTGTACTCCTCCCAATTAGCGCCCACGCTCTCTTCTCGCGTCCAATGGTGATCTCACCTCAATCAGAAATTGTTGTTGAGATCGAATCACGTAAGGCAACTCTTTCAGCAGATGCGCTCCGTGAATTCTCATTGATGCAGGGCGACCGAGTTTCAATTACCGGAGACTCTTCTGTGGTTCATCTGGCACACGTTCAGCCAACTCTCTTTACCGATCGTCTTGTTGCAAAATTCAAATTACCGGTAGAGGGCTGGCGCGGTGAGTGAACGCTCCTATCTAGAAGAGATCTCAATACGCAATCTTGGCATTATTGATTCGAGCTCTCTTGAGTTGAGTAAGGGGCTAAACGTGCTCACCGGTGAGACCGGCGCCGGAAAGACGATGATCCTCACAGCGCTCTCACTTCTACTGGGTGCTAAATCAGATAGCGCTCTTGTCCGCCATGGAAATGAACGTTTGGTTACCTCAGCAACCTTTTCGATTCCGCCATCCATGGTTTCGCAGATTCATGATCGCGGCGGATTAGTTGAAGATGGTTCGCTCATTCTCACGCGTTCTGTAACTAGTGACGGAAAGAGTAAAGCGACCGCATCGGGAGCTACGGTCAACGCCTCTACATTGGGTGAGATTACCGAGCCGCTCATTGCAATTCATGGGCAATCTGCCAATACTCAGATTGTTAAGCCCGTTCGTCAGCGAGAACTTCTCGACCTCTTTGCAGGTCAATCTCTGGCCGCCGAGCTTGAAAAGTATGGCCAGGTATTTGCCTCTTATAACGAGGTAAAGGCAAAACTCAAATCGTTAATCTCAAATCTTTCCGCTCGAGATACACAGATCGCCGAACTCGAACAACTGACAAAGCAGTGGGCTACACTCAAACCAACTCGTAATGAGTTCGCTGCAGTTGAAGATGAGATCCGGAAGTTGGGCAGCGTTGAAGATTTACGCATCGCAGCCTCTGGATCTGCTGCAGCAATCGGTGAAGAAGATGCCGGAGTGCTCACAGTCTTAGGCCAGGCGCGTAAATTTCTTGAGACAGCAAAGGGAAAAGATAGTGTGCTCGATGAGATTGCGTCCCACATCGCAGAAGCCTTCTTCCTCATCGATGATGCGCACGCTTCCCTTACTTCATATATGGCATCTCTTGATGCAGATCCTGCGCGCTTGGATTTCTTGCAAGAACGTAAATCAGCTCTTGTCGCCTTTGTGAAGAAGTGGGGAGGTTCTAGCAGCATCGATGACGAGATGGCAGAGATTGCCCAGCGCGTGAAGAGCGCTAAAGAGACGATTGCAGATCTTCAGGGTGGTCAGGATCGCATCACTGAGATGGAGTCCGAACTAAAAGTAATCAAAGGTGAGCTCTTATCCAGCGCCAAGAGAGTTACCGCTGCACGTATGGCTGCGGCAGAGAGCCTTGGAACGCTCGTTACGCAAGAGCTGGCAGGGTTATCGATGCCGCACACGCGTTTCTATACAGATGTACTCTCTCCAGATTATGCGGGCTCTCTTAAGGAGAGTGACTTCACTGCTACCGGTTGCGATGAAGTCGTGATGTCAATACAGGCACATAAGGATGGACCGAAGGTTGCATTAGGTAAGGGTGCATCTGGTGGTGAAATGTCACGGATCATGTTGGCACTTGAAGTTGTTATTGCAGCAAGTGCGCCAGTTGGAACCTATATCTTTGACGAGGTTGATGCCGGAGTTGGTGGTAAGGCTGCAATTGAAGTAGGTAGACGTTTGCACGCCCTCTCCAAACATGCGCAAGTCATTGTCGTGACACATCTTCCTCAAGTTGCCGCATGGGCAGATCGCCACTTTGTGGTGGCAAAAGATAGTGATGGTCAGATCGTGCAATCAGGAGTAAGTCAGCTCGATGACCAGGCCAGGGTGACCGAGATCGCACGAATGCTCGCCGGGCTCGATGAGTCGGTGAGCGCTCAAGAACACGCAGGCGAACTCCTAGCGATGCGGGCTCTCTAGCGGGTAAAACGCTGATAGGTTTGACCCCCATGGGCCAAGCACATGTGACTAAGCATATTTTTGTAACCGGGGGAGTCGCCTCAAGTTTAGGCAAGGGACTCACAGCATCAAGTCTAGGAAGACTCTTAGTCTCACGCGGAATTCGCGTCACAATGCAGAAACTCGACCCATATCTCAACGTTGACCCAGGGACGATGAATCCCTTCCAACACGGAGAAGTCTTCGTTACCGATGATGGCGCAGAGACCGACTTAGATATCGGCCACTATGAACGCTTCCTCGATCGCAATCTTGAAGGCTCTGCAAATGTGACTACAGGCCAGGTCTATTCACGAGTAATTTCACGCGAACGTCGAGGTGAGTATTTAGGCGAGACTGTCCAAGTTATTCCACATATTACAAATGAGATTAAAGAGCGCATCCTTGCAATGCAGGCGCCGGATATCGATGTAGTTATTACTGAAATTGGTGGAACGGTCGGCGATATTGAATCTCAGCCATTTCTTGAGGCAGCACGTCAACTTCGCCAAGAAGTAGGTCGTGACAATGTCTTCTATCTACATATCTCGCTCGTTCCATATATCGGTCCATCAGGTGAGCTCAAGACAAAGCCAACTCAACATAGCGTTGCAGCACTTCGCAGTATCGGTATCGCACCGGATGCAGTGGTGCTCCGTTCAGATCGCGTGATTCCTGATTCAATTAAGAAGAAGATTTCCTTGATGTGCGATGTTGACTCTGAGGCTGTTGTCGCAGCAGTTGACGCTCCAAGCATCTACGACATTCCTAAGGTTCTCTTCAGTGAAGGCCTCGATGCCTATGTAGTTCGTCGCCTCAGCCTTGGGGGACACGATGTGGTCTGGGGCGAATGGGATGATCTCTTAAAGAAAGTTCACCATCCTGCTCATCACATCAAGGTGGCTCTGGTTGGAAAGTACATTGATCTTCCAGATGCATATCTCTCAGTCTCTGAAGCGTTACGTGCAGGCGGCTTTGCAAATAATGCACAGGTCGAATTGGTTTGGGTGCCAAGTGATGAATGTGATACTCCAGAAGGAGCTGCAGCGGTCTTGAGTTCTGTTGATGCAATCTGTGTTCCTGGTGGTTTTGGAGTTCGAGGTATCGAAGGAAAGTTAGGCGCACTCAAGTACGCGCGCGAACATAAGATTCCAACTCTTGGGCTCTGTCTTGGTTTGCAATGCATGGTAATTGAAGCAGCCCGCAATTTGGCCGGAATTAAAGATGCAAACTCTGCTGAATTTGAACCAGACAAGGGAACCCACGTTATTGCAACGATGGCTGGTCAAGAAGAGATCGTTGCTGGAGAGGCGGATATGGGCGGAACAATGCGCCTTGGCCTCTACAAAGCCGATCTGGCCGCTGGTTCTATCGTTGCTGGAGTATATGGATCTTCTTCCGTTGAAGAACGCCATCGCCATCGCTACGAGGTTAATAACGATTACCGTACAAAACTTACAGATGCAGGACTTGTCTTTTCGGGGATTAATCGCGAGCTCGATCTTGTCGAGTTTGTGGAATTACCTCAAAAGGTACATCCTTATTACGTGGGCACACAGGCACATCCTGAACTTCGTTCTCGTCCAACGCGTCCACACCCACTCTTCTCTGGTCTTATTGCAGCAGCAATTGCATCGAAAGGTAAATAATTGTTAATCGGCGTTCCAAAAGAGATTAAAGTTCACGAATCCCGCGTTGCGCTAACGCCAGAAGGTGCTGCAGAACTTGTTCGCGCAGGACATCAGGTTGTTATTGAGCAAGGTGCCGGGCTTGGTTCATCTCTCACAGATGCTGATTACATCGCAGCGGGGGCGAGAATTGAACCCGATGTCGAGAAGATCTGGGCAACCAGTGAGATGATTGTGAAGGTCAAAGAGCCAATCGAGGTTGAATACTCGCGCCTACGTAAGGGGCAGATCCTCTTTACCTATCTACATTTGGCGGCATCTAAGCCATGCACGGATGCGCTGATTGCTGCAAAGACAACAGCAATTGCTTACGAAACTGTTGAGTTAAATGGAACCCTGCCGTTACTTGCGCCAATGTCAGAGGTCGCAGGTCGTCTTGCAGCTCAAGTGGGTGCAACAGCGCTCCAGAAGCCACATGGTGGCCGCGGTGTATTGATGGGTGGCGTTCCAGGAGTTGCACCAGCAAAAGTTCTTGTAATTGGTGGCGGTGTTGCGGGCCTCAATGCAGCAGTCATGGCGATGGGCATGGGAGCAGATGTGACAATCGTTGATCGCTCACTTCCTCGCCTTGCCTATATCGACACAATCTATGGTGGTCGCATTAAGACTCTTGCATCTTCTTTCCATGCTGTAGACCGCGAGGTAAGGAGCGCAGATTTAGTTATCGGCGCTGTTCTAGTCCATGGTGCAAAGGCACCGAAGTTGGTCAGTAACGCCCAAGTTGCGCAGATGAAACCAGGATCTGTTCTTGTTGATATCGCTATCGATCAGGGTGGATGTTTTGAGGATTCACGCCCGACAACCCATGCAGAGCCAACATTCCAGGTACATCAATCGATCTTCTACTGCGTTGCAAATATGCCAGGTGCAGTTCCAGTCGCATCAACGTATGCCCTTACCAATGCGACCTTGCCTTACGCACTAGCGATTGCAAACCATGGGTGGGAGGCCGCTGTTGCTAAAGATAAGGCCCTAGCTGCAGGGTTAAATGTGCACAATGGCGAAATCATGTACCCAGCTGTCGCCCAAGCTCATGGCTACTAAGGTCGATCCTCATTCTGCACGAGTAACATTTTTAGATCATCTACGCATTGAACGTGGGCTTGCTGAGAATTCACTTAAATCCTACGGACGCGACCTTTCATACTTTCTGGAATTTCTCGATGCAAAGAAAGTAAGTCTCGAAGATATTGGGCCAGAAACACTCGTTGACTTTGAAGTCTGGCTGGGGGACAGGTCGCTGGCATTAAGCAGCATAAACCGGACAAATTCGGCGGTGAAATCCTTTCTCATCTACTGCGCACGAGAGTTTTCAATCAATCTACCTACAGGTGAGATCACTTCACATAAAGTTGCTCGCAAACTTCCCAAGGCGCTCACAGTGGAGGAAGTTTCATCTTTGATCGATAGCGCCCGATCTCTCAGCGATGCGACATCGTTGAGAGATGTCGCCTTGCTTGAGTTTCTCTATTCCACCGGAGGCCGCGTCTCTGAAATCATCGGAATAAACGTCGGAGATCTTGCAAAAGTCGAAAGCGATAACGAGATCATTCAAACGATTAAGCTGCGTGGCAAGGGATCGAAGGAACGTATCGTGCCAATTGGTAAATATGCACTAGCCGCACTCGATGATTATCTCGTTCGCGTCCGGCCCGCGCTTGTGGCAAAGAGTGGCAAGAACGAGAGCGCCCTCTTCCTCAATACTCGTGGAGGACGCCTCTCGCGACAGAGTGCGTGGAATATCGTCCTCGAATCAGCCAAAGCATCTGGCCTTGAAGGCAAGGTAAGCCCGCACGTATTTAGACATTCATATGCAACGCATTTACTTGATGGCGGCGCAGATATTCGAGTTGTCCAAGAGCTATTGGGTCACTCATCGGTGACAACGACTCAGATCTACACCTTAGTGACAATCGATAAGATCAGACAGAGTTACGTCAGCGCACACCCACGTGCGCTCTAGAGGTTAAATTCCGCGAAGTCTGCGTGCGAGGATGCTCTGATCTCCTTTTTGTTCAAGGTCGGCGATGATCACAGCGATAGATTCACGAACGATTCGTCCACGATCGACAGCAAGTCCTAGATCGCCACGAAGAGTTAAACGTGCTTGATCAAGATCAAAGAGTTCATCAGGGGAGAGGTAGACAGTGATCTTCTCGTCGTGACGTTCACGACCCGATGGTGACTTATCTACGCTCACAACACGGCGACGTGGGATAGATCGAACACCCTTCTTCGCCTTTGGGGCTGTAGTCGGTGTCGCCGGAGTTGCAGCCGGAGTTGGTTCTGGTGCAATCTCGCGCACAGCGCTGAGTGCTGGACTGTTCTGCTTAAAGAGTTCATCTGCTCCTGGCAAGCTCGCTCTACGTGTCATCGTGCGCCTCCTCGTGCAATAAGTTCACGCGCTAAACGACGATATGACGCTGCGCCTCCTGATGATGATGCATAACTGGTAATGGGTTCGCCTACAACTGTTGTCTCTGAGAAGCGAATTGTCTTTGCAATAATTGTGTCAAAGACATCGTTTGGATACTTATCTAAAATTGCGCTGAGAACTTCCCGGTTATGAAGGGTTTTGCGGTCATACATTGTCGCAAGGATGCCGATCAACTTAAGTTCTGGATTAAGGAAGGTCTTCACCTTCTCAATGTTTCCACTGAGCTCAATAAATCCATGGAGAGCAAAGTACTCGCACTGCAAGGGAACGATCACTTCATGTGATGCCACCAGGGCATTGACGGTGAGTTGACCCATTGTTGGCTGGCAATCGATAAGAATGACATCGTAATCATCCTTTAATGTGGCGAGCGCGCGTTTAAGAAATTGTTGGCCGCCGATTTCAGATGGAAGCTTTGATTCAGCTGCTCCAAGGTCTCGACTTGCAGGAAGGAAATCAAGACCTGCAACTGATGACTTCAAAACAATCTGCTGAATGTCAGCAGATGGATCCATCAGTGCGTGATAGACAGTGTTCTCAAGTGGAAGTGCATGCGCGTTAACGCCAAGACCCAATGAGAGACCACCTTGCGGATCGAAGTCGACCAAGAGGACGCGACGTCCAAGTTCGGCAAGGGCTGCACCCAAATTGATAGTCGTAGTCGTCTTACCTACGCCACCCTTCTGGTTGAAAATTGAGATCACTCGCGCATTGCCATGTTCTGCAATGGGGGCAGGGGTCGGAAAAGTCTTAACAGCTCTGCCTGTCAGGCTGGCAGTTGTCACGACATCATCATCTTTTGTCGATATAGCGCTCAAACGAGAAACCTCTTTCTATCGACGGCGACTCTACGCGTGTGCAGCGTGTAACGGCAAGTGGCAGGTAAAAAGGAAGTAAGGTGCCCTCGTGGATATTTCGATCGATACAGCTGAAAATATCGCTCCAGAGAGCGGTTTTAGCGTCCACCTCTCCAACTTTGATGGCCCATTTGACCTGCTTTTACAGCTGATCTCGCGCCATAAGCTCGATATCACCGAGGTCTCGCTCAGCCTTGTCACCGACGAGTTCATCGCCTACATCCGCGCCCTTGAGCTCTCTGGTGAGGGCTGGAAGCTCGATCAAGCGACCGAATTCCTCGTTGTTGCCGCCACCCTGCTCGACCTGAAAGCCGCGCGACTACTTCCAAGCGGTGAGGTTGAAGATGAGGAAGATCTCGCCCTACTGGAGGCCCGAGATATCCTCTTCGCCCGCCTCTTGCAGTACCGAGCCTTCAAGGAGATTGCAGCCTCCTTCCAGACGATGATTGAGGCTGCCGATAAGTCATTCCCACGCGTAGTTGCCCTCGATCCGGCGCTTTCAGCCCTGCTCCCTGAAGTACTCATCGGTGTCGGCCCAGATCGCTTTGCCGCTATCGCCGAGCGTGTTCTGACCCCTAAAGTCGCCCCAGTTGTGGCTATCGAGCATCTGCATATGCCTCTGGTGAGCGTGAGCGAGCAATCCAAGCTCGTAGTCGAGGCCTTGCGACGCTCAAAGAATATGAGTTTTCGCAGCCTCTGCCACGATGCCGAGTCGACCCTTGTTGTGGTCGCCCGCTTCCTGGCCCTGCTCGACCTGTATCGCCAAGGCAACCTTCGATTTAATCAGATGATCGCCTTGGGCGAGCTCCAGATCAGCTGGACCGGCGCCGAAGAGGGCGAAGTAGAGATAACCGATGAATTTGATATCCCGGTAGTGAGTATCGATGAGACAGTAGAGGGTGAAAATGTCTAATGTAGAAGTTGATAGATCGATCGAAGCGATCTTGATGGTCGTCGATGAGCCGGTCACCGAGCTCACCTTGGCAACGGTACTCGAGGTAACGGTCGATGTAGTCACTGAATCGCTCGCCCGTCTTCAGGCAAGTTATGAGGATCGTGGTTTTACCCTCAAGGCGATCAATGGGGGATGGCGCTTCTATAGCCATCCGGATTGCGCCTCCGCGGTAGAAAAGTTCGTCCTCGATGGCCAGCAGAATCGCCTCACACAGGCCGCCCTTGAGACCCTTGCCGTCATCGCCTATCGCCAACCAGTATCGCGAGCCCGTGTCTCAGCCATCCGTGGCGTCAACGTCGAGGCCGTTATGAAGACCCTCATCACACGAGGCTTGGTCGAGGAGTACGGGGTTGAAAACGAGACCGGTGCGATCCTTTACAAGACCACCAGCTACTTCTTAGAGCGCCTTGGCCTTAAATCACTCGATGATCTCTCACCTCTTGCTCCACACCTACCAGATCTCGATGGACTCGATGAGATCCTCGAGAGCCTGACCGACTAGCTAAACCTGTTCTGGTAGCCCTGCTCTGATCTGCCCTTACCCTCTGGCTTTTGCCAGGAGGGCTCCCTCTGGCCTACAGTAAGCACATACGCGAGCGATCGCAGCTAGTACACCCTGAAGACTGTCGAGAATGGATAGCCTGAATATGAGCCTTTTGCGCCTCAATAAGATTATTGCCGATGCCGGTGTCACCTCACGTAGGGGAGCCGACGAACTCATCATGGATGGGCGAGTAACCGTCGACGGCCACGTCATCCGAGAGCTCGGAGCGAAGTTTGACCCATCCATGGTTAAAGTCATGGTTGATGGTGAGACAATCACTGTGGCAACGTCTAAGTCTTATTTAGTACTTCATAAACCCAAAGGCGTTCTGTCTACGATGTTTGACCCGGAAGGACGTCCATCACTTGCCGATTTTATCGATCTCCGCAAGGAACGTCTCTTCCATGTTGGCCGTCTCGATAAGGACTCTGAAGGGTTAATTCTCCTCACAAATGATGGAGATTTAACCTTTCGGGCAACCCACCCCTCATTTGGTCTGGTCAAGAGCTACATCATCGAGTTCGAGGGCGTCCTTCCTACCGGGGTAGATAAGATCCTTTTAAAGGGAATTGAACTCGAAGATGGAATGGGGCGCGTTCTGGCCTTTAAGCACCTATCGCCTCAATGGATTGAGGTCAGCATCCATGAGGGTCGATACCACATCATCCGTCGCCTCATGGAGGCAGTCGATGTCAGAGTCCTTCGATTGATCCGCACCAACTTTGGACCGATCTCCTTGGGCGATACCCCGCCCGGACGATGGCGCGATCTCAATGACGGTGAATTGGCTAATCTACGTAACGCTTTAGATATTAAATAATATATCGATTTTGTATTATCAAAGCGGTTAACCTCTTTATCGATATTCATCTCGATCCTCGATGGAATGCAGATATATCGATATTATCTCGCAGTATTGAGCACAAATTGAGGCGCAAAGATATATTTATCGTTATTTATCAGATGGAGAGAATCCCAAGTAGAAGGGCGAACCTCCAGAGATGGCGGCGAGAAAGACCATCAGACGGCAAAACAATATATCGACAAAATGTTATATAAAGAGCGACAACTTTCACCCTTTTCGGTCTATTCTTAGCCTTATGTCACAGGTTCGAGCAATCAGGGGAGCAACTCAGCTAGAGGCTAATTCTGCTGCAGCGATGGAGTCTGCAACCAAGGAGCTCCTTCTTGAGATGCTCCGCGCCAACGAACTCACCCCAGCAGATCTCATCTCAGTCTTTCTCACCGTTACCCCTGATCTCAACGCCGCTTTTCCGGCGGCCTTTGCTCGTGAAGTCGGCTTTGAAGCAGTACCCCTGCTCTGTGCGGTAGAGATCGATGTTCCGGGGGCACTTAACCGTGTTTTACGCGTGATGATTCACTGCAATACCGTCAAAAGCGCAGCGGAAATCTCTCATATCTACCTTCATGGAGCTAAGGCTCTTCGTCGAGATATCGCTCAATAATGGCGCAGAAATCACTCACAAGTGTGCGAATTGTGGGAGCGGGGCTGATCGGAACTTCGATTGCGCTGGCCCTTCGCGCTGCCGGCGTAAATGTCTGGCTCAGCGATAGCGATCCGCGCTCGGAGGCTCTGGCGCGCGATTTAATGGGTGGCCACAACCTCTTTGACTCCATGGAAGAGCTCTGCATTGTAGCGACACCGCCAGATGCTCTCTCTGATGTCATTGCAGCTGAATTGAAGCGAAACCCAGCGCTGAGGGTTATGGATATTGGAAGTATAAAGTCTAAACCTGTACTTGATGTATCAACCTCGGAGCTACCCGCCCCTCGATTTGCCCCTACACATCCGATGGCAGGGCGTGAAATTAGCGGCCCTGAATCGGCCCGAGGAGATCTCTTCCAAGGTCGTCCGTGGATTCTCTGCCTTGAAGGCGTTGAACCAGAACTTGTCGCTATGGTCGAGGAGGTGGTCTCACTTTGTGGAGCCAATCCGATTCGCCGTACGGTGGCCGAGCACGATCGGGCGGTAGCTCTGGTCAGCCATCTACCCCAGATTGTTGCCTCCTTGCTTGCCGCTCAACTTCAGGGAGCTGATCCACTTGATATGGAGCTCTCAGGCGCCGGGCTCAGGGACACTACTCGTATCGCCGATTCAGATCCGCAGCTCTGGTCGCAGATCATCGCTGGAAATAGCCAGGCGCTTCGTCCATTATTAATAAATCTACAAAGTGATCTTTCTCAGGCGATCCAATCACTCGACCACCCAGTCTCTATGCAATCTCTCGTCGAGAATGGTCGTCGGGGGAGAGCTGCTATCCCAGGAAAGCATGGCGGCAAGGCCCGCAACTACACCTATCTGGCGATCGTCATCGATGATAAACCAGGACAGCTGGCAGCGATTATTGAATCGTGCGCCAAAGCGCAGGTAAATATTGAAGATCTTGCGATCGAACACACACCAGGTCAAGAGACAGGTCTGATCACCCTTGCATTCTCACCAGAAGATAGCGTCATTGTCGCCGCTCACCTCGAGAAAGAGGGATGGAAGGTTCATCCTTCTCGATAGAATAGGCGAGTAAATCTGGGCTCGAGCGCGATAGGCGCTAAGCAAGATCCGCGAGAAATAAACGAAAAGAGCTACGCAGATGATCGTCATTGCAATCGATGGCCCAAGCGGAGCCGGTAAATCAAGTACATCGCGCGAGATTGCACGACGGGCTGGATGGAATTATCTCGATACAGGCGCGCTCTATCGCGCCGTCACATGGCTTGCTCTCTCACTAGAAAGTGATGACCCAGCAAAGATTATTCAAGCTTTGAAAACTTCTCCCATTAGATTTGTTGCCAATCCACAAGATCCCAAGGTTTTCTGTGGCGACACAGATGTAACGGAAGAGATTCGCACCATCCGCGTTACAGATGCAGTAAGCGCACTGAGTGCAATGCCTGCCATCCGTCAAGAACTTTTAGTTCTGCAAAGAAAGATTATTGATAAGGCCGATCGTGGAATTGTTGTTGAAGGTCGAGATATCGGAACAGTTGTTGCACCTGATGCACCGATGAAGATCTATCTCACTGCAGATTTGGATGCAAGGGCAGCGCGTAGAGATGCCGAGCTTGCCGATATCTCTGGTGGTGTTGCAGTTGTCGGTCAATCACTTTCAGAGCGCGATCACACCGATTCCACTCGTGCGGTATCACCGCTTGCAACTGCAAGTGATGCAGTCATTATCGATTCAACGTTGTTGAATCTCGAAGAGACTGTCGAGCGCATCTGGGAGTTGCTCAAAGAGCGCAATCTCTTGGGGCTACCAATCGTTGCAATTCTGGGTCGTCCTAACGTTGGTAAATCTACGCTGATCAATCGTTTCCTAGGTCGACGTGAAGCAATCGTTGAAGATACTCCTGGCGTTACTCGTGATCGCGTGCAGTACGAGTGCGAATGGAATGATCGCCGTTTCATCATTATGGATACCGGCGGGTGGGAGTCAAAGCCTGATGGTATTTCGGTACAAGTTTCAGCTGGCGCTGAACTTGCAATGCAAGAAGCCGATGTCCTCTGCTTTGTTGTAGATGCACAGGTTGGTGCATTAGATGAAGATGACATTCTTGTTCAAGAACTTCGCAAGGCTAAAAAACCAACGCTATTGGTTGCAAATAAGGTCGATGGTGACTCAGATGAATCAGATGCCCACGCACTTTGGAATATCGGATTAGGCGAGCCACACTTCGTTTCAGCTCTCCATGGTCGTGGTAGCGGAGATCTTCTCGATCTTATTGTTAACGAACTTCCTGAAGTGGGTGGAGCCCAAGCCCAAGATGGCTATCGTCGTATTGCGCTGATCGGTCGTCCCAATGTTGGTAAATCAAGTCTGCTTAACGCGCTAGCTGGCGAATCACTTTCAATTGTTGATGATGTTGCGGGAACAACTCGTGATCCAGTGGATTCACTCATTGACTTCGGTGGATCAATTTGGCGCTTTGTTGATACAGCAGGCCTTAAGAAGCGTGCTAACCAGGCAAGCGGAACTGATTACTACGCAACATTGCGTACTCAAGCTGCGCTCGAGCGTTGTGAATGCGCAGTTGTTGTACTTGATGCATCACTTCCGATATCCGAACAAGATCTTCGCGTGATCACAATGGTTGAAGAAGCGGGCAAGGCGTTAGTCCTTGTAATGAATAAGTGGGATCTTGTTGATGAAGATCGCAGAGATCAATTGGATAAAGAGATTGAACGCCATCTCGATCAGGTTGAGTGGGCACAACGAGTTAACGTTGCAGCTAAAACTGGATGGCACCGTGATCGCTTAGCCCCTGCTATTCGCACAGCCCTGGATTCTTGGGAGCGACGTGTTCCGACTGCAAAACTCAACTCATTCTTGGGAGCGTTGATCGGTGCAACACCACCGCCGGTCCGTGGTGGCAAGCAGCCAAAGATTTACTATGCAACACAAGCTGGAATTGCACCGCCAAAGTTTGTTATCTTCTCTAGCGGATGGATTGAACCGTCATACCGTCGCTTTATCGAACGTCGACTCCGTGAAGAGTTCGGTTTCCCCGGTACTCCTGTGATGGTTGCCATTCGCGTCAAAGAGCGCGATAAGGAGAATGGCTAAGAGTTATGGCCTCTCCAATTCTTTCTTCTCCAATTCTGACCTGGCCCAACGCGCTCACCGGTCTTCGAGC
>JACCED010684009.1_pt1 | contig 15107 bp, 9 predicted proteins | sample 7455021 | NCBI WGS metagenome assembly JACCED01 (sample SAMN15323456, study PRJNA562643) | freshwater metagenome | isolation source: river surface water | place: USA:Blue River Watershed | collected 2017-08-19 | reverse complement strand
TCGGAAGTCGATTACAAGCACCAAAATCAAGAACGCCTAATCTGCCATCTGCAAGCACTCGGAAATTTCCTGGATGAGGATCGGCGTGTAGCAAACCAGCTCGCATTGGGGCGGTGAAATGGAATCTTGCTAATTTAATTCCGGCGTTATTGCGCTCATCTTGATCGCCATCTGCGATTACGCGAGCAAGCGGTTTTCCTTCCAACCATTCACTTACCAAGATTCGATCGGTAGCCAATACAACTTTAGGGATCGCGATATCTGGATCATCTAGATAGGCATTCCAGCAAGCTTCTTGGGCTTGTGCCTCAAATCGATAATCAACTTCTTCGATGATGCGAGCCTTTAATTCCTCTAGAAGCGGCTTCATCTCCAGCCCCGGCATAAATAATTGGAAAATCTTTGAGAATCTCTCAATCTGGTTTAGATCTGAAACCAGCGCTTCAGCGGCTCCGGGATATTGAATCTTTACCGCAACTACCCGACCATCTTTCCAGCGACCGCGATGGACCTGGCCGATTGAGGCAGAAGCAGCAGGCTTATCTTCAAATTCAGCGAAGTTGTCACGCCAATCTTCGCCGAGTTCTTTTGCTAAAACTTTATGTACGACTTTTGCAGGTAGCGGAGGCGCCGCTTCCTGAAGTTTTACAAGAGTCTGTCTATACGGTTTAGCAATATCTTCTGGTAGCGCAGCTTCAAAGACCGAGAGCGCTTGGCCAAATTTCATGGCTCCGCCTTTTAGCTCGCCGAGAACTTTAAATACTTGTTCTGCGGTTTTCTCTTGCAGTTCTGCAAATGCAAATTGTGGTGATTGACCAATTAATTGTCGGCCGAATCCAAGCGCGCCACGTCCCGCAACCGCCAATGGAATGCTCGCTAACTTGGCGCTACGTGTGCTGGTCTTACGGGGGATTTCATCGGCCACCCACGAATTCTCTTACTTAGGCGGATGTAGCGCGAGTTGAAGGCAGGCTGCGACAACCGCACCTCGGCTGAATCTGCCAATTTGTGATTTGAGGCGCAATTAAATCGCTGCCTTTATAAGTGGCGCTGCTACCGATAAGCGAGCTGGAGCCAGTATCGGCAAATCTCATCATTTCTATCGTTGAAATTGCGGCAGCCAAATTAGATAGAGCAGATCCAAGTTCTCGTTGTGAGGATTTAAAAATGTAATTCTTATTTTCCGGTATCGCTCCGGTTTCAACTTCAGATATCGCAAGACAGTTCGCGCAGGGGGTTTTTCCGGCGATAACAATCGGACCAATTCTTACTGAATCCGAGGCGTAATTGATTAATAGATGGCTGACGCCTTCTCGAAGCCAACGCTCCTGGGCTTCGGGAGATGGCGCTCCAATCGAGATTGCAAATAAATATTTATTGGTAGGTTCTATTGGTTCAGGGTATAGCGAAGCATCTCTTTCAATCCGTCGGATGAGGTCTGAGCGATTTATTCCGAGTTCACATTTCTGCATTTGTGTACCACTTAGGTCGCTAATAGAACTCTCGCCAGGCAGATGTAAATAGGTAAGTTCAAAGCCAGATGCCTTAAGTGCTGCGAAGAGATTTATCGCGATCCGATTTGAAGAGTTAGGTGAGACAATAATTTCAATTGAAAAGTTTCGCCTGGCAACTAATTTCGAGCGGCCACCATCGATATCTCCTTCTTGACGGGAGGCGCAATCAGATTCAACTTCGAATCTCTCCAAAAACTGTTGGAGCGCTAAGTTTCGAGTTCCATCAATTGAACTTAAAGAGAAGCGATCAGCTCTATATCGATATGAAATCTCAGTTACTTTTTGGTCCAGCAGGTTGAGTTTCGCTAACCCCTCTAGAAGAGGTTTATCTTTTTTCTCGAGCGCGTTATTTAACAACCGCTCGAGCATCTCTTGGAAGGGAATTCCACCAATCTTTTCAGGTAATTGAAGATAAGTTAATTGATCGCCGATATAGAGCTGTTTGCCGCTACGCCAGATTGATATGCCAGCTTTTAATTTTGGTGCCATCAATGGATGCTCTAATGAAATTCCAAGTAGCCCTTGATGCACTCCATAATTCATGTGGAGAGTTATGCAATTCGTTTAACTTTTAAGAAAGAAAAAAGCGGGGGCAGCGCCCCCGCTCTCAAACTTTTACGCTCCTAAGGGAGCTGTTTATGCTTTGCTTATTAAGCTTTGCCTAGAATGCGATTAACAGTGGTGCCGCATACAGGGCACTTGCCCTTCGCCATACGACGACCAGAGTCCGAGACGTTTACAGTCCCTTCGAACTGACGCTTCTCTTTGCACTTAACGCAGTAGGCCTCACCTTTGTATGTCTCAGCCATTTCTTCCTCCGATCCTCACAGGTTTGTCCTGTGAATACCCTGACCATACCCCCGGGCCACGTTCAAAATGTCGCAATCCACGCACGGCGAGCGATATTTCTCGCTCAAAATCGAGATTTTCCCCTCAAATGAGGATTTTCGAGCGCTACTGGCCGCGAGCGCCGTCTTCATACCCCTCTAGATAGGCATTGGCTAAATCGCTCCGCTCAAAGCGAGCCAGCAGCGAATGGAAATTCTCGCCGTGATCTGGAATCTCTAGATGAATTAGTTCATGAACCAAGATGTAATCGAGAACATAATCAGGTGCGCCATTTAATCTCTCCGAGATTCGAATTGTCCGATCAACAGTTGTGCAAGATCCCCATCGTTCATCCATCTTCCGCCATTTAACACTGGCGGCCTCTACTTGAAATTCTGGGAGATAGCGCGCTTGTAAGGCGCGAGCCTTAGCGAAAAGATCACTATCGCTGATCTTTTCTCGGGCTTCACGAGTTAGAACTTTTTCAACCATCTCCGGAATGACCGCCTGAATCTTGGAGTTTGAGAGATGGGCTGGCACTTGGATAACTATCGATCCATGCTCGCGGTAGGCGCTTATGGAGCGGCTCCTTCTTGAACTTCGAACCACTTTTATCTCAGCGCCGCCCGAGACTTCCATCGGTGGAATTCTAAGTTCGGTGCTTTTCTTCGCCTTTGTCCGCATTCCGGCGAGATTAGCCCCGAATAAATCATCTTGGATGTAGTTATCCACACGCCTACGCCTCTCTAAAACAATCTCTGCGCCTATAACTCTAGAGGTGTACCTGAGTCTTTTGTTGGAGAAACTTGCTTAGAGAAGTTGATTATTTACTTCGCGATGTCGTACTTTGCGACCACGAAGTCCCCGGATAACCGTTCTTTATCTGCAAGGGGAAGGCAGATAATGAATTGTGCGCCCGGGGGCTTCGCTTTTTTGAGTCAAATATTCGAGTCAAATTTGTAAATTAACGAACGTTAGGGATTAAGACCGGAGAGGTCGTCTGGAACCGTCATCGCTTTGAGAAATCCTTCGGCATCAGAGAGTTGTTCCGCGCTTGGAAGAAGAACTGCCTCGTCCCAGATTGCGTCACGCACTTTAATATCGCGCAATTTCGCAACCTGATTCCAAAACTCTCGCGCTTCACGAGTGCGTCGAGGTGAGACTTCTAGCCCAACCATCGTTGCAAACAATTGTTGCGTAGGGGATTTGGTGGCGCGCCTGCGCTGTTGGGTCTCACTTAATTTTGCGAAATCAGGTAAGCGATCTTGAACTGCTTCCGCAACAACTGAATCAATCCATCCTTCGATGAGCGCGAGTAGCGTCTCTAACTTTTCCAGTGCAGCTTTTTGAGCTGGAGTTTCTTCGGGGGTAAAGAGGCCACCTGACATTGCTAAAGTCATGGATTCTGGATTAGAGATATCTAATTCACCTGAATCAATAGCGCTCTGGGCCTGCTCAGTCATCGCAGTTATATCTACTTTGATTCCTTTGCCGTAAGTGGAGATTGCGGAGTTGATGTGGTCACGGAGCCACGGCGCACCAGCGAAGAGTCGAGCTGCCGCAACTTCACGTAGCGCGAGATAGATTCGAATCTCTCGCTCATCAATCTCTAAGCCCGCTCCCCAAATAGCAACATTCTGCGGAACAAGTTGTGCTCGAACTGGATTTAAAAGAGGGAGCGCAACGTCGTTGGCTCCGGTAACGCTAGTTGAGAGAGCGCCGATGGTCTGGCCGAGCTGCGTGCTGATCATTGAACTCATAAAAGTTGAGATGATGGAAGTAATTGTGGATTTGGATAGATTAAATGGAGCTCCGGGGAGCGTTATCTCTTCAGAATCGCCTGAATTCTCTTCAAATAATTGAGTCATAGCTTCACTCATACCTGAGACCAACGGCTTAGCAATCTCTTGCCATCCGGTGAGAGTTGAGTCAATCCAATCGCGACGACTCAGGGCACATCCTTCTGGAATCGGAAGATTCGGAAATACGGTCGCTTCGTTCATCCAGAGATCTGCAATCTGTAGAGCTTCACGAGTTTCATTCTGGCTAGCAAGAGTTACCGGAACGTCACCGTGGGCCGAGAGAAACTTTCTTGAGATATCTCTTATCAACTCTTTGGAGAGCGCAGATGGTGTTGCTTGACCGGAGAGCGATGCCATTAACCCCGGTAGATTTAATCCAAGGCCAGAGAATTGTTTGAAAATTTCCTGGAAATCAAAAGGATTGTTGGGATCTTTTGGATCCTCAGAAGAGTCATCAGGCGTAAATCCGAAATTACCCAATTTCTTCACCCACCTTCTCTAGTTAATCCTCGTTTGGTTCCAGTTCTGCTTACCCTGTCACCGTTACCCTGCTCCCGCACCTTCTAACCAGATAACTGTGAGATTTCTTCCCGAACTGTTTTCTCCGCGCTTTCTCAGCCACCCTAACCTAGGCTAGTACGGTGCTAATTCATCTTGCGGTTCAACTTGCTAGCGATACCGCCAGCGCTCCGGTATCAGCCCTAGTTTGGTTGATTATCCCGGCTCTCGCCCTAGTCGGTGGTCTTGCTTATGCTTATTGGGTGACAAAGTTAAAGAGCAAATACGATAATCAAGTCAATCGCTCTGTTGGAAGATTTCAAAAATTTCAAGATTCATTTAATGACTCCCGAAATAATTCCAATCCCGATACCAGCCAAAACTCTTAACAGCCAAACTTCAAATAGAAATGAGTGAAGCGATCTGATGCGAGATATTTCCCCGCTGAGATACCGCTGGCCGCTCACTGCCCGAATATTCTTCTTTTTCCTTGCGATCGCTACGCTAGCGGCGCCGATTCCATACGTTTATTTCAAGCCTGGCGTCCCAAATGATGTAACGGGAAAATTAATCACGATAGAGCGGGCGCAAACTTATAAACCAAATGGCAAGCTCTACTTAACTTCAATCCTTGTAACTAATCCCCAATCCCCAGTTTTTGGCGCTGAAACCCTCTATAACTGGGCGATTGGCCCGCACGCAGTTCTGCCACGTGAGAGCGTTTATCCACCAGCAAGCAGAGATCGCCAAGTAACACAAGACTCAAGAGTTGAAATGGCCATATCTCGTACCGCAGCAACGGCTGCCGCCCTAAATTATCTCGGCTACGAGATAACTGAAGATTACGTGGTCAGCAGGGTCCGTGAATATTCAAATGCGGTTGGACTTCTTAAAGAGGGCGATCGAATTCGCGTAGTTGATGGGAAAGTTATAAAAGAAATTGAAGAGATTAGAGAGGCGTATAAGGGTCGCGAAGTTGGCGATGTAATTCGAATTGAAGTTGAAAGAGTTATCGATGGTCAACTTAAGAGAATTGCTCTGGATGTGAAACTCACAAAAAATATAGATAGTGGCAACGGTCCTGCGATTGGCATTCTGGTTGGAACTAACGCGGAGTTTCCGATAGATGTAACGTTTAATCTCCGCGGGGTTGGGGGACCAAGCGGTGGATTGATATTTGCCCTCGGCGTCGTTGAGAAACTTGGTGCTGAGGACTTGCTGAGAGGAAGATCGGTTGCTGGAACTGGAACTATCACTCCAAGTGGTCGAGTGGGCGCAATTGGCGGAATTGAAGAGAAAATGATCGGAGCTTCACGTAAAGGAGCGACGATTTTTCTCGCACCTCGAGAGAATTGTGTGGATATCCGACATATTCCGAGAGGATTACAGGTAATTCCAGTCAATACGCTTGCTGAAGCAATTTCTTACCTCCGCGCTCCCGATACCTTCAAATTTCCTACTTGCGAGAGTTTGGATAACCTCACCTCATGACATTTGGCAACGGCCCCGAAAATCCATTCCGTAATTTCAACTTTCCCAAAAGAAACCCGGGCCAGCCTCGACGTTTAGGTGCGCTGCCAATAACTGTAATCGTTCTTACCATTCTGGCAGTAGTTCTGGTTTCGCTAAGTGGTTTCTATGTTGATTACCTATGGTTTCGGTCAGTTGATTACTCATCAGTCTGGACAACGCTATTAGTAACTAGAGCGACCTTATTTTTTGCATTTGGATTAGTCACTTCTCTTGTCATTGTCGCTAACATAATCGTGGCCTACAAACGGCGACCAATATACGTTCCAACTACAGTCGAAGCCGACAATCTTGAGCGTTATCGAGCTCAGATAGAGCCAATAAGAAAGATAGCAATTGTCGGAATCTTCTTGGCAATCTTTTATTTTGCCGGATCAGCTGGCTCCCAGTTCTGGGAGAGTTGGCTTCTGTATAGAAACGCAACGCCATTTGGTGTCTTAGATCCACAATTTAATCGCGATATCTCTTTCTTCATGTTCACCTTACCTTTCTGGCAAGCGCTCGTAGGTTGGGCAATTTCAACTTTGATATTGGCAACTATTGCCGCAACTGTTGTTCATTACATCTACGGTGGAATTCGCCCACAAGTTCGCGAAGATCGCACAACTGTTACCGCTCGTGTTCAGCTATCAATTCTCCTTGGTGCGATTGTGGCGATAAAAGCTATTGCATATTGGTTAGATAGATTTGCACTCGCTACTTCAGATGAAGGCATCATTACTGGTCTTACATACACAGATGTGAACGCAGTACTTCCAGCAAAATCAATCCTTACCGGAATTGCCATAATCTGCTCACTTCTATTCTTCGCAAATATCATTCGCCGTTCCTGGGTTTTACCTGCAGCCGGCTTGGCACTTCTAGGAATCTCATCGTTCTTAATCTCCGGCGTATACCCAGCTTTAATCCAACAATTCCAAGTTAAGCCCAGTGAATCCGCAAAAGAATCGCCATATATTCAAAGAAATATTGAATCGACTAGAGCTGCATACGGTCTAGATAAAGTCGAAGTTAAGGATTACCAGGCCACAATCGACACAAGTGCAGGTCAGTTGAATAACGATGTCGATACCGTTGCGAACATCAGGTTGATGGACCCCAATGTCTTATCCTCAACGTTCCGCCAACTCCAACAGATTAAGCCTTATTACACATTTACCGAATCATTAGATGTTGACCGCTACATGATCGACGGCAAGATGCGCGATATGGTGGTTGCGGTACGTGAATTAAATATTGAAGGAAACCCAAATCGAAATTGGATTAATGATCATCTCGTTTATACCCACGGATTTGGATTTGTCGGAGCATATGGAAATGCCCAAGATAACGACGGAAAACCAGTTTTCACGATGGGGGATATCCCACCTAAAGGAATTTTAGGAGATTTCCAACCAAGAATTTATTTCGGTGAGAATAATCCTGAGTATTCGATTATTGGCGCACTTAAGGGCGGCGATCAGGTCGAATTTGATTACCCAGATGATGCATCTCCAAACGGCCAGAAGAATTACACCTACACCGGTTCAGGTGGAGTGCCGATGGGCTCACTATTTTCGAGGTTGTTATTTGCTATCCACTACCAAGAGCAGCGGATACTTTTATCTAACTTAATCAACTCCGAATCAAAGATCGTCTTCAATCGAGTCCCTCGAGATCGGGTTGCGAAAGTTGCACCCTGGTTAAAGCTAGATGGCGATCCATACCCAGCTATCGTTGATGGCAAGATTGTCTGGATTATTGATGGCTACACAACCAGCGCTGGATATCCTTACTCTCGAACCGTAGACGTCTCTGGTGCAACGACCGATGCGTTGAATATAAATAACAATCCACTTACCGCGGTCCCTAATTCCAAGATTAATTACATAAGAAATTCAATTAAGGCGACGGTAGATGCATACGACGGAACGGTCACTCTCTACGCTTGGGATGAGAAGGATCCAGTCCTTCAGACTTGGACTAAAGCATTCCCGACTGTTGTAAAGCCACGCTCTGAAATGAGTGAAGCGCTCATCTCCCACGTTAGATACCCAGAAGATATCTTCCGCGTACAACGAGATGTCTTATCTCTCTACCATGTGAAAAATGCCAATGCCTTTTATGGTGGACAAGACTTCTGGAGGGTTCCAAGAGATCCTTCGACTCTTGGCGCAAATGCAGGAGCGCAACCTCCGTATTTCTACACCTTGAAAGTTCCAGGAGAAGAGAAGGCTTCGTTCTCCTTGACTACACCATTTGTTCCAAGAGGTGGCCGTGAGAATCTCTCTGCATTCGCAGTTGTAAATTCAGATCCTGGCGAAAATTATGGAAAATTTACGGTTCTCCAATTACAGCGTTCGACAAATATTGCAGGCCCTTCACAGGTTGCCTCAAACTTCGAAGCGAATCCAACGGTTGCGCTCTCGCTCTCGTTATTGCGTCAAGGTGGATCGGATGTTGTACTAGGAAATCTCTTGACGCTTCCGGTTGGCGGCGGATTACTTTACGTACAGCCGGTATATGTAAGAGCTACTGCTAATACCGCGGCTTATCCACTTCTCCAGAAAGTGCTTGTTTCATTTGGTGAAAAGATTGGATTTGATGACACGCTTCGCGGCGCACTTGATCAAGTATTTGGCGGCGATAGCGGATCTCGCGATATTCCAGGTACCGATGCGCAACCAGGAACAGGCAGTGGCGGAAATGATCTCCAACAAGCGCTAGAAAGTGCGCAACGAGCACTTGCTGATGCGCAAGCAGCGTTGACGCGCGGAGATTTTGCGGCTTATGGAAAAGCGCAAGATCGTTTGAAGGCTGCGATTGAAGCGGCTGTTAATGCGCAGCGTCGCTAGAAGCAATTACACCGAAGCAAAAAGAAGTAATTTGTTTCAACAGAGATCAACCTCTATTGTTCGACATACCGACGCGGGGTGGAGCAGCTCGGTAGCTCGCTGGGCTCATAACCCAGAGGTCGTAGGTTCAAATCCTGCCCCCGCTACCAAAATTTCTTATTGATCTTTTGTTTTTTTGGGATCCGACATTCGACCTGCGTGGGCCACCGCCGATGGATCGCGTTTCGACTTGATCAAACTAGCAATAGTAGAAATCGCAAGAATTGAGCCGATTACTATGAGAGAGATATTGGTAGAAATCTTGGTGGGAGCATCGAATTCTTCATATGCCCAGAGCAACATAAGTTTAATTCCGATAAAAACCAGGATAAACGAGAGCCCGAGCGAGAAGTAAATAAGTTTCTGAACCAAATTCTTCATTAGAAAATAAAGCGCTCGCAATCCAAGTAAGGCAAAGGCGTTTGCGGCGAAAACCAAGAATGGCTCTTGGGTAACTCCAAAAGTGGCCGGTATCGAATCAAGAGCGAAGAGTAAATCAGTAGCGCCTATTGCAATCATGACCAGCAGAAGCGGAGTAGCAAACCGTTTTCCATTCTCTTTTATAAATAGCTTCGTGCCATGATATTTATCTGTGAAGTTAAATTTTCGCTGGGCATAATTAACGATTGGATTTTCGCTCAGATCGGGATCTTCATCCCAATGTTGCATTAACTTGATGCCGGTCCAGAGTAAGACGGCACCGAAGATGACAAAGGTGAAGGCAAAGGCCTCAAGCGCAGCAGCACCAATAGCGATGAAAATCGCCCTCATAATCAAGGCAAGAATTATTCCGACCATCAATACGCGTTGATGGTAAATCGTAGGTACCGCAAAATTACTAAGAATAATTATGAAAACGAAGAGGTTGTCCATAGATAGCGATTTCTCGACGATATATGCAGCGAAATACTCTTTTCCGAATTGCGTCCCGAAATCGGCCCAAACCCAAATTCCAAATATGACAGCTACAGCTATATAGAAAACCGACCAGAAGGTAGCTTCTTTAAAGGAAACATCATGAGCTTTACGAGTCGAAGTTAATAGATCAAAGAGTAGGAGCCCAAGAATAAGAGCAACTGTCAACAACCAGATTGAAAGAGTAATATTCACCGGGAGAGATTAGTGCTCCGATTGAGTCGGAGCGAATTTAAAACGACGAAAAGACTTGAAAATGCCATTGCGCCACCGGCATACATCGGATCTAGCGCACCAAGAGCGGCAATTGGAATACCGATAATGTTATAAATAAAGGCCCAACCCAGATTAGTACGGATGATTCTTAGAGTTTTCCGAGAAAGATCAATTGCATTTAGGGCGTTACCGAGTTTTGGCTGCATCAAAGTGATATCTGCAGTTGCAATTGCAGTATCTGTCCCTGTCCCCATCGCAATACTTAAATCTGCTGCGGCTAAAGCTGCGGCGTCATTTACTCCATCGCCAATCATCAATACTTTAGAACCGGTCGCTTGTAGCTCCTTTACCTTTTCAATTTTCATCTCTGGGGTAGCGCTTGCTAATACCAAGTTCTCATCGATGCCGACTTCATGAGCAACTCGTTTTGCTACCGCTTCATTATCTCCAGATGCAAGATATATCTGGATTCCTCTATTCCGAAGAGCGCTGATAGCTGCTGCTGAATCAGGGCGAATAGTGTCACCCACTTCAAACGCAGCGACCGCAATGCCATCGATTGCTGCAAGTGCAATCGAATTTCCATTTTTCTGGGAGATGCTAATAACTGACTCAAAAGAATCTGGGATATTCAATGTTGCTTTACGAATCGCGTTTGGCGAGCCAATAATTACCGGTAAGCCAGATGCAGCAAATTGGACTCGAGCGGCAATACCTTGGCCGCTTGTCTCTTCTAAATCAGTAAACGGAAGAGTTTTTCCAATCGGATTTTCACTAACTAGATATCTGGCAATTGCGCCTGCAACGGGATGATTACTCTCTCGCGCAACGGTCAAAATCGCTAATCTCGCCGCTTCTTCCGTGATTCCTATCTTTGAAGAGTGAAGAAAGATTTTGTTAACAACCTGCATCTGGCCGGTGGTGATAGTCCCAGTCTTATCCAAGATCACCGCATCTATCTTTGGTGCAACTTCCAAGACCGCGGTTCTTCGCAAGATGATTCCGCTACGCGCGCCTCGACCGGTAGCAACAAGGAGTGCAACTGGAGTTGCCAATCCAAGCGCACACGGACAAGCTATTACTAGGACTGCTACCGCCGCAGAAATTGAGTTTGAAAGTGGATTTTCTAGATAAATCCAAATCGCTAAAGTTCCTAAGGCAAAGAGCAGAACTACTGGAACAAATACTGCGCTAATTCGATCCGCAAGTCGTTGTATCGGCGCTTTCTCGCTTTGCGCCGAAAGTACCATCTTGGTAATTCGAGATAGTTCAGTGTCACTTCCTACGCGTGTTGCACAAATTACCAATCGACCCGATTGATTTATCGCGCCTGCAATTACTTCAGACCCGACGCTAACTTCAATGGGAAGCGATTCACCTGTAAGTAGCGAGTTATCTACTGAACTGGCACCCTCTATAACTCTGCCATCTGTTGGGATCCGTTCACCAGCGCGAACGATGCAATATTCGCCAACTTGTAGATTTTCAATTGGGGCAACAATCTCTTCGCTTCCACGAAGAATTCTGACTTCCTTACTTCCAAGTGAAATTAGTTTTGCCAGTGCGCTACCTGCGCGACGTTTAGCTCTGGACTCAAGATACCTTCCGAAGACGATAAAGGTTATGACCGCTGCTGCGACTTCGGCATAGATATCTCCCGCACCGGTGGAGTTTGCATAGATAGACCAACCAAAAGCTGTAATTGATCCGAGCGAAATTAAGTTATCCATGGTTGGGTGTGTGAAATTTCGCAGCGCAGCTCGATGAATTGGCCAAGCTATAAAGATTACGACTGGAGCGGTGAGAGCGATTGCTAACCAGCCACTCGGAGAATAGAGAGGGTTCGGTATGCCGAATCGATCAAGTTGCGTAAGAATAAAAGTATCTACATCACCGTGAATTGAGTGAACCATGGAAATAACAATTACGGGGATAGTAAAAATAATCGCAAGAAGTGTGCGAAGTCCCATCTTGCGCGAATGAGAGAAGCTCTCACTCTCATCAGTACGCAATTTTGCCGAATAACCGGCGCTCTTTACCGCGTCAATAAGTTCCTTACTCTTTGTTCCGCGTGGGACTAATACGTGAGCGCTCTCAGTCGCAAGGTTTACCGTGGCTTTGGCTCCAGGAACTTTATTTAGAGATCTTTCAATTGTTGCTACGCAGGATGAGCACGTCATTCCTGTGACTTGTAGATCTACTTGCTCTAACTCAGAATTTCCAGGCATTTCAATTTCCGTGTTTTTCAGTATTGATAGCGGCCAAGAATTTGGGATGAAGTGTGCGATTAGAAGATATGCCGCCGGCTCCAAATGGTCCGGAAACGCCATTGAAGTCCGAGAAGATTCCTCCCGCTTCTTCAACAATTACTGCTAGCGCTGCCATATCCCAGAGCGCTAATTTAGGTTCAGCAGCGATATCAACTGCACCTTCTGCTACCAACATATGTGACCAGAAATCTCCGATGCCACGAACTCGCCAAACCTGATCGAGTATCGCCAAGTAACTTTCCTTGCGATCTCCCCAATCTGCTAAATCAGAGAAGGAGATAGAAGCATCGCTTAACGCCGCAACTTTAGAAACGCTGATTTGGGTAGCAGGTCCACCATTTACCTCCGTAAATGCGCCAAATCCGGTCGCTGCGTACCAACGCCTGAATAAGGCAGGTGCGCTAACCATGCCAGCGATTACGCGATCTACACCTGATTCATCTCGTTCAACTAAACCAATTAGCGTTGCCCAAATTGGAACGCCACGCAAGAAATTCTTAGTGCCATCTATTGGATCAATAACAAAATATCGACTGCCCTTTGAAATCTTTTCTGGAGAGCCAAACTCTTCACCGACAATCAAATAGTCAGGGCGCTCATTTGAAAGGATTTTGCGAAGCGCTTCTTCAACAGAACGATCCGCGTCGGTTACTGGCGTCATGTCTGGCTTTGTCTCAATCTTCAAATCCAGCGCGTGATAGCGCGCCATCGAAATCTCATCTGCAGTATTCGCAAGAGTTTTGAGGAGCTCGATCTCACCAGCACCGGAAGATTTCATAGAACTAGATTAGCGTTCGCTGGCAGCCAGTATTCGGCGCAAACCTGCGATCCGCCGCTTTGTTCCGCTTTCACTCGCTTCATTTAGGGCGCAGCCGGCTTCATCATGAGAGCAGTTTTTCGGACACTTAACAATTAAGCGCGCTAACTCTTCAAAGGAACCGATGATGCGATTTCGATCTATATGTTCTAGCCCAAAAGATCGCACACCTGGGGTGTCGATAACCCAGCCAGAGCCCGGAAGTTCGAAAGCAAAAGCGCTTGAAGAGGTATGACGGCCTCGACCAGTTGCTTGATTTACATCTCCAGTTGAGCGAAGTGAGTTCTCAATGATTGCATTTACTAAAGTTGATTTTCCGACTCCGCTATGGCCGATTAGAACTGAGCGCTTACCATTTAATGCGCTTCGTAACTTAGTCAAAACCTCTGATTTAGCAATATTACTGCGATCATCTTTAGGAAGTGCGCTTCTATAAATTTCAATATCTAGAGGTTCGTAATCCGATGTGAATTCAATTGGATCGGCAAGATCAGATTTTGTTATCACTAGTATCGGTTTAATTCCTTGATCGAAAGCTACGGCCAGACAGCGATCTACGAAACCGTGGCGCGGCTCTGGATTTGCGGCGGCTACGACAATTAGGAGTTGGTCTACATTTGCGGCGACTACTTTCTCTTGCGCGCCCGCATCATCAATCGTGCGCGACAATGCATTTCGTCTCGGCTCTACTTCGACTGCTCTAGCTAATGTTCCGGGAACGCCGGAAAGATCGCCATCAAGTTTTATTGAATCACCCACAACAACCGAGTTCTTACCTAATTCTCTTGCTTTCATGGCGGTAATGACTAAGCCGCTATCCATAACTGCCGTAATTCGTCCACGATCAACTGTGATCACTGTAGCTGTAGCACGTGACGAATAATCGGGTCGATCCTTACTTCTTCTCGGCTTCGAACGGGGAGCGCGAATTCGCGCATCTGCCTCGTCATAGCGTTTTCTCATCTGAGAAGAGTGCTCCAAAGTTCTACAAAATTGGGGAGGGTCTTGCGAGTGGTTTCAATATTTTCAACTTCTATTCCGGGAACTTTCAATCCCAAAAGAGCTCCTGCCGTTGCCAATCTGTGATCTTCATAAGTATGAAATATTCCTGAGTGAAGTGGTCTAGGTTCAATCAATAGCGAATCTGGACTTTCGGTTACTTTCCCGCCGAGTAATTCCAATTCAGTTTTAAGAGCCGTCAAGCGATCAGTTTCGTGTAAACGAAGATGTCCAATCCCAGTTAAATTTGATGGTGAGTCTGCCAGCGCAGCTAGTGCGGCAATTACCGGAGTTAATTCACCTTCATCATGAAGATCAATATCTACTCCGTGAACTTCGCCATTTCCTTTTATTCTTAAACCGGATTCGACGAAATCTATGGTTGCGCCCATTTTGGTAAAGATTTCTCGGAGACGATCTCCTGGCTGGTTTGTCTTTCGTGGCCAATCGCGAATAATTAATTCACCACCGCAAACCATTACCGCGGCCATAAAGGGAGCAGCATTAGATAGATCTGGCTCAATAATCATGGTTTTTCCAGTGAGCGATCCTGTCACTTTCCAAAGATTTTCTTTATAGCTAACTTCTGCGCCAAAGGCTTCCAATAAGTTAATGGTCATCTCGATATGCGGAAGAGACGGTAATCGTTCGCCTACATGACGTACCTCAAGGCCATTGCTCATTGCGGGTGCGGAAAGTAAGAGCGCTGATAGAAATTGACTCGAGTTACTTGCATCTACTTCGACAGCGCCACCAGTAATCTTTCCGGAACCATTTATTGTTAGCGGGAGTGCGAATCTTCCTTCGTGTTCTATGGAAACCCCAAGATCTATTAACGCTTTGAT
>JACCED010786652.1_pt1 | contig 15110 bp, 17 predicted proteins | sample 7455021 | NCBI WGS metagenome assembly JACCED01 (sample SAMN15323456, study PRJNA562643) | freshwater metagenome | isolation source: river surface water | place: USA:Blue River Watershed | collected 2017-08-19 | reverse complement strand
GCCGGTTAGTGGAAAGTAGGACGTATGCCAACCGGCAAAGTTAAATTCTTTGATGACGACAAGGGCTTCGGCTTCATCGCAGGCGATGATGGCACCGAGGTATTTCTTCACATCTCCGCCCTGCCCGCCGGCACCTCAACCATCAAGCCTGGTTCACGCGTTGAATATGGCATTGCCGATGGTCGCAAGGGAGCACAGGCGCTTTCGGTGCGCATCATCGAGGTTCCAACCCTGACCCCAATGAACCGCAAGCCTGCTGAGGATCTAGCGATCATTACAGAAGACCTAATTCGACTGCTAGACCAAATCGGCGGAAACCTAAAGCGCGGCAAGTACCCAGAGGCGACTCACTCTCGCAAGGTGGCGCAGCTATTGCGCAAGGTTGCTGATGAGCTCGAAGGTTAGTGCAACCGAACTAGCGCTGGCAGCTCTTAGGGAAACCACCGAGCATGCCCTAATTGGCGAGTTTGTTTCTGAAACAGAAATCGAAAAGAACGTAATCGAGGTTCGTTTCAACTGCACGCTAAAGCAGTATCAGCATTGGCACTGGGCGGTAACTCTTACTCAAGCCGACAAGCGCAGTCCGCTCACGGTCTCCGAGATCAATCTCTTGGCATCTGAAAATGCTCAGTTGGCTCCGAAGTGGGTGCCTTGGGCAGAGCGACTTGCCGAATTTAGACGCCAGCTGCGAGCCGAAGGTAAGGCGAATAGTGATGCTGAGGCAGATGCCCTAATTGAGGGAATGCACTCAGGATTTGCGAACCATGAACCAGGCGAGGATGCCCAGCAGAACTCCAATGACGGCAGTGTGAAGCCACCAGTCAAGACCCGCGTTAGACAGCGCCGGGTAAAACGCAATGAATCCGATCAGGAGCAAAGCCCAGAGGCCGGTTCCGACCAAGATAGCTAATCTCGCATTTACCTCGGCCGGCTTTGGCTCGGGGTGTCGATCCGAGAACTTCACAAACAGCTTTGCCATTAGAAGCGCTCCAAAACAAAGTCCAGGCAGTCAATCAGTGCTGCAACATCGCTTGGCTCAGTTGAGACAAAGGTTGCGACTCGAATCTGGTTTCGACCGAGCTTTCGATATGGCTCAACATCAACCACACCATTTGCCCGCAGGGTTTTGGTGATTTCGGTGGCGTCGATACTGTCAGCAAAGTCGATGGTCACTACAACCTGAGATCTGTGATCTGGGTTTGCGACATAGGCAGTGGCAACCGATGTCTTTTCTGCCCAGTCGTACAAAAGCTTGGAGCTCTGCTTGGTTCGAGCATCCGCCCATTTCAAGCCACCGTTTTGGTTTATCCACTTAATCTGATCATTCAGTAGATAAAGCGTTGCGATAGCTGGTGTATTTAGAGTCTGGTTCAAACGTGAGTTATCCAGCGCAGTTTTAACGCTCAAGAATTCCGGAATGTAGCGCTCGCTGGCGTGAATTTCTTCCACTCGTGCAATGGCTGCCGGGGACATCATGGCAAGCCAGAGACCGCCATCCGATGCAAAGTTCTTCTGCGGTGCGAAGTAATAAACGTCTGTTTCGGACAGTTCGAAGTCAATGCCACCGGCAGCGCTGGTGGCATCTGTCAGCATTAGAGCACCGCTGTCAGCGCCTGCCACCCGAGTCACTGGAGTCACAACTCCAGTTGAAGTCTCGTTATGTGGGTAAACATACGAATCAATTCCTGCTTCCGCCGCGAGCGCAGCGCGTGATCCAGGTTCACTCTTAATAACCGTCGGTGCCGAAAGCCAAGGGTTGGTCAGAGCAGTTGCAAACTTCGAACCAAACTCACCGTGAACTAGGGCCTGGGCCTTGCTCTCCACGATGCTGAAGGCTGCAGCATCCCAAAATGCGGTAGATCCGCCATTACCCAGCACTACCTCATAACCATCAGGTGCTCGGAACAGGCTAGAGAGTCCTTCGCGAATCTCGCCAACCATGTTTTTGATTGGAGCCTGGCGGTGACTGGTGCCCATCAGTGCAGCGCCCTCGGTCACAAAGTTGCTGAGTTGGTTGGCTCTGGTGCGGGATGGGCCGCAGCCAAATCTTCCATCTTTAGGTAGCAGTTCGCTTGGAATTTTGATCTCGGCCATGGCCCAAGTTTAGCTTTGATTTACCATTAGTCTTGCTAAGCCAAAGGGGGCATCATGACCGATCTAATCGATACCACTGAGATGTACCTCAAGGCCATTCTGGAGCTTGAGGAAGATGGCATTGTTCCGATGCGAGCTCGAATTGCAGAGCGTCTTGATCACTCTGGCCCTACCGTCTCGCAAACCGTTGCTCGAATGGAGCGCGATGGATTACTTAGAGTCGGTGATGATCGCCAACTTGAGTTCACCGAAGCCGGTCGGATAACCGCGATTGAGGTGATGCGCAAGCATCGACTAGCCGAGCGATTGCTACTTGAGATCATCGGGTTGGATTGGCACCTGGTGCATGAGGAAGCCTGCCGCTGGGAACACGTGATGAGCGAAGCGGTGGAGCTGAAGATTGCCGGACTGCTCTCAGACGTATCGCATTCACCTTTTGGTATGCCGGTTCCAGGTCTTGACATGCTGGGCCTCAGTCCGGCAAAGCCACACGCCTGCAAGCCAGTGACCGCTGTTCAAAGTGGCGAATACGAATTGATTCGAATTGGAGAGCCAGTTCAGGTCGATGAAGACTTCTTGCTGCAGCTGCGGGAACTCGGCCTGCTGCCTGGTTCTAGGGTGGCAGTTACGGTTGAAAAAACCGGCTGGTTGCTCAGTGCAGCTGGCAAAACTGAGGGAATGCTGTTAGATGAGCTGATTGCATCCCACCTTTTCGTTGGCTAAGAAAACCTCGGTTATACTGCTTGACGCGGAAGTTCCAATGAAGTTTTCGGAGGATTCCTTTTGACCCATCAAACCGCAGAGGTTCAGCTGGTATCTCGTAAAGAGATGCGCAAGCAGCAGACCAAGCCCAAGCGCGTTCGTCGCAGCAGGAATGTTCGCACGCCCGTCACGATGATCGCAGCGATTGGCCTGCTCGCTACCTCGGCACTTCCTTCCTACGGTTTTGATCCAGAAACTACTGCGATGAGTGGCCTAACTAGGGATAGCCGCCTGGTTGAGTTCTCGCACCCTTCTCAGGGACTCTCGGTTGCGACTGTCAGAGCGGTCGAATTCTCTCGAGGCGATTACGAGCCAGCCGAGGCATCGGAATTTCAGGTGGCGACCACCAGAAGCCGAAACTACACCGGTCCTTTGGCTGAGGACTATTGGCTGAAGCCGCGCTACACCAACCTAACTTCCGCTCTGATCATGCGAGCTGCTGCTGAGCAGGTTGGTGTTCCTTATGTATACGGTGGCGAAACCCCATCAGGCTTCGACTGCTCAGGTTATGTGATGTTTATTTATTCGCAGTTTGGTATCCCGCTGCCGCACAGCGCCTACCAGCAAGCGAAACTCGGCGTAAAGATCGATATTGAAGATGCCGTGCCTGGTGACATCGTGATGTTCAATGACTACAGCCACAACGGTATCTATGCTGGTAACGGCAACTTCTACCACGCACCGCAGCCTGGTGACAGAGTCAAGTTAGCGCCGATTTTCACCCCGCGATTCCACATCATTCGCCTGGTCGACATAAACGGTTAATCGATACCAAAACTTCACTTTTTTGTTTCTGCGTTTCTGCGCAGATTTATCTGCCTAAGTCGTAATCTTCCATCAAGTGTTGGCTTGATAAATGTAAGGAGGTGCCAGATGCTCAAGAGTTTGCTCGCCAAGCAAGGCAATTGGATCCATCTGCACCAGCATCCCTGCATATCTGGTCGGGAAATTTCGCGCGTCGCATTTTGCGGCGCGTTTTTTATTTCCGGGCAGTCACACCGAAATCCCGCAGGCCGTGCGGGTGGTTTCGATAAAGGAGTAGTTAGTTGCGCACGTTAGTTCTAAACGCCGGTTACGAACCACTTGCTGTGGTGTCGTTCAAGAGAGCATTGATTCTGGTGCTAAATGAAAAAGCCACCATTTTGGCGGGTGCCGAAAAAGGTAAAGTTCACAGTGCCGACCGTGAGTTTGAATTACCGACTGTGATCCTGCTGCAGCGCTATGTTCGAATCCCCGGTTCGAGACAGATACCAGTCTCTAGGCGCGGGGTGCTTAGGCGCGATGCGCACCGATGTGGTTACTGCGGTAAGAGTGCTAACACCATCGACCACATTCTGCCTAAATCCCGGGGCGGAGCCGATAGCTGGGAGAACCTGGTGGCCTGCTGCCTGAGGTGCAATAACGCTAAGAGCGACAAGACCCCGGCCGAGATGGGTTGGGAACTGAAAGTCACACCCAAAATGCCAACCGGTTTAATCTGGACGGTCAGGGGAGTGGAAAAAGAAGATCCGCAATGGGAACCGTTCTTAGGTATGCAGCGTCAAGCTGCCTGAGTGGCCTCGATAGGAATCGAACCTACGACACACGGTTTAGGAAACCGTTGCTCTATCCACTGAGCTACGAAGCCGAAATCAAGTACTAGGTTACTCGCAAAATTGCGGCCAATTTTGAATTGCGCTTGACGCTACTTATCCCAAGAAATAACTGATTAGCAGGCCATCCGAGAGCCGTCAGCGGTTTGGGCAAGATGCCTCTTAGGATTTGGGCGTGGAGCCGCAGCTAAGAGTCCGCGCCTGGCGCGAAGAATTGCAAGGAATTGGTGGAACCAATCCCTTGGTTTCGTTCGAGCTCTCTAGCTTCGGGCAAGTTGATCTTGATCGCTCACACCCCGGTGGACTCGCTCAGCTGGTTTCATCGCGTAGCACCACGCTAAGCAATTTGGTGCGTGACGGAGTAGCGCAAGCCCGAGCTCACAGCACCGTGCGACGGATAAAGCTAAAAGCCGAGAGGATTGCCGACAACTTCGGCATCGCATCGCTCTTTATCGCCGGTGGCCTAGTTGAAGATAAAAACTCCGGGCAGAAACTACCAATCCTGCTGTGGCCTACCCATTTGATTTCCAAGGGTGAAGACTACGAAATTCGAATTGACACTAGGCCACTACTAAATCCAGCGCTGACGAGGCTTATCAGTTCTCACCGACCAAGTTTTAGTCCAAATGACCTACTTGCCGTTTCAGTGGGTCAAGGTGATTTGATTCCAATCTCGGTATTGGCACTGGTCTCGGAGATTTTGCAAGGCGCAAATGTCGAAGTCGAAAAGCTATTGGTGCTGGGTAACTTTGTGCCAGATTTGCTCACCACACAGTTGGTTGAGCCAGCGATAGACAATGCCCTGCTGGCGCAAATCGCCTCTGACGATGCGATTGAAGAATTGCCGGATGCTCAGTCGATTGTTCTGGTGGCAAATGCCGATAGCTCTCAGCAAGAGGTTTTGAGAAAAGGACTGGGAGGCAACTCCTTTGCGGTCGAAACCTTGCCCGGTTGCGGCTATCTGCAGACCGCAGTAAACCTAATTGCAAACTTCGCCTACGTGGGTAAGCGCGCCTTGGTGATCGGACCCCGGCAACAAACCCTAGATGAGATGGCTGAAAGACTCGGGGCTGTCGGGCTTGCGGGGTTGGCAATCAGAGAGTCTCAGACTTGGGGTGATGCGGTTAGTGCTATTTCTCGCAATGAGAAGGCGCAGCCGGTAGCCCTGGCAGATGCTCAGGCGGCCAAACAGCAGGCCGAAGCCAAGATTGCAAAGTATTTTGAATTGGTGGGTCAGCCAGATGCCGAGTTGGGCGTAAGTCTGATTGATGCCATGCGCGAGCTGGCAGCGCTTGCCGGTAAGGCAATCCCACCTACTAATAATTCTAGAATTCGCACCGACCTACTCCCTGGACTGTCTGACACAGCAAAGGCAGCGCTGAAGCTGGCCCATGAAGCTGGGGTGTTTAGCTTTGGCCCGCAAGACTCCCCTTGGTTTGCTGCACGCTTTGAAAACCATCAGGAATTGCAAAACGCGCTAAGCGCTGTGAAATCAATCTCGGGCGAAGAGTTCCGCACCCTGAGGTATCAGATCAGTCGCTATCTTGCCGATCAGAAGTTGGTGCAGTGCGAGAGTGTTGAGCAATGGGCGAAGCAGCTGAGGTTGCTGATTGGGATTCGTGAGACGCTGGACAAATTTCTACCCTCAATCTACGACCGCTCATTGGATCAAATGATTGAGGCCACCGCTCCGAGAACTGAACGAGGTCAACTATCTGGTGCTCAGCGCCGCAGGTTCAAGAAACTCGCTAAAGAATTCATTCGCCCCGGAGCCTCGATTAGCAACCTATACCTATCGCTTCAGCAGGCAGAACAACAGCGCATCGGCTGGCTGGAAATGAATCAAACCCAAGCCCCACCGTCCGTCCCACTTGGTCTAAATGATGTTCAAGAGAAGTTCGAGCGCATCACCGAAGTTTTGGACTTGCTACAGCGTCATCTAGATCCAAATCCAGATATCGAATTACTGACTCGTCTGCCTTTAGATGATTTGGAGACCAAGGTTAATGACCTTGCAACCAAGACCGAGATTCTCGACTCGATGCTGGATCGAGCCCCATTGGTTGCCAAACTGGAGCAGCTGGGCTTAGGTGCTCTGATTGTTGATTTGTGCAAATTACACCCAACGCTCGAGCAGGTTGAGAACGAATTCGAGTTGGCCTGGTGGCAATCTGCCCTCGAGGCAATCGTTAATCGCAACCCCTCAATCTTGCAGTACTCCGCTGCTGAAATTGCCAAGCTGGAAACTGAATTTGAACGCTGCGCATCCCAGCTGATTGAACACGGCAACCAAGAGGTTCGGGACCGGCTCAGCAACCGCTGGAAGAACGCTATTGCAAAGTACCCAGCGCAGGCAGACAAGCTTCGCAACCTGCTTCGAGCTAGGGAGCTAACTCTGAAGTCTGGTTACCTCGAGTCGGGACCACTTTGGAACTCTCTCGCCAGCGCCGTATTGCTTTCGCCATATCGCTTGCACGAGTTGGCAAAGGACGAAAAGTTCGATGTCGTAATCATTTTGGACGCAGCCTCTACCGCTATGGCCGAAGCACTGCCCGCGCTCACGAGAGCAAGTCAGGTAATCACTTTTGGTGATCCAACCTTGGCCTTGGTGGAAGACTTCGACACCGTTGCCAGGGCCAACCAGGGTCACGTTGCACCCAAACGTGAGGCGAGCCACAGTGTGATTGCCAAGCGCTTTGGCTCAATGTCTATCCACCATAGCTATCGCACCGAAGGCCAGGTACTGGGGCGTTACCTGAATCAAAACTTCTACTCCGATCGATTGGTGCTGGAACCAGCCGCCGGTCAGTTGTTTGGTTCTCACAATTTCGAACACGTCCAGATAACCGAAGGCGCGGTAGCGGCATCGACCATTGAAGGTGCGACTGAGTCGATGGATGCCGAAGTTGCCAAAGTAGTCGAGCTGGTTCTCAATCACGCCCGCTGGACTCCAGAGCAGTCGCTCTGCGTGGTTACGGCATCTTCAGTTCATGCTGAACGCGTTGAGCAGGCAGTGGCGAAGGCATTGAAGGATCAGGCAAATTTGGCTGAATTCTTTGATGCTCACGGTCGCGAAAAATTCCAAGTTGCAACCATGAGTCAATTCACCCATCGCTTAGCCGATCGCGTAATCTTTTCGGTCGGCTTTGGTCGAACCCCAGAAGGTCGAATCTCTGGCACTTTGGGCGATTTCAACTCCGAATTCGCATCCCAATGGATGGTCAGCACCATAGTCTCGGCTCGTAAACGACTAACCGTGGTCTCGTGCTACAACTTCGAAGATTTCGCTGCTGGCAAGCTGCCTGACAATCAACGTTGGCTTAAAGATCTAATCGCGCCGAGCTTCCTGAGCGATATTCGAAGTGGCGATCCGGATCCGTTGCTTGCAGATCTCGCTAAGAGATTGCAGAAGCTGGGATTCAATGTTGCGCTGAACTTTGGAGATCGAATTGGTTTGGCAGTTTCCCTGGGCAATCGCGCTGCTGTGGTCGATGCTGACTGGGCGCTCAAGGGTCAGACCTGGGATGAAAAACTCTGGCTGAGACCTGGGTTATTGAAAGCCATGGGCTGGACCTATATCAGAGTTCACGCACTCGAGATCTTTGCCCAGCCGCAGGATGTTGCCAACCGAATTGCCAAGCAATTGGGTCTTGATTTGGAGCGCAAAGCCCAACCGCTATTTGAGGAAAAAGCTTTCGAAGATACCGCTCGGGCCTGGGGAGATCCAGACGATTCAAATGACAATCGTCTCAACGACGAACGTCCGCCGCACTGGGGCTAGTCGGAACTAGAGCTAGAACCCGACTGCGAGTCGGTGCGGTAGAAACCAGATCCCTTGAAGGTGACTCCGAGGTTGCCAAATTGCTTGCGAAGTTCACCCGAACACTTAGGGCAGGCAGTTAGGGCTGCATCTGAGAAAGACTGTTGAATCTCAAAGGCGTGTTCACAGTCCTTGCAGACATATGAATAAGTTGGCATGTTTCCTCCGAGACGATTTTAACTTATGGCCGAGGCGCGAAAGTGATGGATTGCTGTTGGCGTAACAGCCCCGGTGACCCAGACGTCGTGAGTTTCGCTTGGCAGCTGGGTGAGCACTTCCGAATCAAACACCACGGCATACTTTGGAATGCCAGCGATATTCATAAGTGCGCGATCGTAAAAGCCTTTGCCTTTGCCCAATCGATTTCCTTGTTTATCCACCGCCAGCGCTGGAAGCAAAATTAGTTCCACACCTGCAAGCGACTGTGCAGCACCGGTGGGTTCGAGAATTCCCAAGCGCGATGTTGAAAGCTCGCCAGCAGCGAAGACTAGGTCGTCACCTTCAATGCGTGGCAAAAGCAAGGTTTTGCCCATGGCCAAAACCCAGGCATTAAATTCTGAGACATCCGGCTCTGTTGGCATTGGCTGGTAGCTCGCGACCGAGCTGATGTTTAGCTCGAGTGCCAGTCTCACCAAGTTGGCAGCCAGTCCCTGCGAGGACTGCGGGCGAGCCGAAAGCACTCGTTGCCGAATATCTGATTTGCTCGCAATTGATTCCATAGCGGTAATCTTGCCAGCGTGAACCCAATTCGCCCAATCGCCCACGGATCCGTAGCACTGCGGCCGGTGGCAAGACGCGATTACTGGCGACTGCAATACTTGCTAACCCAAGACCGAGATTGGCTTGAACCTTGGGAGGCAACCACCCCGGGTTTGAGAACCGTTGTGAACGCCGGCTGGATGATCTCAAGCTTGAAGTCGCAAGCACGCCGCGGCACCGGTCTTGGCTTTGTAATTCTGCATAACGGCAACATCGTTGGCCAACTCAACGTGGCAAGCATTCAGCACGGTTCAGTTTCTTCGGCGACTATCGGTTACTGGATTGCAAGGTCGGCAGCCGGCAATAACATCACCCCGATCGCGGTTGCGCTGGCGATTGACTTTTTGATGGATGAAATCGGGCTACACCGCATCGAGATTGATATCCGACCGGAGAATGGGCCGAGCTTGAGAGTGGTTGAAAAGCTTGGATTGCGACTTGAAGGCATTAAGGAACGCTTCATCCATATCGACGGCGCATGGCGCGATCACAAGGTTTTTGCCATAACCGTGGAAGAGAAAAAGGGTTCGATGTTAGAGCGACTGTCGAACACGCGGGGCCAATAACGCCATTTGGGAACACTGGCACATATCTTGTTGGTATGGAAAATTCAGTGGGCTTGGGTGGAATCACGTTGGTGGTTGCAGCCATAGTCTGGTTGGCAATTTTCGTTCCAGGTTTTTCCAAGCGATCAGAGATCAAAGCCAATTCCAGCATCGGCAAACGCGATGCAAAAATGGCCCGGGCTAAGACCCCGCTGTCTCTAGATGAAAGACTAAATCGCCTGGTCAACACCCAAAGATTTTTCTCGGTGGTATTTGCCCTGTTCCTGATTGGCAGTATTTCGGCAGGCATCGCCGCAACTGCTAACTCTGGTTGGTGGTTGGCCGCGGTAGCAACGGGTCTGTTTGCGATCCTGAGTATTTTGGTTTCCAGAGCCGCTTCCTTGCAGGCCACCGCGATTGCGTCGCAATTGCATCGAACCCGCCAAGAGGTGCGTAAGAAGGCTTCTGCTCAGCGCCCAGTGATTGAAAATCGCACCTGGGAGCCAAACCCAATTCCTGCACCACTCAATCAGCCCAAGGTTGGTGAGTTGGTAAACAACCTCGCAGACGTTGTTGAAATTCAAAGACCTGAGAATATTTTTGACAGTAAAGAATTAGACGCAATACTCGCAAGACGACGCGCAATCTAATTCAGGCGTTAAGCTATTTCTCAGTTATCCCCCACATAAATGACAACGGAGCACGCGAAAATAATGGGACTTTTAGACTCAGTAAAGAGATTTTTTCAGAAGACCTCTGAAGTAACCGTCAAGGAAGCAGCAATCCTGGCTGACGAAGCAGGCAAGGCAGCAAACAAGGCGGCCGAAGAGGCACGCAAGGCTGGCAGCAAGTTTGCCGCCGAGGCTTTGACCGAGGTTGAGAAGGCAGCTAAGACTGTTGCAAAGAGTGCTTCGACTGCCAAGAAGAAGACCACTGCTGCAGCAAAGAAGCCAGCTGCCAAGAAGCCTGCAACTGCTGCAAAGAAGCCAGCAGCTATGAAGCCAGCAGCTAAGAAGCCTGCAGCTAAGAAGCCTGCAGCTAAGAAGCCTGCAACCCCGGCCAAGAAGCCAGCAACTGCTGCAAAGACTGCTGCTAAGAAGCCTGCTGCTAAGAAGCCTGCTGCTAAGAAGCCTGCAACTGCTGCAAAGACCACTGCAGCCAAGAAGCCGGCTGCTAAGAAGCCAGCGGCTCAGAAGCCTGCTGCTAAGTAATTAGCTCAGCACGTATCCCACCGATTCGACAAGCGTCGGGTGTTTGAAAACAAACCCCGTTTGCTCGAGTCGGTGGGATTTCATTTTCTGCGAGCAAAGCAAAAGCTCGTCGGCGGCCTTGCCAATTAAAAGCCGCATTGCGAACGCTGGAACCCGAAGCCAGGTTGGTCGCTTGAGTTGACGACCAAGTTCCTTGATTATCTGTTCGCAGGTGGCAGGCTCTGGGGCCGTTAGATTGTACGCACCCGAGGTCGATTCGTTTTCAATTAGATGAATGATTGCCCTGGCCTGATCCTCCAGCGAGATCCAGGCCCACCACTGCTTGCCAGAACCAAGTGCACCGCCGATACCGAGCTTGATAAGCGGTAGAAGCTTTCCCAGTGCACCAAGCTGCTTGCTCATCACCATTGTGGTGCGGACCAGCACCACACGAGTGTTCGCTTTCTTCGCCGACTCTTCCCAGTTGTGAGCAAGATCCGCCAAAAAACCCTCGCCTTTCGGAGAAGATTCGTCCAACCACTTATCGCCTTGGTCGCCATAGATTCCGGATGCGGAACCAGAGATCAAAACCTTAGGGGGATTAGGGCAAGCGTTGATGGCATCGACCAGAGTTTTTGTGGAATCAAGTCGAGACGCAATTAGCTCTTTTTCGTATTTCTTGGTCCAAGGGATTTTCCCGGTTGTAGCGCCGGCAAGATTTATCACCGCATCGATGTCAGAGAGTTTTGCTGGGTCAAGTCGTTCTAGCCCTGGGGCCCATGACAGTTCGTCAGGGGAGCTAGTGGGGCGCCTAACCAGTCGGACCACCTGGTGACCAAGTGCAGTTAACTGCTTGTTGAGTTCGGTGCCAATCAGGCCGGATGCTCCAGAAATGAGGACTTTCACTGAGCTACCTCGCAATCTTCTCTAAATACCTACAATTGGTGTCGGACGATTATTCCGCAGTTGCGGAATTGGAACGGAATTCATGCATGTAGAGCTCTGGGTATGGGCTGTCACCATTGGTGTTTTGGGTGTCGTGCTTCTTGCGGACTTTATCTACCAAATGAAGAAGCCACACGAACCGACATTCCGCGAGTCAGCCATACAGGTCAGCATTTACATCACCCTCGCCCTGCTATTCACCTTTGTTATTGGTGGTGCCTGGGGCAGCCAATACGCTGCGGAGTACATCGCCGGCTGGGTGACCGAGTACAGCCTCTCAGTAGACAACATCTTCGTTTTCCTAATCATCTTCACTCAGTTCGCAGTGCCTAAGCGGTTGCGCAGTCAGGTGCTCTTGATCGGTATCGCAATCGCGTTGGTATTGCGTCTGATCTTTATCGTTTTGGGAGCTGCTTTTATCGAGCGCTTCAGCTGGGCGTTCTACGTATTTGGTGCGTTCTTGATCTTCACCGCAATCAAGTTGGTAATTGAGACTTTCCACGAGGGTGATGAAGATCGCAACGAAGCTGGTGGCATGACCAAGCTGATCTCCAAGATCATTCCAACCACCAGCGAGTACCACGAAAACCGCTACCGCATAAAGCGTGATGGCAAGTGGGTTTACACTCCGCTGCTATTGGTAATGCTTTCGATTGGCTACCGACTTGTTGTTTGCCCTCGACTCAATCCCGGCGGTTTACGGTCTTACCAAAGAGCCATACATTGTTTTCGTCGCAAATGCTTTTGCGCTTTTGGGTCTGCGTCAGCTCTACTTCCTTCTGGGAGGCTTGATGGAGCGCTTGAAGTACCTATCAATCGGTCTTAGCATCATCTTGGCTTGGATCGGTGTAAAGCTTGTGGTTCACGCGCTGCACAAGAACGAGCTGCCATTTATCAACGATGGCCAGCACGTCGAGGTTATTCCTGAGATCTCTACTGAGCTATCACTCGCGGTAATCATCATCACCCTGGTTGTCACCACGGTATGGTCGCTTGCGGTAACCGGCAAAGACGCCAAGCTAAAGGGCTAATTTCGGTTAGCAGCTCTGGTAACTATGAGGGCAGCTAGCAAGGTGAAGGCACCGAACACAACGGAAACCAGCAGCGCTGATTCAGGGTTGATGATTTCAATTGAGATGCCGGCCAACGCACTGCCGGCAGAGAATCCCACCAACTGACCCGTGGTGGTCCAACCGTAGGCCTCGACGGTCTCGCTGCCGGAGGTCCCAGTGGCGATCATGAGCGATAGAAATCCAAGTGCTGGTGCAACACCAATTCCCGCCACAAACAGGCTTATTCCAACCCACAGCGGCTCCCGCGGTGCGATCAAGATTGCAGAGTAACCAAGGAGCGTCACAGCCAAGAAAATTGGCAGTGCATAGGCACCTTTTATTCTCGGCGCTAGCAACAAACCGCCGAAGATCGAGCCCAGCGAAAACACCGCAAACATGATGCCGGCTAGAGCTTTGCCGAACAGCGCAACCGAGCCAACCTCTACCCCGGCAAATGACCCCACAAACAACAAACCCAATACGGTGGCGGCAGCCACCTTTGGATTGCGAAGCGCTTTACCTAGGACATTCTTGTTCTTCGGAATCTTGATAGAACCGACGGACTTATTGAGCAAGAACCAAATCGTTCCCAGCACCTGAATGGCAGCCACCGTGATCATCATCGGGATATTGCCAAAGCTGGCAGCAACCAAAGTTGCAACCAGTGGACCAAGAACCCAAATGATTTCTTGAGCCGTGGCGTCTAGTGAGTAAAGCGCTGGCATGAGCTTCTTGGGCGTAACCTGCGGATAAATCGATCGAGCGGCAGGCTGAATCGGCGGAGAAGATAGTCCAACCAAAAATGCCAGAGCAATCAGCCATATCGGTTCGGGGGTAACAAACGCCAATCCCAAAAGTGCTGCAACTGACGTCAGGGTGCTAACAATAACCACTCGGCGAATTCCGAAGTCGGCCATCAGTCTTGCCAAAAGCGGTCCCGAAATACTCGCCCCAATGGTTTCGGCTCCCAGTGCAATACCTGCTATTGCATATGAGCCGGTGACCGCTTGGATGTGAATCACGAATGCAATGCTGAGCATGCCAAAAGGGAAGCGAGCAAACAGTTGCGAAATCAGAACCGCGATTGCCTCAGGCGCGGCTTTTAGAGTAGAAAGACCAAGAGCCAACTAATCACCTAGATCCAAGAGGGCAGCCACATTTGTATTCGCCAGAACCAGTAGGGAACAGGCAATCCCATCCAGATAGATGCGAAGAATGCTGCCAGAAGCAAAGTTACCACCACGAATAGGCCAAGTGCCCACTCACGCTCTTTGACGCGCAGTAGCACAAAGCCTTTGCGCCAGAAACTGTGTAGTGCAAAAGTGAGGGCCAAAATCAAAAACGGAGTAAAAACCACCGAATAAAACTGGAAGGTGGTGCGAGATAGATAGGCCAACCAAGGTGCCCAGCCGGCGAGAAATGCCAAGAAGATTGCTCCGGCTGCCAGATCGACTTTCTTGATAAATCGAATTCCAAGCCAAATCATGGCGGCCACGGCGCTATACCAAATCAGGGGATGAGGAAGAGGCGTGATAGCAATCGAGCAGGTCTCTAAAAACCCGCAGCGCTCATCGCTGAAACTCTCGTAGTAAAACGCAGTCGGTCGAATGTTCAATAACCACTGCAGTGCATTGGCGGAATATGGATGTTCTGCGCTGAGCCCGGTATGGAAGCTGTAAGCATTCGTGTGATAGTCCCAGAGCGCGATTAGCCAGTTCTCTCTCGCCTGTCTTCCCCAGCCATCGGATGTCAAAATCCATCCGGTCCAGCTCGCTAGGTAGCTGCTGAAACTAATGACCAACAGGGAGAGCGCATTTACCAAAGCCTGCCAGATCGCGGGAATCACCCTTAATCCCAGTCGCTGCCTGGAGATCCAATCCGCAATAAAGCTATAGAGACCAAAGACGGCAAGGAAGTAAAGCCCAGACCATTTCACTGCGGTCGCTAAACCTAGGGTCAGTGCCATCAGTAATAGCCACGGCCTAAAACTGAGCGTGAAGTCTCGCCCGACAACGGCAGCAAGATTGAGTTTCTTGGCCATCGCACTTCGGTCCAGCAGAAGGAAGTAAAAAGCCAGCAGCACAAAGAAAGCCAGAATGCCATCCAGAATCGAGGTTCTTGCTAGCACGATGGACTGCCCCTCGAGGGCTAAGAACAATCCGGCTAGGACTGCGAAGACTCGATTGCCAATCAGCCTTCTGGCCACCGCAATAATCAGTGGAATGGCCAGGGTTCCCAACAGCGCCACCGAGAATCGCCAGCCGAAGGAACTGTCAGCTCCAAAAAGTTGAATGCCCAACCAGACGACCCATTTACCAAACGGTGGGTGCACCACATAGGCACCGTCTTGC
>JACCED011907517.1_pt1 | contig 15114 bp, 14 predicted proteins | sample 7455021 | NCBI WGS metagenome assembly JACCED01 (sample SAMN15323456, study PRJNA562643) | freshwater metagenome | isolation source: river surface water | place: USA:Blue River Watershed | collected 2017-08-19 | reverse complement strand
CCGTCCGTCGGCTTTGCAACATGCCCACGTTCATCTCCCCGCTCAGGCTGGACGCATAAAACCGCTCGATCATGTTCACGCTGGTTCGGGCGTTGCGCGCCAAGGTCAGCATGTCGATGCCTTGGCCGTAGAGCAGGCGGAAGGTAATGGCCGTGTGCCGAAGGCTGTAGAGCGTGCGCTTTTGGCCGAGCGGCCCGCTGGTGAGCCCGCACTCGCGCAAGACCCACTGGAAGTGAAAATTCAAGACCGCAAGCGCATGCTCGCGGTTGGGCACCTGGGGCAAGAAGAGAAAGTCTTCCGGCTCACCATAGCCGCGCCGCGCCTGCCGGAGTTGCACCGCGCGGTAGATGCGGACTGCCGCGCGCATGCTCACCACCGGCTTGTCGTGCCGCTTGGTCTCGGGCAGGTTCATGCGCAGGTAGACATGGCGGCCACGCACCTCCTCCACGTGCTGGTGGCGGACTTTCTTGATGTCGCCCGGGCGCACAAAGGTGTTGACCATGAAGCCGATGACCTGCGACAGGTCAACTGGCATGCGCATCAGGTCGCGCGCGATCCAGAACTTCTGGTCTGAGCCCAGCCGGGCGAGCATGGGATGGGGTTGACCGACGAGGGAGCGCGCCTTGCGCAAGAGATGGGCATATTCCGTGACGGTGAAGCCTCCGCGTGGTTGAGAGCTCACCCGCACCTGCGGAAACTCTGGCATCTCATGCACATGGCCAAGGTGATGCCCGAGCTTGAGGACCTTGCGCACAATCACGAGGTACTGCGCGATCGTGGTGGTTGAGAGATTCAGGTGCCCCAGATAGTCAATGAAACGGCGCAGAACCGCGTAGCTGATGTCGTGCACGAGCGTCTTGCCGAGTTGGGGCAAGATGAAGCGGTCAAGCCGGTTGCGTATGACCTGCAGCGAACCTTTGCAGAGTTCACCGCGCTCGGTGCGGCCGGCCTCCTGCGTGAACAATTGCTCGGCAATGCTGGCAAAGTTGGGCGTGATGTCGTGGGGTACGACACCGGTGCGCAGGTAAATGCTGGCCGAGGTGCTGTCGAAAAATTTCCGCGCGAGTTCAAGCGCGGTCTTCATCGAGGTGGTGCGCAGGCTGCGGCTGTAGGTCCTGCCGGCGAAGAAGCAGCGCACCTGCCAGAAGCGGCTGGCGCCGATCCTGTAGATTCGAAGCTTGTTGGGGTAGCCCGGCACCGGGGTGAGGGTCTCGGGGATGGGCACGGTTCGCCCCCGGGACGCACGGTAGAGCGCATCATTGGCCGAAGGCGATTTCGTTGCAGCGCTCACCATGGCATCCCCTGCTGAACACCCATTAACCGAGCCTTTGCACAGTCCGTCAAAGAGACCGAAGTCATTAGAAAAATTTCCTGCAGAGCGGCGAAACGCCGACAAAGAAACTGCAATCCATGCGAGATACGGCCTTTAGAACTAAAACGGCCGAGTCACGCACCTGAAGTAACAACGCTGAAGAGATGTAATCGGCATGGCCTCCCGCTCCACCACCACCACCCCCCTCACCAAGTCCTCTGACCTCTACCTGCGCCAGGTGCTGACCGCGCGCGTCTATGACGTTGCCATCGAGTCCGCGCTGGAGCCCGCGCGCAATCTCAGCCAGCGGCTGCACAACCAGGTGCTGTTCAAGCGGGAAGACCAGCAGCCAGTGTTCAGCTTCAAGCTGCGCGGTGCTTACAACAAGATGGCGCACCTCACACCGGCGCAGCTCAAGCGTGGCGTCATCTGTGCCTCGGCCGGCAACCATGCGCAAGGCGTGGCCCTGTCGGCACACCGCCTGGGCTGCAAGGCGATGATCGTGATGCCTGTGACCACGCCGCAGGTGAAGGTGGACGCGGTCCGCGGCCTCGGCGGCGAGGTGGTGCTGCACGGCGACAGCTACTCTGACGCGTATGGCTATGCGCTGGCGCTGGAGAAGAAGAAGGGCATGACCTTCGTCCACCCATTTGACGACCCCTATGTGATTGCCGGCCAAGGCACCATCGCGATGGAGATCCTGCGCCAGCACCAGGGCCCGCTCGACGCGGTGTTCGTGGCCATCGGCGGCGGTGGCCTGATCTCTGGTGTGGCCAGCTACATCAAGGCGGTGCGGCCCGAGGTGAAGGTGATCGGGGTGCAGATGAACGACTCCGACGCCATGCTGCAGTCGGTGCGCAAGGGCAAGCGGGTGACGCTGCCCGACGTGGGCCTGTTCTCGGACGGCACCGCGGTCAAGCTGGTGGGCGAAGAAACCTTCCGCCTGGCCCGCGACCTAGTCGACGACTTCGTCACTGTCGACACCGACGCGGTCTGCGCCGCCATCAAGGACGTGTTCGTCGACACCCGCAGCATCGTGGAGCCAGCCGGCGCACTGGCGGTGGCCGGCATGAAGCACTACGTGGCCCAGCACAAGAAACGCGGCGAGACCTACGCCGTTATTCTGTGCGGCGCCAACATGAACTTTGACCGGCTGCGCTTCGTCGCCGAGCGGGCCGAGGTGGGAGAAGAGCGCGAGGCCCTGTTCGCGGTGACGATTCCCGAAGAGCGCGGCAGCTTCAAGCGCTTTTGCACGCTCATCGGCGAGTTGCCGGGCGGACCGCGCAATGTCACCGAGTTCAACTACCGGATCAGCGACTCAGAGAAGGCCCATGTGTTCGTGGGCCTCACCACCCAGGGCAAGGGAGAGTCAGCGCGCATTGCAGCGACCTTCCGGCGCCAGGGCTTCGAGGCGCTGGACCTGACCCATGACGAACTGGCCAAGGAGCATGTGCGCCACATGGTGGGTGGCCCCTCGGCATTGGCCAAAGAGGAGCGGCTGCTCCGCTTTGTGTTCCCCGAGCGGCCGGGGGCGCTGATGAAGTTCCTCTCGCACATGCGGCCGGGCTGGAACATTTCGCTCTTTCACTACCGCAACCAGGGCGCAGACTACGGCCGCATTCTGGTGGGACTGCAGGTGCCCAAGGGCGAGATGAAGGCGTTCAAGGAGTTCCTGGACACCCTGGGCTACCCCCACGTGGACGAGACCCAGAACCCGGTCTACCGCCTGTTCCTGCGCGCCTGAGGCGGGCTGGGACCAGGCACTTGGCCTGGGGGGGATCCCGTCCGGTGCGTCTGCCTTGGTGCGTCTGCCTTGGTGCGTCTGCCCGGCTTGCCCCGGCTCAGCGCGGCAAGGGGGGCAGCTCGAGAACGACTGTGCTCGGCCCCTGAAGCGCCGGCCCAAGTTTCGCGCGACGACCCTGCACCGACTGCAAGACCAGGCCCTCGCCGACGGGCATGCCCACCGAATACGGCCTTGCGGGCAGGCCGTCGACCGCGATCAGGGCGGCGCCGCGGCCGGAGGTGCCAGCGGCCACGCCTGTGAGCTGCAATTGGCTGCCTGCCGGGGCGGCGGTGACGGCCTCGGGACGCGCTGAAGGCGCCACCAGCAGGCGAGCCACCCGCTCCGGGGCCGCGGGCTCGGGCAGCCGGGCGCCAGCCGCGGGCCTGGCGCCAACGGAAGCGGCCATCCGGCTGTCGGCGATCTGCAAAACCCAGTAGCTCAGGCTGGCCGCAGCCGCCGCCGCAAGCAGGCCGGCTGCCAGCCGAGGGGCGAACCGAGACAGACCTGCCGAGGGTGCGCGCGAATCGGTGGCAGGGGTGAGGGTCGGCAAAATCATGATGGCGGGCCCGGCGGTGAGATGTCTGCATTATCATGGGGCTAACGCTTTTTGATGACCCCATGAAGCTCACCCTCTCCTTTGTGAACCGCCTGCACCGCCTGCGCCGCGTTCACCCCCTGCACCCCCTGCACCCTCTTCACCCCCTGCACCGCCAACACGCCCAACACGCCCGACACGCCAGCTGGCGCCTGCGCCGCGCGGTGGGCTTCACCCTGATCGAGCTGATGGTGGTGCTGGTCATCATCGGCGTGCTGGCAGCGCTGATCGTGCCCAATGTGCTGGACCGGGCGGACGATGCCCGGGTGACCGCCGCCCGCACCGACATCAGCAACCTGATGCAGGCGCTCAAGCTGTACCGGCTGGACAACCAGCGCTACCCAAGCAGCGAGCAAGGCCTGCAAGCCCTGGCCAGCAAGCCCGGCACCGAGCCGGTGCCACCCAACTGGAAGCCCTACCTCGACAAATTGCCCAACGACCCCTGGGGGCGCCCTTACCAATACGCCAACCCGGGCGTGAAAGGCGAGGTCGACATACTCTCCCTGGGCGCAGACGGGCAGCCCGGCGGCGAGGGCAAAAATGCCGACATCGGCAGTTGGCAATAGCCCCGAGGGGCTGCTACGCATGCCTTTCTCGCGGGGCCAGCCCCTGCTGCTTGCGCTTGGCGAGCCATCTTTTGTCAATGACCGCCCTGCGGGTAACAAACCTGCGAGCGCCCGTGGTTTGAGCGCCAGGCCTGCACAAGCCAGAACCGAACAAGCCGGCTTCACCCTGATCGAGCTGATGGTCGTCGTGGCCATCATTGCCATCGGCAGCGCGGGCGTGATGTTCGCCCTGCGCGACTCGGCCGCATCACAGCTTGAACGCGAAGGCCTGCGGCTGGCGGCCATGCTCGAGTCGGCACGCGCCCAGTCCCGCAGCAGCGGCCAGGCGCTGCGCTGGCGGCCAGTGGAAGGGGGTTTCGTGGTCGAGGCGGCAGCGGGCCTGCCGGCTGCCGGCGGCACAGCGCCTGCGAACCCGTCCGCCACCGCCGCCCGGACCAGCCGCTGGCTGAGCCAAGACACCCGCGTGCAAGGCACACCCGAGCTGGTGCTGGGGCCTGAGCCCCTGCTGCCACCGCAGTCGGTGCTGATCGAGTCCGCCGTACTGCCCGGCCGTCCGGTGCAGGTGGCAACCGACGGTCTGCATCCTTTTCGCGCCGGCACGCCGGGGACGCCACCATGAGGGCGTCGCGGTGGGCGTCATTGCTTCGCGGTCGTAGCACTGAGGGGGCTCGCAGCCGAGGGGGACCATGGGGGCTGCGAAGCAACGCCGCGCGGGGCTTCACCCTGATCGAGGTGATGGTCGCGCTGGGTATGGTGGCGATTGCGCTGGTGGCGGGGCTCAAGGCGACCGCCGCACTGACCGACAACGCACGCCGCCAGGGCGACATGCTTCTGGCCCAGGCCTGCGCCGACAACGCCCTGGCTGCGGTCCGCTTGAAGCCGGGCCTGCCGGGCCTGGGCGAAACGAGCACCAGCTGCCGTCAAGGCGAGCAGGCCTTCGAGGTGCTGCTGTTGGTGGCACCCACGCCCAACCCGAACTTCCGGCGCGTCGACGCCCGGGTGCGGCGCGGTGCCGAAGGCCTGCTGCAAATGTCCACCGTGGTGGGCCAGTACTGAGATGGCGCAGACCCGCCCCCGGCGCAGCCGCGGATTCACCCTGGTGGAGCTGTTGGTGGCGCTGTTCGTGCTGTCCCTGGTGGCTGTTCTGAGCTGGCGCGGGCTCGATGGCATGGTGCGTACCCAATCCCAGGTGCAGGCCCGGGCCGACGAGGTGATGACCTTGCAGGTGGGGTTGGCCCAGTGGCGCACCGATCTCGATGCGGTCGTGAGCCAGCCAGGGCTGCCGGAAATCGAGTGGAACGGCCAGGTGCTGCGCATGCTGCGGCGCAGCGACAGCGCCGCCGGACCCGCGGTCACCGTGGTGGCCTGGACCCGGCGCAGCGATGAGGGCTCGAGCCGCTGGCGCCGCTGGCAGTCGCCACCGACCACCGAGCGCAGTGAGGTGCAAGCGGCCTGGGCGCAAGCCGATATTTGGGCGCGCAACCCGGGCGCCACCGAACGGGCACGCGAGGTCGCCCTGCTGCCGCTGGACGACTGGGAGATCTTTTTCTATCGCGAGGACGCTTGGGTCAACCCGCAGTCCAGCGACGCCCCGCAAACCGGCAATCGGCCCGCACAGCCCGGGGGCGGCGCGCCACCCCCGCCCGCGGCAGACAGCAGCACCCGCCTGCCCGAGGGGGTACGCCTGGTCCTGCGGATGCCGGCCTCATGGGTGGTCCCAGGCATGCTCACCCTGGACTGGGTGAGCCCGCGTATCGGAAGGGCCCGGTCATGAAGCGGGGCGCGGGTCACTCCGAGCGCGGCGCCGCCTTGCTGGTGGCGCTGCTCACGGTGGCCATGGTGGCCACCCTGGCTGCAGCGGGCCTGTGGCAGCAGTGGCGGGCGGCGGAGGTGGAGTCGGCCGAGCGCCAGCGCGCGCAGTCCAGCTGGGTACTGTCGGGGGCACTGGACTGGGCGCGCCTCATCTTGCGCGAGGACGCCGTGAGTTCCGGCAACGTCGACCATTTGGGCGAGCCCTGGGCGGTGCCGCTGCGCGAGGCCCGCCTCGCCACCTTTCTGGCTGCCAACCGGGATGCCGACAGCAGTGGCAGCAGCGCCGAGCGCAGCTTTCTTTCTGGCGAGATCGTGGACCTGCAGTCGCGGCTGAATGTGAACAACCTGGTCGAGGGCGGCCGGGTGTCACCGGCGAGCACACGGGCTTTCCTGCGCTTGTTTGAGCTCCTGGGTTTACCCACCGGGCAGGTGGAAGCCCTGGCGCAGCAGCTTCTGCGTGCCAGCCAGGCCAGCCGGCAGGCGCTCCCCGCCGACGGGTCGCCGGTGCCGCTGCTGCCGCAGGAGGTTTCGCAGCTGGTCTGGCTGGGCCTGCCGCCGGCCTCGGTCGCGGCGATCGCGCCTTACGTCACCGTGCTGCCGGCGCGGACCCCGATCAATCTGAACACAGCGCCCGCGCCGGTGATTTATGCGGCAGTAGACGGCATTGGCCTGGCGGATGCGCAGCGTCTGGTTGCGCATCGCGCGGCCAGCCACCTGCGCACCGTGGCCGATGCAACGCCTTTTCTGGGCCCTGAGGCGCGGACCGGGGACGGCGTGGCCAGCGTCGGCAGCGGCTTTTTCGAGGTGCGGGGCCAGCTCAGGCTGGATCAGCAGGTGTTGGAGGAGCGCAGCCTGGTCCAGCGCGACGGCCAGCGGGTGCAGACCTTGCGGCGCGAACGGGTGAGCGCGGTGGCGGCACCGGGCTCCTGAGGTCGGCCCAGCGCGCACTTGCGCCACCATAGAAAAGGCGCCGCAAGTGCGCCGCCGGGGATCGGCCTTGGCATATGCTCCAGCCAGGGAACCAAACCGTGTGCAATCCCTACAATGACTTTGACTCATGAGCACACTCCTCGTCCTGCTGCCTACCGGCCCGGTTTCGGGGGCGCTGGAATTCACCTACATCGTCTCGCCTGACGGGCGCAGCTTGGCCACATCGGGCCGCGGACCCGCTTCCCTGCTGCCGCAGACGGGCGGTCCGGGCAGCGAGGTGGTCGGGGTGGTGCCGGCAGAGGCCCTGTCCTGGCACCGGATCGACTGGCCGCGCGGTGTCGCCGCGGGTACGCCACGCCTGCGGGCGGCGCTCGAAGGCTTGCTCGAGGAGCAACTGCTCGACGACCCCGAGGCGCTGCATTTCGCGGTAGAACCCGGCGCCCGGGCGGGCGCGTCGGCCTGGGTGGCCGTGTGCGACAGGGCCTGGATCAAGTCTGTCGTGCAAGTCCTGGAGGCCGCCGGGCAAGCGCCGCATCGGCTGGTGCCCGAGGTGGCGCCCGGGTCGCCGCCCTTGCTGCTGGCGGTCCAGGGGCCGGAACCGGGGGACGCTGACGCCAACCCCTGGCTCATCGCCCGCAGCGCGAGCGGCTTGGTGCGCCTACCGCTCACGGCCCATGCGCTCGAGCTGCTCCCGCAGCTCGACGAAGACACCCTGCTGCTTGCCGAGCCTGCGGTCAGTGCCCAGGCCGAAGCGCTGCTCCAGCGCCACGCAGTGCTGCAGCCCGCTGGCCAACGCTGGCTGCAGGCGTCCCAGTCCCGCTGGGACCTGGCGCAGTTCGACCTGCTGCGCTCTGGCCGGACCCGGCTCTTGAAGGCCGTGGCCGCGGCCTTCAGCCTGCTGCGATCGCCCACCTGGCGGCCGGCGCGCTGGGCGGCCCTGGGGATACTGCTGGCCCATCTGGTCGGGCTCAACGCCTGGGCCTGGGCCGAGCGGCAGGCGCTGGAGGCGCGGCGGGCCGCCATCCAGGACACCCTCACCCGTAACTTCCCGCAGGTGAAGGTGGTGATCGACGCGCCCCTTCAAATGGCGCGCGAGGTCGCCGCGCTTCGCCAGGCAACCGGCGCACCTGCACCGGGCGACCTCGAAACCTTGCTGGGCGCGCTGGCGCCGTTTGCCGGCGACCGACCCGCCAGCGAGATCCGCTACGACAACCAGGGCCTGCGGCTACGCGGACTGGGTTGGACCACCACGCAGCTCCAAGCGGCGACGCCGGCGCTGCAAAGCCAGGGCATCCGGGCCACGCTGGATGGCGAGACACTGGTGCTGCGCGCGGAGGGCACGCCATGAGCGCGCCCGGACGCAACCCGGGCAAGCGAGACGCCGCCACACCCACGACCTGGCGACAGCAGCTGGTTTTGCGCTGGGAGGCGCAGCCAAGACGCCAGAAGGTGCTGGTCGCGCTGGCCATCGCCCTGATCGCAGGCACGCTGATTTGGCGAATCGCGCTGGCGCCAGCCCTCAGCCTTTGGCGGGAGGCGCCCCAGAAGGAGCGAGCGCTCGACCTGGAGATGCAGACCATGCAGGCCCTCGAGAGCCAAGCGCGGATGTTGCGCCAGCTGCCGCAGGCCGGACGCGATGATGCGCGGCGCGCACTGGAAGCGAGCGTGCAACAGCAGCTGGGCGCGTCGGGCCGCCTGCAGCTCTCGGGTGACTCGGCCACGCTCGCGCTCACCGGCGCACGCGGCGAGGCGCTGGCCCAGTGGCTGGCGCAGGCACGCATCGATGCCCGCACACGACCGGTGTCTGCGCAGCTGACACGCAACGCCGCGGGCCTGTGGGAGGGCACGCTCACGCTAGCCCTGCCCGCCCGCTGAACGCCCAAGCCACCGAAGTCACGCACCATGAAGCCCGCCGCCGCACGCCAAGCCAGACGCCCGGGCCTCCCACGCCTGCGCGTCGGACGTACGGCGACTGCGCACTCGCGCGGTTTCGCCCTGGCCGATCGCGCGCCTTGGGGCTGGGCACTGACCGGCGCGCTGCTTGGGCTGCTGGCCACCACGGTGGCCTTTGCGCCCGCGCGCTGGGCGGCAGCTGCAATCCACAACGCGAGCGACGGCAGTATCCAATTGCTCGACGCACGGGGAAGCGTCTGGACGGGCTCGGCCCGGCTGGTGCTCACCGGCGGCACAGGCAGCCAAGACACCCAGGCGCTGCCCACGCGCGTGGCATGGCGGCTGCGCCCACAGGCCACGGGCCCGGACGGTGGCCTGCCAGGCCTCTCGCTGCAACTGCAATCCGATTGCTGTACGCCGACGCCACTGGCGCTGGCCCTGGCCTGGCGCCCGGGCCGGGTGATGCTGCACTTGGCGGACACGCCCGCCTCGCAGTGGCCGGCGGGTCTGCTGGCCGGCCTGGGCACGCCTTGGAACACACTGGACCTTGAGGGCCAGCTACGCCTGCACACCCAGGGCCTTCGCCTGGGCTGGGCCGCGGGCCGTCTGCAGGTGCAGGGCCAGGCCGACCTTGCCCTGGTGAACGCGTCCTCGCGGCTGGCGACCCTGCGGCCCCTAGGCAGCTACCGGCTGCAACTGCAAGGGGGCGATACGCCGGGGCTGCGCCTCGACACGCTCGACGGTGATCTGCGCATCCAGGGCCAGGGCCAGTGGGTGGGCGCCCGCCTGCGCTTTACCGGCGACGCACAAGCAGCGCCGGGGCGCGAGGCCACACTGGACAACCTCCTGAACATCATCGGGCGCCGCGCCGGACCGCGCGCCCTCATCACACTGGGCTGAGACACCTATGGCCAAAATTCAAGTTCGCGCACCGCTGACCGCCGCAATGCCCTCAGCGTTGCATCCTTTGATGCTTGCCATCGCGCTGCTGGTGCCGCCTGCGGCATTTGCACAAACCGTGGGCGCGCCGATGGCGACGCCTTCGCGCGCGGCCAACCCGGCCAGTTCGTCCGCACTGGCGGGACCGGGCGCATCGGCCTTGGCCTCGCCGATGGCCGCGCCGCCGGTGACCGCAACTCCACCGGCCGCCACGCCCTCGGCAGCCGGCGGCCGGACTCCCGCACTGGCACTTCCTGCGCGGCCCGGCCGCAACGAGCCGATCACCCTCAATTTCGCCAACGCCGAAATCGAGGCCGTGGCCCGCACCATGGCCACCCTCATCGGCCGCAGCATCGTGGTCGACCCGCGGGTGCGCGGCACGATGAACCTGGCTACCGAGCGGCCGATCTCGCCGCAGGCGGCGTACGCGCAGTTCCTGGCCATGCTGCGACTGTCGGGCTACACCGTGGTCGATGCCGGCGGCCTGCTCAAGGTGGTGCCCGAGGCCGACGCCAAGCTGCAGGCCGGCCCGGTGTCGGTAGACCGCGCCCCGACCGGTAACCAGATGACCACCCAGATCTTCCGGCTCAACTACGAGTCGGCGAACAATCTGGTGCCGATCCTGCGGCCGCTGATCAGCCCCAACAACACCATCAACATCAGTCCCGGCAGCAATGCGCTGGTGATCACCGACTACGCAGACAACCTCAGCCGCCTGGCCCGGATCATCGCCGCGCTCGACACCGCCAACGCCACCGATGTGGAGGTGATACCGCTGCGCCATGCGCTGGCGTCCGACCTTGCACCGCTGGTGGCGCGCCTGGCCGAGGCCAGCGCCGCCGGCCCCACCGTTGGCCCAGCGGCGCCAACTGGCGGCGAGAGCGGCCGGGTGGCTGTCGTGGCCGAGCCGCGGGCCAATGCGCTGCTGGTACGCGCGCCCAATGCCGCCCGGCTGAACCTGGTACGCCAACTGATCGAACGCCTGGACCAACCGAGCGCGCAAAGCCCGGGCGGCAATATTCATGTGGTCTACCTGAAGAACGCCGAGGCGACGCGGCTGGCTGTGAGCCTGCGGGCAGCGCTGGCCAGTCAGGCGGCCGCGACCGCTGCCACCGGCACGGGCGCGCCGGGCCCTGCGGTGACTGGTGGCGGGGCACCCATGGCCAGCGCGGTGGCCGCGGCCGGCCTCAGCCCGGCTACGGCGGCGATCCAGCCGGCTGCGCCGCCCAACACGGGCGGACAGATACAGGCTGACCCGGCCACCAACGCGCTGATCATTACCGCGCCAGAGCCGCTGTACCGCCAGCTGCGTGCGGTGATCGACCAGCTCGACACCCGCCGTGCCCAGGTCTTCGTCGAAAGCCTGATCGTCGAGGTCAATACCGACCGCGCCGCTGAGTTGGGCGTGCAGTGGCAAGAGGTGATCGGCCGCGCGGGTAACAGCACCCTGGGGGTGATCGGCACCAACTTCACCGTGGGCGGCGCGAATATCTTCTCCGTGGCTGCCGGCGCCGCTACTGGACAGACGCTCCCCTCCCCCGGCGGCAACCTGGGTGTGGTGCGCAACCTCAATGGCACTTACGCGCTCTCGGCATTGGCCCGCTTCATCGAGACACAGGCTGGCGGCAATGTGCTGTCCACGCCGAACCTGCTGACGCTGGACAACGAGGAGGCCAAGATCGTCATCGGCCAGAACGTGCCCTTCGTGACCGGCCAATACACCAGCAACAACACCAGCGGCGCTTCGGTCAACCCGTTCCAGACCATCGAGCGCAAGGACGTCGGCCTGACGCTGCGGGTGCGCCCGCAAATCAGCGAAAACGGCACGGTGAAGATGCAGATCTTCCAGGAGGTCTCCAGCGTGCAGCCCGGCAGCATCAACTCGGCCTCGGGCCTCATCACCAACAAGCGCTCGATCGAATCGAATGTGGCGGTGGACAACGGTTCCATCGTGGTGCTCGGCGGACTGCTGCAAGACGAGTACGCAGGTAATGAGCAAAAGCTGCCGGGGCTGGGTGACCTGCCTCTGGTTGGGCGCCTGTTCAAGAGTGAGACCCGCAGCCGCAAGAAGACCAACCTGATGGTCTTTCTGCGGCCGGTGGTGGTGCGCGACAACGCGAGCAGCGAGGGCCTGGCGCTCGACCGCTATGACCTGATGCGGGTGCAGCAGGCCAACGCGCAGCCCACCCCGAGCAGCATCCTGCCGATCAACGCGTCGGCCATCCTGCCGCCCCTGACGCCGCCGCAGACCCAAGCGCCCTCTTCGCCTTCTTCTCCCTCATCGCCCTCTTCTCCATCAGCCACCACCCCCCGCGTTCAGACCCAGCCAACGCCGGCGGCGCCCCTGCCGGCCGGCCGCCCCCTGCCGCCTGCTGCTGATCGGCAGTAAGCGCGCGATCCCCGCACCCACAAAAGCGTCACCCCATGTCCCGCTACCCCCTGCCCTATGCCTTCGCCCGCGGCAGCCAGCTGCTGGTGGAGGACGACGGCCGCTCGACCACGTTGTGGCACGCAGACGCACCGCCCGGGGCGGCCTGGAGCGAGGTGATGCGCAAGTTCCGGGTGAGCCAGCTGCAACGTCTGGACACCGCCGCACTGGCGCAGCGCATCAGCGCGGCCTATGCCCAGGGCGAGTCCAGCGCGGCCTCGGTGGTGAGCGAGGTCCAGAACGATGCCGACCTGTCGCGCATCATGCAGGAGCTGCCCGCCACGCTGGACCTGCTGGAGACCAGCGACGACGCCCCCATCATCCGCATGCTCAACGCGCTGCTGACACAGGCCGCGCGGGATGGCGCCAGCGACATCCACATCGAACCCTACGAGCGCCACTCGTCGGTGCGCTTCCGGGTCGACGGCACGCTGCGCGAAGTGGTCCAGCCCAACCGCGCACTGCACGCGGCTTTGATTTCCCGGTTGAAGATCATGGCCGACCTGGACATCGCCGAGAAGCGGATGCCGCAAGACGGACGCATCAGCCTGCGCATCGGTACGCGTGCGGTGGACGTACGCGTGTCCACTCTGCCCAGTGCCCATGGCGAGCGGGCGGTGCTGCGTCTCCTGGACAAGAGCGAAAGCAAGCTCAGCCTGGAGTCGGTGGGCATGACTGGCGACACGCTCGAGCGCTTCCAGCGGCTGATAGGTCAGCCCCACGGGATCATTCTGGTGACCGGGCCCACGGGGTCTGGCAAGACCACCACGTTGTACGCCACGCTGTCACGGTTGGATGCGCAGACCACCAACATCATGACGGTGGAAGACCCGATCGAGTACGAGCTGCCCGGCATTGGGCAGACCCAGGTCAACCCCCGCATCGAACTCGACTTCGCCAAGGCGCTGCGCGCCATCCTGCGCCAAGACCCGGACGTGATCATGATCGGCGAAATCCGCGACCACGAGACCGCGCAAATCGCCATCCAGGCCTCGCTCACAGGCCACCTGGTGCTGGCCACTTTGCACACCAACGATGCGGCCAGCGCAGTCACCCGCCTGACCGACATGGGGGTGGAGCCCTTTCTCCTGAGCTCCTCGCTGCTGGGAGTGCTTGCCCAGCGTCTGGTGCGCAAGCGCTGCCCGAAGTGTGCGGGCGCAGGCTGCGAGGCCTGTGGTCAGAGCGGCTACCAAGGGCGTACCGGGATCTTCGAGTTGATGGTGGCCGACGACCGCTTGCGCGGACTGATACACAGCCAGGCCTCCGAAGCCAGCATTCGCGACGCGGCACTGGCAGGTGGCATGCGGCTGATGCGGGACGACGGCGAACGCCTGGTTCAGGAGGGGCTCACCTCCAGAGAAGAGTTGGTGCGGGTCACGCGAGACTGAGTTGGCTAGGATACGCTGCGCAACCCGCTGAGGAGGCGCTGAGGAAGCGCTGAGGAGGCGCTGAGGAGGCGCTAAGCTGCTACCGGCGCACGGCCGGCCCCAGGCTGGTGCTTGGTCGTTGTTCAGTCGGCGCTCGGTGCCTGCCGGAACCGCCGCAGGCCGATTGCACCCGCATAGAGCATCAGCAAGGTGCCCACGCTGTCTCCGACAAACATGGGAACGAAGCCATGGAAAGGCTCCAGGCTTCCCTCCCGGCCCACGAAGTAAAGGGTGTGGACCAGGCTGTTGGTCACACCGCCGGCGAGGCCAAACACCAGGAGTTGCCGCCCCGTCATGCCGGCGAGGTCATCACCGATCTCCAGCGCCCGCTGGAGCAAGCGTGCAGCCAACAAAGCGGGCACGGACGACAGGATGGCGAGCGCCAGCACATGACCGGGTTGGATCGTCACCTGGTTGAAGAGGATCACCAGGGACCCGATGAAAAGCCCTAGAACCCCGGCCCAGCCAAAGAGCAGCACCGACACCATGCGGATGGCGGCCGGCAAGAAGATCCAGCTGATGTTGTCCGTGACCTTGACTTGGCTGAAAAGCCAGTCGTTCAGCTCAAAAAAGAAAACATAGGCCAGCGCCGATACGAAGGCGCCGGCCAAGACCTCGCTGGCACTGAGCCCGCGCCCGACAACCATCTGCCGGATTAGCGGGGCTGGGCCTTCTGAATGCACTGGCCCAGCGCGGCGAAGTACTTCAGCGAGAGCTCAGTGGGTTGCACGTACTTGAAGCGGTTGTCGGCCTCGTCGCTCTCGACCTTGAGCATGCCCTTGGTCCGCAGTGCCTTAAGCCGGCGCTGCACGGTAGAGGGGGAAATTTCGGCCATGCCGTGCATGGCTTCGACCACCGTGATGCGCTGGTTCAGGTACCAGGACCGGGCCAGAAAGGCCAGGATGCGGTCTTCAACCGCGTCGATTTCGGGCAGGCCCGGGAGCTCCCGGCTCGCCGCCACCAGGTTAAGAAATTTAAAGTACAAATTCGACTGTTCTTTCTTGGTCGCCATGACTTTCCTTCCTGAAATGAACTTCAATAGTAACGCAATGAGTCCCAAAGTGCTCAATATTTATCAATAAAGCGTTCGCCCATGCAAGGGCGTTCATACAGGCCTCGGCTGGCCGAGTCATCGACGCGGCGCCAGTCCATCTCATCCTTGGGCGGGACGGGCCAAGACTCTACACTCGACTGAAACCATGGAATCCCTGCTCGTCTCCACCGGCGTCGTCGCCCTGGCCGAAATCGGCGACAAGACTCAGTTGCTGGCCTTCATCCTCGCGGCCCGCTTCAAGAAGCCGCTGCCCATCATTCTTGGAATTCTGGTGGCCACGCTGGTCAACCACGGCCTGGCTGGCGCCCTCGGTGCCTGGATTACGTCTGCCGTCAGCCCTCAGGTGTTGCGCTGGGTGCTCGGCCTGTCCTTCAT
>JACCED010255642.1_pt1 | contig 15115 bp, 17 predicted proteins | sample 7455021 | NCBI WGS metagenome assembly JACCED01 (sample SAMN15323456, study PRJNA562643) | freshwater metagenome | isolation source: river surface water | place: USA:Blue River Watershed | collected 2017-08-19 | reverse complement strand
ATTGCAGCCATGGTTGAAGTTGCGCTTGGGTCCGAACAACATAAAACCGCCCCGGAGCTTTTACTCTCGGGGCGGTTTTATGTTTGGTTGCGGGGACAAGCTGCCACCTCCACCGAACGCATTTGAAGTACTAACGTCTTGAAACTGTCATATATATCGAATATTCTGGATATATGGACCAGAATCAAGCAATCGCCGCCTTAGCTGCCCTCGGTCAGCCGACCCGCCTCCAGACTTTTCAGCTACTCGTCCAACGAGAGCCGGAAGGGGTCCCTGCAGGCGAGTTGGCTCGGACTGTTGGCATTCCTCAGAACACAATGTCGGCCCATTTATCGATCCTATCGCACGCTGGACTTGTGAATGGGGAGCGCCACAGTCGCTCCATCATTTACAGGGCAAATCTTTTCAAATTCCGAGAGCTTGTCGCCTTCCTCGTGCAGGATTGCTGCGGAGGCCGTCCGGAAGTCTGTGGTCCTGTCATCGACGAACTTGCGTCTTGCATCTCATCGACTGGAGAATGCGCGTGACTGAACGCCTATTTAACGTCCTCTTTCTTTGCACAGGTAACTCGGCGCGATCCATTTTCGGAGAAGCAATCTTACGAGCAAATGGTCGTGGCCGCTTCAATGCTTACTCAGCTGGCAGTCATCCCAACGGGCAAATCAATCCGCTTACATTACAGATATTGACCGCAAACAACCTCAGTACGGAGGGGCTTCGCTCTAAGAGCTGGGATGAATTTGCTGCTCCCGGCGCGCCGGAAATGGACTTCGTATTTACGGTTTGTGATGCTGCGGCCGGTGAGACGTGTCCAATATGGCCTGGTCAGCCAATTACTGCGCATTGGGGAATCGAAGATCCCGTGTCGTTTGAGGGCACCAACCTACAAAAAGAAGCCGCCTTTCAGCAAGCATTTCGATATATGGGCAATCGCGTCAACGCCTTCCTCGCACTTCCTATGCAAGGGCTCGACAAGATGGCTCTCGAATTGAAGCTGAAGAAAATTGGGCAACTGGAAGGTCATAGCGCTGGACATGAAGCAAAATGACAAACTTTGAACGCTACCTCACAGTTTGGGTTTTTCTTTGCATCATCCTTGGCATCGGGGCGGGTCATATTGCTCCAGAGGTATTTCAGCTCATCAGCTCCGCTGAGATAGCGAAGGTGAACCTTCCCGTCGCAGTGCTCATCTGGCTGATGATTATCCCGATGCTGCTGAAGATCGACTTCGCAGCTCTGCGGGGCGTCGCGTCTCATTGGCGTGGGATTAGCGTCACACTATTTGTCAATTGGGCGGTGAAGCCGTTTTCCATGGCCTTGCTAGGATGGTTTTTCATCGGACACTTGTTCAAGCCATACCTACCCGCTGATCAGATTGATTCCTATATCGCTGGCCTGATCCTGCTAGCAGCAGCGCCCTGCACGGCAATGGTCTTTGTTTGGAGCAATCTCACACGCGGTGAGCCACATTTCACTTTATCGCAAGTCGCTCTTAATGACGCGATCATGATCGTGGCATTTGCGCCGATTGTAGGCCTGTTACTCGGTCTATCCGCCATCACTGTGCCGTGGGATACGCTGACACTATCTGTGGCGCTTTACATCGTCTTCCCCGTGGCCTTGGCGCAACTTATCCGAGCTTACGTCATCAAGGGTCACGGACCCAAGGGTCTAGATAGTCTCCTTTCATTCCTAAGCCCAATATCTCTGGTATCACTGCTCGCAACGCTAATTCTTCTTTTTGGCTTCCAAGGTGAGCAGATCTTGGCGCAGCCAATGGTTATTGCCCTCATCGCAGTTCCGATTCTAATCCAAGTCTACTTCAACTCTGGATTGGCCTATCTGCTTAACAGGGTACTTGGTGAGCAGCATTGTGTTGCAGGGCCTTCCGCTCTGATCGGGGCTAGCAACTTCTTCGAACTGGCAGTTGCTGCAGCAATAAGTCTCTTCGGACTGCATTCTGGCGCGGCGCTCGCCACCGTCGTCGGCGTTCTCATCGAAGTGCCAGTTATGCTCTCCGTCGTGAAAATCGTTAATGCGACAGCAGGATGGTATGAAGGCTCGAAAACAACTGAGATAACTCATTGAGACCCCAGCACCATGAACATCGTTGTCTATCACAACCCCAATTGCGGAACTTCTCGCAACACCCTCGCGATAATAGCCGCTGCTGGATACACTCCTACGATCATTGAATACCTGCAGGTAGGCTGGACAAAGTCGCAACTCCTTGGGCTTTTTGCTGCAGCAGGGCTGACAGCTCGCGAAGCATTGCGGATCAATAGGTCTCCAGCGGCAGAAATGGGGCTGACGAAGCCCGATGTTTCAGATGAGCAACTGATTGACGCGATGGTTGCTAATCCAATCCTAGTAAACCGACCTATTGTCTGTACGAGCAAAGGGGTACGCCTTTGCCGTCCGAGCGATCAGGTCTTGGATCTTCTCGAGAATTGGCCTCGAGGTCCCTTCGCCAAAGAAGACGGAAGCCTGCTCATTGATGAGAATGGACTGCGCGTCGGCTGAGAAATAAGTCAACTATTTATGAGGATGACATGAGAGTTGGTATCAACGGAATGGGTCGAATTGGTCGCCTCGCGCTTCGTGCAGCACTTGGTGGAGTTCGGCGAGAACTGAGTGATCCGAAAGCCTCAAATCGTTTGGACATCGTTCACTTGAATGAAATCAAGGGTGGGGCTGCCACCACTGCCCATCTGCTCGAATTCGATAGCGTTCATGGCCGCTGGTATGCCAACATAAAAGCCGAGAAGAACAGCATCACAATTGACGATAAGCGGGTTGGCTTCACTGACGCGGCAGCGCCAGGCGATGTTGCGTGGGGAGATTTAGGCTGTGACATCGTTCTGGAATGTACGGGTAAGTTTCTTAAGCCTGAGCAGCTTCAAGCCTATTTTGATCGTGGCGTTAAGAGGGTGATTGTTGCGGCCCCCGTCAAAGACGAGCGCGCATTGAACATTGTTGTTGGTGTCAATGATGGAATCTATGATCCCTCAAAACATCGCCTGCTAACAGCTGCATCTTGCACGACGAATTGCTTAGCACCCGTCGTCAAAGTTGTTCATGAGGCATTTGGCATTCGTCATGGTCAGATTACGACGATTCACGACCCAACGAATACAAATGTTGTTGTTGATTTTCCGCACAAAGACCTGAGACGCGCGCGTTCGACGCTTCTGTCCATGCTGCCCACGACAACCGGAAGCGCAACGGCGATCTCGTGGATTTATCCTGAGCTGAAAGGCAAATTGGATGGCCACGCAGTGCGCGTGCCTGTTTTGAATGCGAGCTTAACAGATTGTGTTTTCGAGCTTAACCGCGCGACAAGTCAGGCAGAAGTCAACAAGCTGTTTCAGGATGCAGCTCATGGACCATTGGCTGGAATCTTGGGTTACGAATCACGTCCGCTCGTTTCTGTTGACTATTGTAACGATACACGCAGCTCGATCGTCGATGCGGAATATACCATGGTCACAGATGGCACCATGCTGAAGGTCTATGCCTGGTACGACAACGAAATGGGTTTTACCTGCCGCATGATAGATCTCGCCAACATCGTCATTGCTGCGGAGTAATCTCATGCAAGGTGCGGTGCGCAATTACCTGATTGTGACCGCCTCTTATTGGGGCTTCACGCTAGTCGACGGCGCACTGCGCATGCTCGTCTTGCTGCATTTTTTCAAACTCGGATACTCGCCATTTACGCTATCATTCTTGTTCCTTTTGTATGAAGTTGCCGGAATTGTTGCGAATTTGGCGGGCGGTTGGCTGGCCACGCGTTTTGGTATTCCGCGAATGCTGCTGGCGGGCCAAGCTCTGCAAATTGCTGGCCTTGCCATGCTTTCGTTTCTCGATCCGACATGGTCCGCGACCCTGTCTGTCGTTTGGGTTGTAGCGGCACAGGGCATCTCTGGGCTCGCAAAAGATTTCACAAAGACGGCCTCAAAGTCCGCTATCAAAGCAACATCTGAACAAGGCTCAGGACAATTGTTCAAATGGGTGGCTTGGTTTACCGGATCTAAGAATGCGATGAAGGGACTTGGTTTCTTCGTCGGTGGAATATTGCTCGAATTATTTGGCTTTCAGCAGTCGCTTTGGCTCATGTCAGGCTTAATTGGCCTCGTTCTTCTGGCATGCTTCCTCATCCCTAGAGAGCTTGGAAAAGCAAAAGCATCGAGGTCGATGAAGGAGTTTTTTGGAAAATCTAAGGGCGTAAATCTTTTGGCGGCTGCGCGCATTTTTATGTTTGGTGCGCGTGACGTTTGGTTTGTCGTGGCGCTCCCCGTGTTTCTATACGCAAGCGGTTGGAACTTTACTCAAGTGGGTGCCTTCCTAGCTGCGTGGACAATTGGCTACGGCTTCATCCAAGCCATCGCACCCTCATTTGTTCCTCATAGCGAAGATGGTTTGACTCGCGAGATACCTGCAGCTCGGATCTGGGCCATTTTACTTTTCGCTGTCCCGAGTGTGCTCGCCTTAGCTCTTATCGGCGGCGAGTTACAACGGCCTGATTTATGGGTAGCAGTAGGACTTGCTATCTTTGGTTTTCCATTCGCCGTGAACTCATCTCTTCACTCCTACCTTATCTTGGCTTACGCGGGTTCCAAGAAGGCGGCTGAAGACGTGGGTTTCTATTATGCTGCAAATGCAGCTGGTCGACTTGGGGGAATTTTACTTTCCGGAGCATTATATCAGATCGGAGGCATTCAGCTTTGCATGATTGGATCAGCCGCCATGCTGGTAATGTGCTGGGCCATAACTATTGCCTTGCCAGCAAATGAAGCAGCTGTACCGACGTAATAGGAAACATTATCATCATCAAATAAATATCTCCCGGCATGTATGAGCGGGCACTTACCCGCTCATTCGCCCACTCAAACATCACACGTTTGATGAGTCATTAAGTGACTGTTCAGTCTTTTTCTTTTTGGAGATAACGACCGCTTTCGATGCTTTCTTCACGATTTTCATCTCACCACGCACGAATGCGAGATCGTTTTTTGCAAAGCCAATGCGCGCCTGAATACGTTCCACCGCTTCAGCAACTGCGGGCGACGAACTCCAATCCGCACCATTATAACGGGACAAAATACGATCGCCGCCGTCAATTTCCTTCTTCAAGAAGGTCTCGATACGGTTCAGGGTCTTTAGCGCTTTTTTGGGCTTATCCATGAGAACTACTCCACTCAAGTGAGCGGAGACTAGGCAACAAAATTGTCATAATCAATCAGCCGTCAGACTTGTCACAAAGTAACAAGGCTGAAACAGATGTGCCGTTTCAACGCTTGCCGAAATGCTCATCAAAGGCGTAACCCGCCCCGCGAACGGTACGGATTGGATCCCTCTCGCGGCCGCGAACGATAGATTTGCGCAAGCGGCCCACATGAACATCGACAGTGCGCTCATCAATCTCTGAAGACAGACCCCACACATTATCGAGGAGCTGATCACGCGAGAAAACTCGCCCAGGGCGGCTCATCAAATGTTCAAGCAAGCGAAACTCAGTAGGACCGAGATGAATCTCGCGCTCGCCACGATGGACACGCCGCGAGTTACGATCGAGCTTCAGATCACCAATTTCAAGCAGACCTGCCACACGCTCCGGCCGCGCTCTGCGTAAAAGCGCACGCACGCGTGCTAGCAACTCAGGAACAGAAAACGGCTTCACCACATAATCATCGGCCCCGATAAAGAGCCCCCGCACGCGCTCATTCTCTTCGCCACGCGCGGTTAGCATGATGATCGGCAGATCATGCGTATCTTCGCGCGCGCGCAAACGGCGGCAGATCTCAAGACCAGAAACGCCTGGCAGCATCCAATCAAGGATCAGAAGATCCGGCAGCTGCTCCGCCAACATGACCTCCGCTTCATCGCCGCGACTGGCATGTGTAACGATGAAGTCTTCGGCCTTGAGATTATAGGAGAGCATCAAAGCGATGGCCTCCTCATCCTCTACGATCATCACATGTGGCTTAGTTTCCTTGCCGCGACGTGGCGACCGCGTTGATCTCAGCGCCTCATCCGTCATTTGACGGCTCCACTCGCAGCGCGGGGCCGCTCGACTGGCAGGGCCTGGCCAGTGATGACATCATGCACAGTCTCTGCCACGTTTGTGGCATGATCACCAACACGCTCCACATTCTTCGAGCAAAAAAGAAGATGCGTGCAGACTGAGATATTGCGCGGGTCTTCCATCATGAAGGTAAGCAGATCGCGGAAGATGGAGTCTTCAAAGGCGTCGATTTCCGCATCGCGGGTCCACACATTCCGCGCGCGCTCAACATCACGCTGCGAGAAGGCATCAAGCACATCCTTCAACTGCATAGCAGCCATCTTGCCCATATGACGCAAGCCAACCATTGCACGCGGCATTTGCTGTTCTTGACCGATCGCAAGCGCACGCTTGGCGATATTCTTGGCAAGATCGCCCACCCGCTCAAGGTCACCCGAAATACGCAGCGCACCAATCACTTCACGAAGATCAATACCAACAGGCTGACGACGTGCGATGATATTGACAGACTCTTCTTCAACTTCGCGCTGCAAAATATCGAGTTTCACATCGCTCTCGATCACAGAACGTGCCAGATCACCATCGAGACGGATGAGCGCGTCAATGGAGTCAGTGAGCATTTTTTCGGACAAGCCGCCCATTTCGGCAATTTTGGTACCGAGCGACTGGAGTTCTTTATCAAAGGCCTTGACAGTATGTTCAGACATCTTGCGCTCCCTCAACCAAAGCGGCCAGTGATGTAATCTTGTGTGCGCTGCTGCGCGGGCGATGTGAACATCTTGGTCGTATCATCGAATTCGATAAGCTCACCAAGATACATAAATGCCGTCTTGTCAGAGACACGCGCCGCTTGCTGCATATTGTGAGTGACAATCGCGATCGTGTATTGCGCAGACAACTCGTCGATCAGTTCTTCCACTTTCGCGGTCGAAATAGGATCAAGCGCTGAGCAAGGCTCGTCGAACAAGATAACTTCTGGCTTGATGGCAACGGTGCGAGCAATGCACAAGCGCTGCTGCTGGCCACCCGACAGGCTAAGCCCGCTTGCATTCAGCTTGTCTTTGACTTCTTCCCAAAGCGCCGCTCCGCGCAACGCCTTCTCAACGCGAGCATCCATCTCAGATTTTGGGAGTTTCTCATAAAGCCTTATCCCAAAAGCGATATTCTCATAGATCGTCATCGGAAACGGTGTTGGCTTTTGAAACACCATCCCAATACGAGCACGCAGCAAGTTGAGATCTTGCTGGGGGTTGAGAATATTTTTCCCATCAAGCAACACCTCGCCTTCGGCGCGCTGCCCGGGATAAAGATCATACATGCGGTTGAGAATTCGTAGCAATGTTGACTTGCCACATCCCGAAGGACCAATGAATGCAGTAACCTCATTGGTGTTGAGGATTAGATTAACATTCTTCAGCGCTTTCGTACTCCCATAGAAAAAGTCCAGATTACGAACTTCCACCTTCGGAGGAGCAAATGCCTGCTCAATAGCGGGAGATGTCATTTCGACTTCCTTTCAGCACTCAGCATACGTGCAGCGATATTCAGACCCAGAACAGCAAGTGTGATGATAAGCGATCCTGCCCATGCAAGTTCTCGCCAGTAAGGATAAGGGCTTTGAACAAAGTTATTGATTGTCACTGGCAAGTTCGCCATCGCTCGGGTCAGATCTGTACTCCAGAACTGATTGCTAAGGGCCGTAAAGAGCAATGGCGCTGTTTCGCCTGCAACACGAGCAGTCGCTAGGAGAACACCAGTTATCATGCCCGTCTTCGCCGCAGCATAAGCTACGCGCCTAATGACAAGCGATCGCGGTAAGCCAAGCGAAGCTGATGCCTCACGTAGCTGATTTGGTACCAAGAGCAGCATATCCTCAGTAGTTCGAACAACAACGGGAATGACGATAACGGCTAAAGCCAAACCACCAGCGAGTCCTGAAAAGCCCCCCATTGGAATGACGACGGCGCCATAAATGAACAGACCGATGATGATTGACGGAGCGCTCAACAAGATATCGTTGATGAAGCGCACTACATCCGTCAGCTTCTCATATCGTCCATATTCAGCCATATATGTGCCAGCAAAAATTCCAATCGGAGCTCCAATCCCCACACCGATCAGGGTCAGTAGAAGAGAACCCATTAGAGCATTTGCAAGGCCGCCTTCACGCGCTCCCGGAGGGGGGGTATTCTGGGTAAAAACCTCAAGTGAAATTGCGTCAAAACCATTCACGAAAAGCGTGAACAAAATCATTCCCAACCAGCTCAAGCCGAAAGCTGACGCGGCAAGACACAGCCCCTTAACCAGAGAGTTACGGGCGCGACGGCGAAAGTAAAGAGAAGCGTCCATATCAAGCTCCCTGCTTCAGTCGCAAACGCGCAAGCATGATTCTTGCCGCCGCTAAGACAATGAAGGTAAGGACAAAAAGAAGGAGACCTAAGAAGATCAGAGCCGATTGATGCAATCCCCCGCTCTCGGCAAATTCACTGGCGATGGCAGCCGAAATTGTCGTCCCCGGTGAAAAGATTGAAGACGAAATACGGAAAGAGTTTCCGATGATGAAAGTAACGGCCATCGTTTCGCCGAGCGCACGACCAAGCGCCAGCATCACACCGCCAATAACGCCAACCCGCGTATATGGAATGACAATATTTTTCACGACTTCCCAAGTCGTACAGCCGAGCCCATAGGCGGATTCTTTCAAGACAGGCGGCACGGTTTCGAAGACGTCACGCGAAATTGCCGTGACAAAAGGAAGAACCATGATTGCCAGCACGATCGACGCATTAAAAATGGAAAGATAGGATGGAGGGCCGGAAAAAAGCGGTCCAATGATAGGCCAGCTACCGATTGTTGCGATCACAAATGGCTGGAGACGATCCGCCAAAAATGGGGCTAAAACAAAAAATCCCCACATGCCGTAGATAATGGAAGGGATGCCCGCCAGCAGCTCAATTGCTACGCCGACAGGGCGCCGAAACAATACTGGGCAGAATTCTGTGAGAAAGATCGCGATGCCGATGCCAACGGGAACCGCGACAATCATCGCAAATGCTGAGGTAAGAAGCGTTCCATAGACTGGACCAAGCGCACCAAGAATCGGCTGAGGTTCAAGATTTGGAGCCCAGCGCTGGGTGAACAAAAAGTCGACACCATAAGTCTGTATGGCAGGCCAAGCCCCAACGACCAATGAGAGGATGATACCGCCCAGAATAGCCAGAACACAGAGTGCGCAGCTGCGGGTGATCCAATAGAAAGTCACATCCGATAAGCGGAATGCCTGAAGTGCCTTTGCGCGATCGATCGCTGTCGAGGCCCTATCATCAGGCGATCTCGACTCAACTGTAACGGTCATAAATGCCCCCTGGCGAAGAGAGGGGGCGATAACGCGCCCCCTCGTAAAGCGGATTACTTTGTGGCGATTTCCTTGGCCCACGTCGCGCGGATCATAGCCTTCACATTTTCAGGCATAGGGATGTAATCAAGCTCCTCAGCCATCCGGTCACCCTTGGTGAAAGCCCAATCAAAAAACTTCAGCGCTTCGGTTGCAGCACCCTTATCCGCGGGCTGCTTGTGCATCAGGATGAAGGTTGCAGCGGTAATCGGCCATGCAGTATCGCCCTTTTGGTTCGTCAGAATGACGCGGTAACCTGGCGTGCCTGCCCAATCGGCATTTGAGGCTGCTGCCTGAAACGAAGCAACCGATGCTTGCACGGTCTTGCCTGCACCATTCACCAATCGAGCGTAGGTCAGATTGTTCTGCTTGGCATACGCATATTCGACATAACCAATAGAGTTTTTCGTCTGCGCAACGTTGCCTGACACACCTTCATTACCACGCGCACCGACGCCGGTCGGCCACTCAACGGCTGTTGATGAACCAACCTTGGTCTTCCACTCCTCGCTTACACCTGACAGATAGTGAGTCCAAACAAACGTTGTACCCGACCCATCAGAGCGCCGAACAACGGAAATTGGAGCGGCTGGCAACTTCACACCGGGATTAAGCTTCACGATAGCCGGATCATTCCAAGTCTTAATCTTGCCCAGATAAATGTCAGCCAAAGTAGCACCATCGAACACCAACTCATTGGTCTTGATGCCATCGATATTCACGACCGCCACAAGTGCACCCATTACCTGCGGCCACTGAACAAGACCGTCCTTGGTAAGCTGCTCAACGCTCAGTGGGCTGTCGCTTGCGCCGAATGTAACGGTCTTCGCTTGGATTTGCTTGATGCCTGCTCCAGAACCAATCGATTGATAGTTCAAACCTGTGCCGGTTTCCTTCTTATAGGCATCCGCCCATTTGGAGTAGATGGGATAAGGGAAGGTCGCGCCAGCGCCCGTAATGTCAGCCGCGTGAGCAGCAGCGCCCACCGTCATTGCAAGCGCAACAACCGCCGCGCGCGTCATGGAACGGAACTTCATGAGAGCCTCTTTAAATTGGTTTCCGAGCTCATGTTGCTAACCTCTACCCGCTCGGTCAGAGGTAGAATGAGAATTTGTTAACGAGGCTTGATGACAGCTATATGACACCTAGATTGTCATAGGGGCATGTGGAAAAATCCTGTCACAAAAGCTTCATCTAGGGCCTATTTATTCCTCCGCTCAAATTGGTAGCACAGTGCATCGGGGAGCGATTCTGACGTGAAAAATCCGGACTTTCATTCATCCACACTTGTTTTCGAGACCTTCGTCGATCCAGTTTTTATGGTGGGTGAAGACCGAACTTTGCTATCCGCCAATTCAGCTGCGCGCAATCTCATTCCATTCACACGCATCGATCAACCCGTAACTCTAACCTTGCGCTCGCCAGATATTCTGCGCTGCATTGATCACGTCATTTTAACTGGCGATATGCAGCGCATTGAATGGCACGACACCGTTCCCATTGATCGTTTTTTTGATATCCGTATGACACCTTTAACGCTTGAGCGTAGAGGCACTGTCGTTGTCGTTATTCTCCGGGAGATTACTGATATTCGAAATGCTGAGCGCATGCGAGCTGACTTTATCGCGAATGTGAGCCACGAACTTCGCACGCCACTCGCATCCGTTGCAGGTTTTATTGAGACGCTGCAAGGCGCCGCGCAGCATGACGAGAAAGCGCGGCAGAAATTTCTTTCTATCATGCATGATCAAGCACAGCGTATGTCTCGCTTGATTGACGACCTCTTGTCGCTATCCCGTATCGAACAGAAAGCACATGTGCGCCCGAAAGATCCGGTCGATCTACTCCAAGTCATCCGCCACGTCGTGGACGGGTTCAACATGATCGCACAGCGCAACGGTTCGCAAATCAACATTCATACCCCCGAAAAACTTATCGTACCGGGCGATCGGGATGAGCTCATCCGATTGATTGAAAACCTCGTCGGCAATGGGCTCAAATATGGGGCGTTACCGGATCAATCAGCACGGGTTGACATACGGGTCGAGCAATCAGGACAAGAGGCACTCCTCACAGTACAAGACTTTGGCCCCGGCATTGCACCAGAACATTTGCCTCGTCTGACCGAACGATTCTATCGCGTTGATGCTGTCACCAGCCGGGCGCGTGGCGGTACCGGCTTGGGGCTCGCGCTCGTGAAACACATTACTACGCGACATAGAGGACGACTGGAAATCTCCAGCACGCTTGGCGAAGGCTCCTGCTTTACAATTCGCCTACCGATTAATGGATAACCGTCACTTGAGTTACGCAGAATCATGGTGAGGCAATCCTGAACACAGGAGGTCTCATGCGCGTCATGATTGTTACCGATGCGTGGCAGCCACAAGTCAATGGCGTTGCCCGTACCTATGAATGGCTCTCACGCCGCCTCTCCTCGCATGTGGACCTATCAATGCTCACACCTGAGCATTTCCCTCGATTGCCTATGCCAACCTATCCTGAGATTGAACTTGCCTTGGCATGGCCAAAGACCGTCGCAGAGACCATCAATAGTAATCAACCCGAAATCGTGCATATCGCAACAGAAGGGCCGCTGGGCCTATGGGCGCGGCAACATTGCGTTGCTGCCAATATCCCATTCACCACCTGCTACCACACGCGCTATCCTGAATATGTTGCCCGGCGCTTTCCAATACCCCTGCGCTGGACCTATAGCGCACTTCGTCGCTTTCACAGTGCAGCGGCACGCACATTGGTCGCAACAAACGGCCTCGCGCAGGAGCTAAAACAGTACGGCTTTGCACGCGTGATCCCGTGGCGACGCGGCATTGATGTATCGCTCTTCGCAAATGGGCCTATCGCCACACTCGATTTGCCCCGACCAATCTTTCTCTATGTTGGGCGCGTTGCTGTCGAAAAGAACATTGACGACTTCCTGAAGCTTGATCTTCCGGGCTCTAAAATCGTCGTGGGCGATGGACCAGAGCGGCAACGCCTACAGGCGATCTATCCCGGCGCGCATTTCTTAGGCGCACTCCATGGCGAAGCGCTTGGGTCGGTGTATCGGGCCGCTGACTGTTTTGTCTTTCCCAGCCGAACCGACACCTATGGGCTGGTGATGGCCGAAGCTTTGGCTGCTGGGACGCCCGTCGCCTGCTATCCCTCATCAGGTGCAAAAGAGATCATAGGGACTACAAATTGCGGCGTCATGAGCGATGACCTACGCACCGCGGCACTCGCTGCACTTCATTCACCCCGTGGCTTATGCGCAGAGGTGGGGCGAAGCCATTCCCTAGAAGCAAGCTCTGACAATTTCCTCGCTATCCTGCGGGACGTGATGAAAAATCACGCCGCGAGCGGCTCACGCTGGGGAAGATTTGCCTGACGCTGATCTTCTTCACGCGACCGATGCCAATGGCAGATTTCAATCCGTCCATCATGGTGTTCAAGAACGGCCGTGCAAGATTCCACCCAATCGCCCGAATTGATGTAAGTGATCTCATCGAATTGCTTGATGATTGCTTTGTGGATATGCCCGCACAGGACCAGCTCAACTTCTTGCTGGCGCGCATCGCGCACAACCGCCTCTTCAAATGCTGTCACGAAACTCACTGCGCGCTTCACCTTGTCCTTACTCCATTGCGAGAAGGACCAATAGGGAAGACCCATGACACGACGGACGCGGGCAATATGGCCATTTAACCAGATAGCAAAATCATAAGCGTGATCGCCTAACAGAGCGAGCCAGCGAACGTTACGCACAACTGTGTCGAACTTGTCGCCATGCAAGACAAGCATCTTGCGGCCATCAGCGCAGGTGTGGATCGCCTCCTCCAACACCTCCACGCCTCCAAAGGTAGAGCCAACATAATCACGTAGAAACTCGTCATGATTGCCGGGAATATAAACAACGCGCGTTCCCTTACGCACTTTGCGTAAAAGTTTTTGCACCACATCGTTATGAGCTTGCGGCCAATGCCAAGCCTGACGCAACCGCCAACCGTCTACAATGTCGCCGACCAGATAAATCTCGTCCGCCTCATAAACTTTCAAGAAATCGAGCACCGCTTGCGCCTGACAGCCACGTGTACCCAGATGAAGATCGGAGAGGAAGAGGGTGCGGACATGTTTGGTCGAGGCGCTCATTGCAGATCTCTTTTCGCTTCCTGCTATTTTACCCCGCATGACTGATTTGCATTGCAGATATGTGACAAAACTTCAGCTTTACGAAGACCGGCGTAGAGCCGCCAAAAACGTATAACCGCCATAAAGCCGCACGAAGTCTGCCTTCAACCCATGTCGAGCAGCAACATCTCGAATCACATCTTCCAAATGATCGCGCGGCTCAACATGGAACAGCGCGAGCCAACGGCGCAGCAGAGTACGGAAGCTCTTGGGCAGATCTCGCTGATCCCCAAAGTCAGCAATCATCAATGCGCCACCAGGTGCTAAGCGCGATACCGCATGGTCAAGTGCCTGCTCCCAAGCGGGGATCATTGAGAGGGTATAAGAGAAGAAGATGCGATCGAACTGTTCGATGCGGAACAAATTTGTCGGGAAGCAAGTTGCATCGCCCCGCGCAAGCTCAACCTGCCAAGACAGTCCTGCTTTAGCAATTGTGCTCACCGCCTTGTTTAGCATCACGCTTGAAATATCAAAGCCGTGGAAATTGGCATGGGGCCAGCGCTGCGCCGCCTCAACAAGATTGCGACCCGTACCACATCCAATCTCTAACACCTGCCCTCCATCAGGCGGAGCAAGTGAAGCAATGAGACGGTCACGTCCTAAAAGATAGGGCTTGCGCGTCAGATCATATATACCGGTCTGCCAAACATAAATGCGATCCATCAAAACGGCTGCATCAGACATGACACGGACCTTTCAGCTCATAGAGATGGAACGCACCGTAGATCGACGAACGGTCGCGCTCATGAAGTACCTTTGAACGGGTGTCATTGTGCTGCCAGTGGCAAAGAATATCTTCCCTCACACGCCCCGGCAGCAACATTTCATTAGCTGCAGTTCGGAAGATAACACGCGCGCCAGGACGTGCTGTTCGGGTCATTTGCGCCCAGAGCGCATTGAGGTCTGCATCATTCATCCAGTCTTGCGCATCAAGAAGGACATAGCAGTCCATGCTTTCAGCAGGCAGACTTGCAAGATGCCTGGTCATCGACTGATGCAAAACGTCAACACGCGAAGCAGCCCGACGAACGCGTTCAAAATTTTCACGCAGCAAATAGGGCGGAAGTGGACCTTGCATTGATGCCGAATAGGAGCGACCGAAAGCCTGCCATGCAAAATAATTTTCTTGTAGAGGGAAGTCGCAGGCCAGACGGCGGACACGCTCACGCAATGCTCCAATCATCCCATCACGGTGATCTCCTGCGAGTGCGCGATATTGTGCAGGCGGAATTCCAAGACCGTAGAGAGAAGCAGGCTGGCTGGCAAGCGCCCGAACAAGTGCGCTCTCAAACAGAGGCGCGATCTCTTGCTCAAAGATTGCCTTTTGCTCGTCCAGCGTTTGCGCTTTCAAGATCCGTCCAGCCTTACGGCCATGCACAGCGCCCAGCAGATGTACAAAACCAATGAACTTGCCGAGCAAACCATAACGATAAAAGCCGCGCGCAAAACGCGAAATGAATCGCCGCCCAAAATGGTCTCGCTGCTCCCAATAGGCGCGAGAGACT
>JACCED010878317.1_pt1 | contig 15116 bp, 10 predicted proteins | sample 7455021 | NCBI WGS metagenome assembly JACCED01 (sample SAMN15323456, study PRJNA562643) | freshwater metagenome | isolation source: river surface water | place: USA:Blue River Watershed | collected 2017-08-19 | reverse complement strand
TCTTCTTGTTCTTCTTGTTCTTCTTCTTCATATTCTTCTTCTTGTTCTTCTTTGTATTCTTGTTCTTCTTCATATTCTTCTTGTTCTCCTTGATATTCTATTGGTTCAGTATCTTGCCACCAATTATAAGAAGTAAATGTATTTCCAAATCTATTGTCTGCTGAATTATATGGATTATCTTGCTCTTCCTCTTCATCTCTTCTACTATAATATTCTTCATCTTGTGATAGTTTTGGTTTTGGTATATCATATGTAGAATAATAATTTTGTTCATCTTTATTATCATTACCGATAATATCATTGATAATAGTATGTTGTAATCCTAATGTCGAACCATAATCTGGATTTAATTCTCCGTCAAAAATATTAAATAATGACAATTTTAAATATTCTGTATTATCGTAATTTTTAAAACTATTAAAATATTCCATCATTTCTTTAAAAGCTGTTGTATCAATATTTGTAATATTTTCTTTTTTATAGTCTTCTAATTTAGAGCCATCGTATTCAAATTCATCTTTAATTTGTTGTTTTAATTTTTTTATATTAAATGACATATATATATAATATTATAATAAAATATTTAAGATTATATTCATATAAATATATAATGAAAATCTGTCTATTACTATTTGCATTGTTTGCTCTTTCAAATGCTAAATTTAACAAATTAGATGAATATGAATATAAACATAGAATTGAAAGAAAACTTGAATATGTAAAAAATAGAACACATTTTGAATTTGTTTCTAAAGAATCCAATTCGAATGATTTATATAAGAAAAATAATATTGGATTTAAATTTATGGCCACAGGTGAAGGAGTTGAACTTAATTTTAATGCTGTTAAAAATGTTTCAAATTTTGAAAATATGAGTATTGTTTTTAAAAAGGTTTTATACAATGATACAGAGCTATTCAGATTTAAAAATGAGGATTTTTCGGATTTAAAATGTATGAATTCATCTGAATATAAATCTTGTGTTCTAATTACAAAGGATAACTTTTTTACAGTTAAAGTTGATTATAATGAAAAAACGTATAATAAATCTTTTAATAATCAAGTGAAAAGATTTTTTCCTACAGATATAAAAGTTACAACTCATTTTAATTTGTCTGATTATAAAAATTATTTCAATGATAATGATACATTTACACTAGTTGCAAAATTAAAAACTGATAAAAGAGAACACTTTGATAACGAAAATGATGATGAAGATGAAAAACATTTTAATGGCAATTTGACATATATGAGTTTTGAAAAATTTGCACTTGATTCATCTGATCAGAATTATCCTGTGACAATTTCATTAGATTCGGATGATTCTACTTTTGTCAGAAGGGATTCTGAATCTGAATCTGAATCTGAATCTGAATCTGAATCAGAAACAGAGCACGAAATCTATTTCAAATTTCATTTTAATAAAACTACAGATAGTTTAACATGGGATCCTACATTTGGTGTTACTTCAAGCTTTGCAGATTCTTCTGATCTTAATGGTAGTTCAGCTTATTTGACTAAAATAAATATATTTCTTTTTGGGATGTTATTATTTATGACAAAATTATTTTAATTTAAAAAATTGAATTACAAATATTTTATTTATTTATATATTTTAACTATAATAAATATAGTTAAAATGGATACTAATATGGATGTTATAATTGGTTCTTTCGCTGTTGGAAAAAGGCTACAATTTACACAGAATACAACAAAACCAATGAAAGATATTGATATAATTACAAATTCAAATAAAGAAAATAAAATAATAAGTATTAAAAGAGATAAACCTTTATATTATTCACCTAAAAAGGAAGAAATAATTGACGATTATATCACAGATTATATTCAATTCAAACCGAATACATCCGATGAACTTATTTATAATTGGTGTAATCAAAATAAAAATAAATGTATTGAAACTGAATATGGGTTGATACCTCCAATTGATATACTTTATATAATATATTTAAGTCATATTCATCGTATTATTCCATATGCAAATCTCGAGGAAAATATTAAAATATGGGAAAATCATTATTTAAAATATATAAGATTAAGAGAGAATGTTGGTTATGAAATTGATAAAATTTTATACAATTCCAATAATGATAATCATCTTAATAAAATTTTTCATATGAGATTTAATGAATCAAATCAAAAATATGGGGATACTGTGATTGATATGGATAAATCAGAAAATGAATTTTTTAAAGATAATGTGGAAAGATATTTTGATCATGATTTTATTCATGCACAAGTAGCACTAATGTTAAGAGGAGAAGAAAGTTTATTATTTAGTAAATTTCAAAAAGAAGGTTCTATTGCATTAGATGAGGATAAATTTACAAAGGCTGATAATCATTTAAAAATAAGAATGTTTCAAGAAGAAATAACAGTATTATTTTTGGAAAGATATATAATTCCAACACTTATTAATAATTATAAAATTCCACAAAAGAAATTCACAGGATTTGAGGAAAAGTTTATGAAATTTAAACTAAAAGAATTAAGTTTACATCTAATATTGAATCTTTCTGGAAAAGATCATTACTTTTTAAGACGATATGGTATAAATCATTATAGACAGATAATGGATTATAATTCATTTAATATTGAACAGATAATTAATCTTGCACTAAGTTTGACTAAAATAGAAAGACATATTGAGGATATTGTTATTGATTTTAATTGTATGAATGATGTCGAAGTATTTCTTGATAAGATTATTCTAAATCATATTGAAAAATCAAAAAAATATTATAAAATTAGCATAGAATCAAATAAAGATTATAGGATACATGTTAGTGAAATTGAAAAAGAATTACAATTGGCGATGTTTAAGGATGATAAGATATTTAATAAAATAGTAAATTATATGAAAAAGTATGAAAAACAAATTTATACAGAAAATAATATATATTATGGACCAGTAACAAATATAGGAGTATATTCAACTAATTTTATAAATTCTATTCCAAATGAATCATATTTTACAACAGAAAAATCTACTGATATATATGTAATATTTACAATAAAAGATATAAAATCTTCTTCAACAGTAAAAAAGATTAAAGAAATTGATGTAAGATATGAAGCTGTTGAAAAAATATATTCAATCCTTGCAAATACACAAATAGAAATAGAATATATGAGTATTAATGAAGTCAATAATAAATTTTCATTAAAAGCTATACAGAATGGAATTATGACATATTATAAGTCTAGTAGTTGTTCATTCGGTGATCAAGATATAACAGCGCAAGATTTTGGTTATGTGAATACATACGGAGACGTACCACAATGTTTTCATAAACTTTTAGAAAATACATTTAAAAGATTCTTATCAAATGAAATAAATAACTCTAATGCAGGTAATTATGAAGAATTTCATGAAAGAAATAGTGATGAAGATGAATATGAATCATATAATGAAGACTAATTATAATAAATTTACAAATTTTACAAATAGACGATAATATGACTTTTTGGTGTTTTTTATAAAATAAAAAGTAATATAATATACGATTTTATCCTTGCATAATTTATCCATTATATAAAAATGTGAAAAAGTATATATGTATACAAATTAATCATAATATTGAAACTGTAAATTCACAAATAATGATATTCATTTATATATATACTTTTTAATGTTATATATAAAATAAAAAGTAATATTATATGTGAATTTACCTTTGCACAAATTGTGCTAAATTTGTAATAGATAAAAAGTATACATATATAATATATATTTATAATGATAATTTATAGATATTTTTAATTTTGTTTATATGTAAGTAAAATATATAAAACTTAAAAATTTGTTGAAATTTTTTACTCAGGGAGAGATTTGTGCTTTTGGCCAAAAAAATTTCTAATGAATTACCAAGACCACCCATAAATAGAAAATCTCCCTCGGGGTAAAAATTTCAACAAATCTTAATTTATAGTAAAAAAGAACACATGTTATATAATATATATATTATTCATAAAATATATAAAAACATATATTTATTATATATGTATACTTTTTTATAGTGCTAATTTATCACAACTTGTGCAAAGACAAAATCGTATATTATATTACTTTTTATTTTATAAGGGATATCAAAAAGTTATATAATAGTCTATTTGTAAAAATTGTAATTTTAAACCCAATGTATAAATATATTTAAGAAAATCAAACATAATATAATTATATATGTTTCAATGTGAAAAATGTGGAGAAGAATTTAAGTTTAAAAGTTTGTTAGATAGACATTTATTAAAAAAGAAATTATGTGATAATAATATAAATATAAATAAAATTTATGATAAAAAAATAGAAGCAATAAATAATGAAATTAATGAAAAGATTAAATTATCAATGGATAATAAATTAGAATGTTTCTTATGTAATTCAAAATTTAAATCAAAAGGTAATACAACAAGACATATAAACAAATATTGTACTGTAAAAAAAGAATTAGAAAATAAAATAGAAATTTTAAAAAATAATAAAAATAAATTAATTGATAAAATTGAATTAAATAAATTACGAAAAGATATTGATAATTTAAAAAATAATAATATTACAATAAATAATACACAAAATAATCTTATAATGATAAATTCCTTTGGAAAAGAAGATTTATCTCATATTGATATAAAGGATTATAATAAATATTTAAATGGATTTTTTCCTGGATTTATTAAATTTATAGAGAAAATTCACTTTGATGAAAAAGCTCCAGAAAATCATAATTTATGTATTACAAATTTAAGATCTAAATATATATCTGTTTTTGATAATAAAAAATGGTTAATGAAAGAAAAAAGTGATATTATTGATAATTTACTTATAAAAAAATATAATCAATTAAGTGATAAATGTGAAGAATTAGAAGCATCAAATCAAATTGATAAGAAAACTATAGAAAATTTTGAAGAATTCTGCCAAAATTATACTGATAAAGAAGCACAAAAGGCAACAAAAAATAATGTAATTTTAATGATTTATAATAATATCGATAAGCTTAAAAACAAACCATAAATTTAAATAAAATGTTGTTTTGTATTATTTAATTTATTAAAATCGTATCCTGAATAAATAAAATTATCATCTAAGTAAATAAACTGTACTGTTTTTTTATCAATTCTATTATAAAAATATAATGTATTATTTTTTAATTGTATTTTTTTAAATGTCGCACTAAAAACCCAATCATTATAAGGAACAGAAATTTCCATAATTTCTTGTTTTGAATCAATAAATTTATCAAGAGCTAATTTTTGATGAATGTTTTCAGCAGACTGAACAAATTCAACCCACTCACAATTTGGATATTTAACATATAATTTCATATAGTTTAATTAGTTTTATTTCTTTAACATAATAAAAATTGATTCCATTACTTTTTATCTCATTACAAAATGAAATAAAAATTGATATCGCTTAAAACTCCATTAGTTTTTATTCCACAATGGAATAAAAATTGATATCGCTTAAAACTCCATTAGTGTTTATTCCACAATGGAATAAAAATTGAAATTATATATCATTAATATACTTTAACTTGTATAATATTATATTAAAATGTATAGTCTTCGTGAATCTAATCTTGTTAAGAACAAAGTTGAATCTTTTCTAAAATCAACTGGTCTAACTTATTATAATGAAAAATATATTCAATCTGTAGATGCTTCTTTGACAGAAATTGATTTCATTTTAAATGTGAATGATTGTAACGTATGTATTATGACAAAATTTATAACTCCGGCTCCATCAAGTTCATCAATTAGTAAATTTATTATGAATTTAAATCAGATTAGCCAGTTAACATCACAACCAGTATATGGAATTATACTATTAAAGTCTGATATTTCTAGCGATAGTGTATTTCAACTAAAAACTTCTGGTATCGAAGTACAAATGCTACAAAATAATGATAAAGAAATTTTACATAAAATGTTTATTCAGTTTATGTATTCAAATAATGTATATGAAATTGATTCAGAAGGAGATACTATAATGTACGAGTACTAAGATTATCGTGATACATCGGCAAATCAAATTTTTTGTTTATATTATAAATTCTAATTTTTCTATAATTTTTAATTACGATTGACATATATAAACCGAATAAGACTAAAAATAAAATACTACTACATATAATAGTAAATTTATTATTTTCTCTATTTATTATTGCATCTGGATCATCATAAAAATAATTTAATTTATTTTTATCATAATGAATAGCAAATCTATAAGTTTTATTTAATTCATATGTTTTATTTAATAATATAAGTGGACATTCATATTTTCCAAATATAATATAATCTTTATAATCATTATATTTATATATTCTATAAAATTTTTTTTGATGATATATATATGCAAATTCTGTTTGATTTATTCTATAAGATTTATTACTGCAATTTATAGAATCAAAATCTGAAAATCCGACTATTTTTGATTCTACTATTTTATGATTTGGTAAAAAATATTCTCCTGATATAATTGAATCAAATAAATATACAAAACTAAACCCACATAGTAATAATAGAATTATATTTATATTTATTTTCATTTTATTTAAAAATGTTAATATAGTTACTTAAATTGTATTTTATTCAATTTTTTATATTTTTTATTGTAATTCACCATTTATATATAATTTTGAATCCTTTTCCTTATTGTTAATATATGTTTTTTCATATCCATGTTTTTTTCCATTCATCCATTCTATTGTTCTGGTTAGAATTCCATTGATATCATAAATCTTTTCTAAACCTTCTTTAATTCCATTATTGTGAAAATATTCTAAAATTGGTAAGCCAGAATAGGTATAAATTTTATAATAACCAGAATAACCATTTTCAAAAAGAAGATATTGTTTATTTTCTATAAAATTAAAATCAAATGCTGTTTTATAATTTAAATGATAATGAATATCAATATTATATATATTATCAATCTCAAGCAGAATATTTTTATATTTTATTTTCTCTATACAAATTGAATAAATTTTTTCTATTTTTATTACTTTAAAATTATTTGTTATATAATAGGCAAATTCTGGATTATTTATGGGTAAATATAATGATCTATGGTTAATTGAATTTATTTGAATTGTGATAATATAAGAATTATATTTAACATAACCAATGTTCATATTAATCATTCAATAGAAAATAAACAACGGATAAAATAAAAATCAATTTTTATTTCATTTTATAATGGAATAAAAAGTAATGGAATTTAAGTGAAATCAATTTTTATTTCATTTTATAATGGAATAAAAAGTAATGGAATTTAAGTGAAATCAATTTTTAATATAAAAACATTTCCATAAAAATTTAATTAAAAAAAAATTGATTTTTAATTAAATTGTATTTAAAAATATCTTATATTAATAATATATATAATGACATTAAAAGGAAATATGTTTATCGCATTGTTTTTACTTGCGAATGCTGGGTTTATTGGTGCTGTTACTCCAAGAGTATCAGTATCAAAAACCTCTTTAACAATAGATAAAGGGTCTAAAGATGTTATCGCATTTAATTTGGATGAGCCTATTATTTGTCCATCAAATCAAAATAATTGTTCGGTTACTATGCTTTTAACCAACCCAAACAACAAAAAAATCGCACTGGATAATTGTAAAATTAAATGGAATTGGGATGAATGGTATGAGACCAGATATTTGACGGTTAGTGCTGTAGAAAACTTTATTAATGATGTTCCTTTTGAAGGATTTATTAAAACTGAACCAATTATTTCAAATTCCGAATATTATTCTAAATTTGATGCATCGGATATTTTTGTTAAGACAGTTACTAGACCATCCGCCACTTGTTCTGGAACAGGTGATCCACATTACACAACTTTTGATGGAGCTTATTGGCATGTTTACTATTCTGGAAACTATATTCTTTACAAGTCCCTTTCAAGAGATTTTGAAATTCAAGTCGCAGCAAGAGGTTATCCCGCTCAACATTGTGGTTTTGCAGCAAAAGAAGGTAATGATATTGTTGTTGTATATGCATGTGATGGTTCTCTTCAACAAAGAAGAAGTTGTGGAACTTCAACTTGTAAAGATGGTTCATTCCCAAAAATTAAAGTTTCTGGGCGTTCATTCCAAGTAGAATTTCAATCTGGAGCAATTGCAAGACTCGATTATTATAATAATGTTTATGGTAATATGTATGTTACTGCTCCTGGATTAGATTATAAAAGTACTGAAGGTATTTGTGGTAATTTTAATTCTGATAGAAATGATGATATTCCAATCTATGTGGCCACCTCTCAAAACCAAATGCCATCATCTTATATTCCAAAAATAGATCTTTTTAATTGGTATCCTTCAACTACTTATACAGTTGATAAATCTCCATATGTAGAAGAATGTAAATACATTGATCCAATTGTGATTCTTCCTATTTTAAATAATCCAGATGCAGAAGATATCACAAAACTTATAAAAGATATTGTAACACCTATTAAGAAAAATGATACATTCGTTATTGATACTCCTATAATTAAGGTAAAAGAAGAAGATATGTTTAAATTATGTGATACTGCTATAAGAAGTGCTAAATCTGCTCAAACGTGTGCACAAATTATTGCAAATTTTGATCTGCAAAAATATATAAAAGGTTGTGTGGATGATATGATGTTTTCTAATGGAGATATTCAATTTATTGAATTAACATTAGAAGGTCTTGAAGAAGATTGTAAATCAGTTGCATCATCTGATCAGAATACATGGGAAAAAGATAATAACGGAAATCCTATTGAACCAAATATTCAAATTCAACAAAACTTATGCCCATCAAATTGTAATGGAAATGGAATTTGTCAAATGGCTAAATGTATTTGTAATGATAATTTTAAAGGTTCGGATTGCTCAATTGATATTTCAAAACCCCCAATCATTACGAAACTAAGTGAATATAACTTTGATAGTCGTAATATTAAAAACACACCAACTGAAATTAATGTATATGGATCTAATTTTTGGAATAGTCCAAAGTTAAGATGTAAATTTGGCACAATTGAAACAGAGGCGCTTTATATGGGTTCAACTCAAATATTATGTGCTGTTCCAAACGTTTCACAAAAGGGTTCTGATGAAATAACATTACCTATTTCGGTTACTACTGACGGAATAAATTGGGCAATTCCTACACAAAAATTTACATATTACGATAGTGTATGTGAAGTATGTATTAATAATGATTGTGTTACAAATAAAGATTCATGCACAATAGATGGAATATGTAGATTAAACACAGAACATTCGATAGATAATGTATGTCTTATTTGTAATCCACTCAAATCAATAGGAAATTGGACATATTCATATCAATCTCAAATAGATTGTGGACCAATTGTTTCAAAAGAAATTTTAAGTGTTAGAATTGTTGAATCAAATAAAAAAGGTAACATATTTTACAAAATCTATGCACAAAATCCACTTACAGTTGGAGATAAATTTAATAAATTAACATATAAATTAATAAATTCTAATCCAATCTTTGAGATCTCACCAAATGGAGAATTCTATACAACAGATGATCTTATTGTAAACAGCTTAATTAAACCTTTTAATAATCTTATTACATTCCAAGTATCAGATTATGCTGGAAATACGGTGACAGGACAGATAGTGATTGACCTAATAAAAACAAATGAATCTCCATTATTTACATCAGAATTTTATATTTTTAATATAAGTGAAAATATTCCTCTTAATACAAATATAGGAAACATAATAGCGTCAGATAAAGATTCTGGTTCATGGGGCATCATAACATATTCTATGTTTTTGACAAATGGAATAGATGACTTTGAAATAAATATGAATAATGGGTCCATTAAAAATATCGGGAATATCGATTTTGAAACACAAAATAAATATACTTATATTGTTACTGCACGTGATGGAGGTGGACAATTTCATATGACAAATTTACAAATTAATGTAATTAATCAGAATGAACCACCGTATGATATCTTTTTGTCTTCAAATAAAGTTAATGAAAATATGCCTATTGGAACAGTTGTAGGTATTTTAAATTCAAAAGATTATGAAGATACTATTTTTAGATATGAAGTCAATTCAACAGATTTCGCTATAAAAGATAATAGATTGATTACAAATAAGGTTTTTGATTATGAAACAGATCCAAAATCAATTGAAATTAAAATAAAATCATATGATCCATTAAATCTGTATATGGAAAAAATATTTAGTATTAACATTATAAATATTAATGAAGCTCCAATTAATATTAAATTAAGTGTAACAAATATATCTGAATCATCAAAAGTAAATTCAGTTGTTAGTGAAGTTTTAGTAAGAGATCCAGAGGATGATACTGTATATTGTCAAATTGTAAATCGTTCACCATTTATCATATCAAATAATAGAATTATTCTAATTGATAGTTTAGATTATGAAACATTTACATATTATGTGTTAAATATTAGTTGTATTGATTCTGGAATTCCGCCACAAATTAATTCAATTTCCACCGTAATAAATATTATGAATGAAAATGAAGGAGCACAAAATGTAGATTTTAATATTATTCAATTACCAGAAAATCTTCCAATTAATACTATTGTAGGAAAAGTTAGTGGAAAAAGTTATGATTCTACTTCTAAATATATTAATTTTACAACGGATGAAAATTTTCAAGTTCAAAATACAAAATGCGTTTCTTCCGGTAATGGAATATATTGTGATGCTGATATTATTCTTAAAAAAGAATTAGATTATGAATCATCTATAAGAACAATCACAATAAAAACAGAAACAGATAAAAATATCATAACAACTCATACATTCCCATTAATTATACTTGATATTAACGAAAAACCAATTGGACTAAAATGGAAAGACGATCTTAATCAGATTATGGAATATTCTTCAAATGGAACAATAGTAGGATATTTAAGTGTGATTGACCAAGATTTTAATGAGGATTATGATTTATATACGGATGATGATACTTTTCAAATCAGAAAAATTGATTCCAATGAATTCGAAGTCACTGTTAAAAATTCTGATTTTATTCGTTATGACTTATCTGATAAAATACAATTTGATATAATTGTTACAGACGGAATTAATAAAGTTACATTACCTGCTCTTGTAAATGTTTTAGATGCACCAGTTAAGATATATATTGATAAAATATATAATACAGTATTACAATTAAAAGAAAATATCACAATTGGAACATCCGTTGGAAATTTAATATTTTTAAATGTTGATTCTACACAATCTATACCAGAATTAATATTAAGCTCTGAGTATTTTGATTTAAAAGGTGATAAACTAATTCTTAAAAAGAATCTCGATTATGAATCAGAACCTAAATTTGAATTTAGAATAAATAATATACCGTTTAATGTGCTTGTGGAAAATGTAAACGAATCACCTCAAATACTTTCAATTGGTTCAATTAATATTGACATTGATACAAATGTTGGAACGACATTACAAATAAATCCCAATTTGAAAGTAGTAGATCCAGAAGGTGACAAGATTATATTTTCAATTCCACTAGAAAATAATAATAATGAATATAATATTTTTAGAATAAATCCAGATACAGGAATTCTACGTATTCAAACAACTCCATCCAATACAAATGTTAGACTTGGATTCTATAGATTAAGAATCGGAATGTATGATGGATACAATTATGCCGAAGCTATTATAAAATATCAAATTACAAACGGTTGTACACAAAATCCATGTGGTCTTGGAAGATGTAATCCAAAATTCCAATCATATGAATGTATATGCTTAAATAAGAAAACTGGTTTAGCTTGCAATGAAACAATCACACAAGTTGAAGCAAGTACATTAGATTCTAATTCTTTTGAAAAATCGGCAATTATTGGTGTTGTAATGGGTACAGTTCTACTACTTATTATAATTATTGCGTTAGTTATTATAATTAATAGAAATCACAGAAATGATACAAATAAGGTAAATCCTAAACTCATTTCAAATCAAATGTATGATTCAAATGGAATTTTCAACCCAATATTTGTAAATTCTAAAATATTAAATAATGGAGATAGCTTTACAAATCCTATGTACAATATTACAAATGATAAACAAAATGAATATTATGCTGATATTCAAAACTTATCTAGTTCAGTAATATCAAATCCAATTTATGATTGGTATAAGCCAGACCTCGATAGAATAGAAGCAGAAACTTACCTTTCAGATAAGAATGTCGGAGAATTTGTCGTAAGAGAATCAAAAGCAACACCCGGATGGCATATATTCTCTGTAAAGAAGACCACTTCAGTTGTACATGAAAAAATAAGACTTACAAATAATGGAATGTATGAAATGGTTATTGATAATAGAAAAGAACCAATGTTTCCAGATATTCCTACACTTGTAAATTATTATGCATACGATTCAAGCAAATTATATGATAATCCAAAGATAACAAATACAGCAGTTGATATTGACGGAGTATATAATCCTATGTATGATATAAGTTTTGGAAAACCAGCTTTACCGATAAAAGAAAAATATTTGAATGATAATAATTCGGTAATTTAATTTATTTTAATAGAATACTTATTTTTTTATTATTAACAATATAATAAAAAAATTGAATTTCTTAACTATCTGAATGTCTTAATAGAAATTATATATATTAGTTTTCGCCCCCCTGCTCTCTGCTCTCAGCTCTTTAGCTCTCAGCTCTCTCTCTCAGCTCTCAAGCTCTCTTCAAGCTCTCTCAAGCTCTCTCTCAAGCTCTCAAGATGGGTCGCCCTCCTTTCAATTTCAAGGACAACATCATGTTCCCCACTTCCCTTGCAGTTTCCCAGACTCTTCTCATGCTCGCCGTCGGTCAGCATGTGAAGATCGTCTTCAAGAACGTCAATGACGTTAAGGACGACAAGGAGGACAAGGATGACAATGAGTGCTCCTTCCCTGTGTGCCGTACTCCCAGCACTTACGGCTACCGCACTTCCAGCTTCGGTACATACGATGACACCCACAACCTCATTCCAACTGAGTTTGTTGTCGACTGTATCGATTACGATTCCTACTACTTTCAGGGAAAGAACGTTAGGTGCATTGCTCTTCGGAATCCCAATATTCCAGAGGACTCGCATTTCTACAATTACGTTCTTACCACTGACGGGTATTTGAGGGAGTGTGAGTGTTTTGGTCTTACTGGACAGATTGTCGACACGATTGAGATTTTGCCGTTTAATTTTAACAGCATTGTCCCCGGTATGCGCGTTTGCTTTGATGTTGAGGAGATTCCACCGCGTTATTCGCTCCCCTACACTCCGTCTCTTCTTCCAGAGGATCATACTTCTGATGTCACTGCAAAGTGCCTCGAGGTTGATTACATTCACAATGGATTGATTGCGCTTCGCGAGCCACAGTTCAACAAGGAGAATCACGTCTACTTCTGGTTTCTCAGGACTGATGGTATCATCGTTCAGTGTGATGTTTACGAGCCCCTCTTCAAGGTGACGAACGTGCGTGTTCTCTAAGTGTGTCTTTGTTGTTTTTGTGTTTTTGCGTATATGTCTTAAGACGAAATCAACTCAGAAAAATTAAGAAAATGCAAAAAAAATGCAAAAAATTTGTTTATTGACAAAAAAATGAACAAAAAATATTCATATTTTTTATTCGTATCAAATTTATATAAAAAATTGAATTCAGTTAATTTTTATTAAAATTAATTTCATATTATTTTTTATTTGTATCAAATTCATATAAAAAATTGAAATTTATAATTATCTATGTATTCCCTTAGAAAAAAAATATATTAGTTTACTAAAATGGGCCGTTCATTCTTCTTTGACTTTGATCAGGATGTCATATTCCCTGATCATCTCCCTTCTTCTTTGAAGCTTTCACAGCTTCAAAAGGGTCAGTATGTTAAGCTGACAATTGGACAAAATTCCAAGCCAATGCCATTGTGTCGTACCGTGAGTACATATGAGTACAATACTTCATCAACAAATACTACTCTTTTTGTTGATGATATCAACTATTGTAGTTCTTTTAATAAGAAGAACATCCGGTGCATTGTCTTTCGAGATCCATCTATTTCACCCGAGAACCATATCTATTCTTGGTGTGTAACAACAGATGGATATGAGCGTGAGACCGAGCATTATGGTGTTTCTGGTGAGGTTCTTGATGTTGAGATTATCGAGGATCTTTCTCTTGAGTCTGATCCCATCTCTAATGCAATCTCAACACTTTGTCCAGGAAATCATGTAAAGCTTGATACACGTGCCTTTAACAACGACGTAAGTTTTGACAAGGCTTCTCTTCCAAAGGGAATGAGTATTTCCAATGTCAATACTTTGCTTGTTGTTGATTGGATTAGTGATGGAATGATTTCTCTTCGTGAACCAAAGATTCCAATTGAGAATCATATCAATGTATGGTTCCTCACAACAAACGGATTGATTGTTGATTCTATTTGTGAGCCTCTTTACAAGGTAATTTCTATTAATGTGAATTAATCTAATCTAATCTAATTTAATATAATATAAAAAAATTGAAAATATGAATAGTCTGAATGTTCCATTAAAAAAGATATATACCAGTTCCTCACCCCTGCTTAGTACTGCTCTCTTGCCAATTGGCCCCTTCGCACTTACTCAGCAACCCCGCGTCACAGAATGACTTCTACCGTCACACTCTTCCCCTTCACCATCAACCACATGCTCGCCTCTCAGCTGGAGCAGTTCCACTTCCCCACTGCTCAGCCCATGCTCATTGTCACTCAGAGTGAGGATCTTCACCTGGACTTTGAGCAGCTCAACCTCGCTCAGTCTACTGTTGAGCCCATGGATGAGTCCGAGCCCATGCTTCTCGTTACCCACAGCGAGGACATCTCCTTCCACTTTGAGCAGCTCCAGCTTTCACCCGTCGAGCCCATGGATGTCGTCTCCCCGATCGAGGAACTCGTGGAGGACATCAACCAGCTTCAGTTTTAAAAAAAGAGAGAAGTGAGAAAATAGAAAATGCAAAAAAAATTTCTTTATTAGCCATCCGCTCTAAATGAAATATGTATAAACATCACCCCAACTCATATTTTTCTTTATTAAT
>JACCED010928386.1_pt1 | contig 15117 bp, 25 predicted proteins | sample 7455021 | NCBI WGS metagenome assembly JACCED01 (sample SAMN15323456, study PRJNA562643) | freshwater metagenome | isolation source: river surface water | place: USA:Blue River Watershed | collected 2017-08-19 | reverse complement strand
GGCTGCTTTCTTCTGCTCAATACCGGGGACAAGGCGCTGCAGTCGGAGAATCGCCTGCTGACGACTATTGCCTATCGTCTCAACGGCAAAGTGACCTACGCACTGGAGGGCAGCATCTTCATGGCGGGCGCCACCATGCAGTGGCTGCGGGATGGCTTGCGCTTGTTCAAAGATGCGGCCGAGACCGAGCTGCTCGCCCAGCAGACTGACAGCAACATGCATGTCATATTCGTTCCCGCCTTCACTGGCCTGGGAGCACCGTACTGGGACGCCGACGCACGCGGGGCAATCTTCGGGCTGACGCGGGATATCGGAATCAAGGAACTGGTGACGGCAGCGCTGCTGTCGGTGTGTTATCAAACTCGCGATCTGCAAAAGGCCATGGAAGCCGATGGCGTGCGACCTGACACGCTGCGGGTGGATGGCGGCATGGCTCGCAATGATTTCGTGCTGCAGAACCTGGCCGACTTGCTTGATTGCCGGGTGGACAGACCCCGTGTCACGGAAACCACCGCACTGGGTGTGGCGTGCCTCGCGGGTCTGTACTGCGGAGTATATGACTCGCTGGACGCTATCACGCGCCAATGGCAGCTGGATAAATCGTTCTCGCCACAAAAAGACGACGCCTGGCGTGAAGAACGCTACGCATTGTGGCAGGATGCCGTGAACAGAACGCGCAGTAAGCTGGTATGCTGAACCGCCGCTGCTAGTACGGAAATGAAGCGCGAGGAGGCTGCAGATTGAGAATTCACCTGATCCGTCATGGACAGACTCATTGGAATAAAGAGAGACGGGTGCAGGGGCAGACGGAATCGACGCTCTGTGAGGAAGGACGTGAACAGGCAGCAGCACTGCGTCCGGTTCTCAATCGGTTCACGATCGACAAGGTGTATTGCAGCACCAGCATCCGCACTCGTGAGACTGCCGCCATCCTCTTTGCCGACAGAGATATTGAGACGGAGTATCGCGACTCATTGCGGGAAATTCTGCTCGGCCCCTGGGAGGGTTTTCTGCAGGCGGAGGTGAAGGAGAAGTACCCGGAAAGCTTCGAAGAATTCTGGCACTTCCCGCATCGTTTCGCCTTGACCGGAGCAGAGACCTTCAAGCAGGTGCAGCAGCGTGGCATGCAGGAATTGCAGCGTGTGATTGATGAAGCGGCCGGGCAGCATGTGGCAATCATCAGCCATGGCGTGTTGATCAAATCAATACTTTGCCATCTGGAGGGCCGCCCGCTGGATCGCCTTTGGGAGCCACCAGTCATGCACAACTGTTCGCACAGTATCATCGCTGTAGACAAGGACCGCAGCACGGTCCCGCAAATCATTCAGTACGCAGAAACGGTGCAATAAGCTGTTGCTCCGGCAGGTCTCATCAACGTCACGATAATCACCCAACAAAAAGGATAAAACGCAATGAACGCAACTTCCGACAACCAACCCGCTTCGGGCACAACGGGCAGCAAAGCGGTAACCACCGTCGCACTGCTGACTCTCGTCGCCGGGCTGGGTTTGGGCGCTTATGCTCTGTTCGCCTCCCTCGGGGTATGGTTTGGAATGTGGGACTTCCGCACCGGCTTCAATATGCTGCGCACCGTCAACGCCAGCGCCGATTGGGTAGCGTGGATATCCCTCGCACTCACGATTGGCGTGTTTGTCGCCGCTCGCCGCATTGCTCCGGCGAACGCGCAAAAGCTGGCGACCTTTGCAGCAATCGGCACCGTGGCCGCAGCACTTGCCTACGTAGTTCCTGAGACATATCGCGCCCCTGAAGGAACCCCGCCCATTCATGACATCACCACAGATACCGACAACCCTCCGCAGTTTGTGGCGGTTGCTCCGTTGCGTGCGAATGCACCCAACTCAGTCATCTATGGTGACCAGGCCAACTGGGATGCCACGACAATGGCTGCAGCCCAGAAGGAAGCCTACCCGGAGATCGTGCCGCAGGTCTTTAATGAATCAAAGGAAGAGGTTTTCAACCGTGTGCTTACGGCCGTGGACACACTCGGCTGGGAGCTGGTCGATCAGAATCTGGCAGAAGGACGCATTGAAGCAACTGACACCACTTTCTGGTTTCGCTTCAAGGACGACGTGATCGTGCTGATCACCGAAACTCCGAATGGTACCGTGCTGAATGCCCGTTCCAAGTCCCGCGTCGGCGGCAGCGATATTGGCAAGAATGCCGCACGTCTGCGCGCATTGTTTGCTGAGATCCAGTAAGCATCCAGCCAAGTGGCTGTCATCACCAGCGCGATCAACGCTGATCACGCCGGTGATGGTTCAGGCGCTTGACCAGCCAGCGCCGCAGGACCGGGACATCCGTCGCCAGTAGCGCTATGCCCAGCGGGATCATCCAGAATCCCAAGACGGGCAGGAATCCCAGCAAGCCTGCGAATATCAACACCAGCCCAAGAAAACCTCGAAGGACCGGCGGCAGGTAACGCTTGCCCTGCTTCAGGAAGCGGTAGGACATCACAACAAGCCTGCGCCTGGCGCGGCTCTTGCCACGCGGGCGCGAGCCATGCCGATCCTCTGCTGGCCGATTCGCTTCCTTCTTCAAAGACACCTCAGGTTCATTTTCTCGTCTCACTCCAGACACGGCCAGCTCTGCTTCAATGGGTGAAATGTGCCCGGCTGCAGCCGTGTGCTATTCTTACGGCCCGTTCCGAAGGCAACAATACAGGTAGCAAAGTGTCGCGATCCAGAACTCAACAAATGACGATATTCAGCGCTATTGCATTGACGGTGATGCTCGTCTCGCAGATCGGCAGCTATCTGGTCAACAGCATGATTCCGATGGGCAGCACAGTGGAATGGACTCCCCTCGTGCACCTCACTCATATTCGCAATATGGGGGGAGTATTCGGGATGTTCCAGGGCCGAGGCTGGCTCTTCGCGATTTTCAGCGTTGCGTTGATCGGTGGACTGATTGTCTACCTGTTACGCAGCACCAGTGTGAAGCCCTACGAGTACGTATGTTTCGGGTTTATTGCGGGCGGTGGCATCAGCAATATCCTCGACCGCTTGATCTACGGAAGCGTAGTGGACTTCATCAACGTCCAGCATATCCCCTACTGGCATTACATCTTCAATACAGCGGATGTGATGGTTCACGTCGGCCTGTGGCCTATGCTTTACCTGAGCCTGTTCGAGCGGGAAACTCATTCAGCGTAACTTCAGCAAAACTTCAGCAAAACTACAGCGAAAATCGCCGCTCGCGTAATCAGCTTCGATAGTATTGCGCAGCTGCCTGTGACGCTTTGCCGGGGTTGATATCAACACCCAGCGACAATAATGTTTCCTCGAGCGCTGACAGGCAGAACATCACATTCCTCTGGTGGCAGGCAAAGCCCATGAGCCCAATACGCCAAACCTTGCCAGCCAGCGAACCAAGACCAGCACCAATCTCCACGCTATAATTTTTCAGCAGTGCGCTGCGCACAGCGGCTTCTTCCACCCCTTCAGGCACGCCGACTGCATTGAGTTGAGGCAGACGGCTGTGGGGTGCCACGATCAACCGCAATCCCATGGCCTCAAGCCCCAGCACCAATGCCTTGTGGTGGTGAACGTGCCTGCGCCAGGACGCCTCCAGCCCTTCCTCCTGCAGTATAAACAGCGCTTCATGCAAGGCGTACAGTGTATTAACGGGCGCAGTATGGTGGTAAGCGCGCCGACTTCCCGCGCCCCAGTAATCCATGATCAGATTCATGTCTAGAAACCAGCTCTGCACCTTGGTACGACGCTTTCGTATACGCTCCACGGCCTGCGAACTGAAGGTTATGGGTGAAAGCCCAGGGACGCAAGACAGACATTTCTGAGACCCGGAATAAACGACGTCGAGCCCCCAGCCATCCGTATCGAGTTCGATTCCGCCAAGAGAAGTGACAGCGTCGACAACACTCAGACAGCCGTACTGAGACGCCAGCGCCGCCAAGGCACGCGCGTCACTTCTTACGCCTGTTGAGGTCTCGGCATGGACAAATGCCAGCACGCTTGCATCCGGGTGCTGTTTGAGGGCGTCTTCGACCTTTTCGAGATCGACTTCCCGGCCCCACTCATCACTGACGACGACGGCCGTCGCCCCGCAACGCTCGACGTTTTCCTTCATGCGACCGCCAAACACCCCGTTCTGACAGACAATAACCTTGTCGCCACGTTCAAGCAGATTGACGAAAGCCGCCTCCATACCAGCAGAGCCGGGTGCCGATATGGGCAGTGTCAATGGGTTGGAGGTCTTGAACGCGTACTGCAGCAATACCTTGATTTCATCCATCAGACGAATGAACTCAGGATCGAGATGTCCGATGGTAGGTCTGCCAATTGCAGCGAGAATTCGAGGGTTCACGTCAGAGGGCCCAGGCCCCAGCAATGTCCGCAGTGGTGGATAAAATGAAGTCGCCATGAATTGCCTCCTGAAACCCCGCTTCGAGAAATTCCGATGCTCAGAAATTCAAACGTCCAGAAACGCAAAAGCCGAGTAAAACCCGGCTCTTGTCATTCACTCAATCAGCGCTCTGATCAGGCTTCGGAGGAATCGCCATCCACGCCATCAGGACGATCAACCAACTCTACATAAGCCATCGGGGCATTGTCGCCTGGACGCATTCCGCACTTCAGGATGCGGATGTAGCCACCTGGACGCTCGTTGTAACGAGGACCGAGGGCCGTAAACAGTTTGCCAACGGCAGCCTTGTCACGCAGACGATTAAAGGCCAAACGGCGATTGGCTACGCTGTCGCTCTTCGCGAGAGTGATCAGCGGCTCTGCTACCATACGCAGCTCCTTCGCCTTGATTACTGTAGTCTTGATGATTTCGTGCTCTACCAAAGAAACAGTCATGCTGCGCAGCATGGCCTTGCGGTGAGAACTGTTGCGGCTCAGTTGACGTCCACTTTTACGATGACGCATATCTTCTAATTCCTGTTCGTACCATCGCGCCTGCTGGCACTCGGTCACTCTTCGTTAAAAACCTGATTGAAACACTCTCGCGAGTATCTAGTCAGCCGATTGGTGCTCAGCCTCGATCGTCAGAACGGAGGCTCGACGGAGGCCAGTTTTCGAGACGCAGGCCCAGTGAAAGGCCACGTGTCGCGAGCACATCTTTGATCTCTGTCAGTGATTTTTTGCCAAGATTCGGAGTCTTGAGCAGCTCTACTTCAGTACGCTGGATCAGGTCACCAATGTAGTAAATGTCTTCAGCTTTCAGGCAGTTGGCTGAACGCACTGTCAGCTCAAGATCATCTACCGGACGCAGCAGAATAGGATCGATCTCGTCTTCCGGCTCATCTGGCACACTCGCAACCTGACTCTGCAGATCCACAAACACTGCCAACTGGTGCTGCAGAATCGTGGCTGCGCGACGAATCGCTTCTTCAGGATCAATGGTGCCGTTGGTGCGCAAATCAATAATCAGCTTGTCCAGGTCGGTACGCTGCTCTACACGAGTGCTTTCTACAGAATAAGCCACAGTGGTCACTGGCGTGTAAGACGCGTCCAGAAACAGCCGACCAACAGCGCGAGTCTCGTCGTCGTTGGAAACGCGTGTATCGGCAGGCGCATACCCACGGCCCTTGCGTACTGTCATTCTCATGTTCAGCTCACCGCTGTCATTGAGATTGGCAATCACGTGATCAGGATTCACGATCTCAACGTCGTGGCCAACAGTAATGCTGCCAGCTGTCACGACGCCCGCACCTTTGGCGCTCAGCGTGATAACGGCCTCGTCCTGTCCGTTAAGAATGACGGCGACGCCCTTGAGGTTCAACAAAATCTCAATCACATCTTCCTGAACGCCCTCGATAGTACTGTACTCGTGTACAACCCCGTCTATCTCGACTTCTTCAATCGCACAACCGGGCATTGAGGAGAGCAGAATCCTTCTCAGAGCATTTCCCAAAGTATGACCGAAGCCACGCTCCAGAGGTTCAAGCACCACTTTGGAGTGATACTTGTCATACTCTTCAACCTTAATCAATTGCGGTGTCAAAAAATCCGACAATGAAATCTGCATGGAATCACCCTTCAATTAGCCAGCCAGTTTACTACTTGGAGTAAAGCTCAACTATCAAGTTTTCGTTAATGTCAGGAGACAAGTCGGCACGATCAGGCTTGCGGCTGAATTGACCTTCCAGCTTCTCGCTGTTTACGTTGATCCAGTCAGCTGCAGAACGCTGACCAGCCAGCTCCATAGCTGCCTTGATCCTCAGTTGCTCTTTTGCCTTCGGACGAACAGCAATGACATCACCGGGTGAAACTTGGTAAGAGGGGACATTGATTACGACGCCATTCACCAGAATGGACTTGTGCACTACCAACTGACGGGACTCCGCACGCGTAGAGCCAAAGCCTATGCGATAGACCACGTTGTCGAGGCGAGACTCGAGAAGTTGCAGCAGGTTCTCACCTGTCGCTCCTTTCTGACGGGCAGCTTCTTTGTAGTATCCGGCGAACTGGCGCTCGAGAACTCCGTAGATCCTGCGAATCTTTTGCTTTTCGCGCAGCTGTACGCCGTAATCCGAGAGACGGCCACGACGCTGACCGTGTTGGCCTGGCGCGTTTTCAGTCTTGCATTTGCTGTCCAGCGGACGAACGCCACTCCTGAGGAACAGATCAGTTCCTTCACGTCGCGCAAGCTTGCACTTCGGGCCTAAATAACGGGCCATATTCTGTCTCCTATGTTCTTATCTATTAGAGATAAGCCACTAAATTACAAAAATTCCAATCAGAGGGATGCGATCAAGACAATAAGTCTTATACACGTCGCTTCTTGGGTGGACGACAGCCGTTATGAGGCATTGGCGTTACGTCGGTTATGTTGCTGACCTTCAATCCGCAGCCATTCAGCGCTCTCACAGCAGACTCGCGACCTGGACCAGGGCCGTTGACTTTCACATCAAGATTCTTGAGACCGTACAACTCGATTGCAGCCTTGCCAGCACGTTCAGCAGCCACCTGAGCGGCAAACGGCGTGCTCTTGCGTGAGCCACGGAAGCCAGAGCCCCCTGATGTAGCCCAGCTGAGCGCGTTGCCCTGACGATCAGTAATCGTAACGATGGTGTTGTTAAACGAAGCGTGGATGAAAGCGATTCCATCCACCACCGCTTTACGCGCTTTTTTCTTCGTTGCTTTAGCTGCTGCTGGCTTTGCCATAAATTATTCCTGATTCAAAATGTCTGCTTCTATCGCCTTGAACATAACCTGACCTGCTAAAGAGTCAGACCTAAAGGCTGTTCAATATGTGATTATTTGCGTATCGGCTTACGCGGACCCTTGCGTGTGCGCGCATTAGTCTTCGTACGCTGGCCACGCACTGGCAGCGAGCGACGGTGACGAATGCCTCGGAAACAACCAAGATCCATGAGACGCTTGATTGCCATTGACAGTTCACGGCGCAGATCACCCTCAACGGTAAACTTGGCTACTTCGGCACGAACGCTGTCCAGTTGTTCCGGAGTGAGCGTACTTGTCTTGGTGTGCGGAGCAATACCAGTGTTTGCGCATATCGCCTTTGCCCTGGTAGCACCGATTCCGAAGACGTAGCCAAGGGAAATCACAATATGCTTATTATCTGGTATGTTGACACCTGCAATACGTGCCATATTTCTACTCCACTTTAAAGATTACTTACGCGCCCAAAAACTCTCTGAGCCAAAATTACGGGGGGCAAAGGATATACTCTGACCAGTAAAAAATCAACCAAACGACTCAGCCTTGACGCTGTTTGTGTCTTGGCTCAGATGAACAGATCACTCTGACTACGCCGTTGCGCTTTACCACTTTGCACTTGCGACAAACTTTCTTAACTGATGCTCTGACTTTCACTTTATTGCTCTCCAAAAAATCCGGGCCAAATATCCGGGGCCAAATGTCCGCGGTTCAAATTATTCCCGAGGAATAACTCCCTCGGGCAGATCAAACTTTAGAGGCCTCCGCGGCCGAAACTACCCAGGTTTGACTTCTTCATCAACGAATCGTACTGATGAGACATCAAATGAGACTGTACCTGGGACATGAAATCCATACTTACTACGACGACAATCAACAACGCAGTTCCACCGAGGTTGAAGGGCACGTTCGCCATCATCTGGAAGAAATTCGGTAACAGACACACGATGGTGATATAAATCGCGCCGAACATAGTCAATCGAGTCAGGACTGAATCGATATATTTGGCTGTTTGCTCACCGGGGCGAATCCCAGGAATAAACGCACCAGACTTCTTCAGGTTTTCAGCAACGTCCTTCGGATTGAACACGAGAGCCGTGTAAAAGAAGCAGAAAAACACAATCATCGCGCTGAAAATGATGATGTAAAGAGGCTGACCGGGACCAATCATCAAGGCTAGATCCTGCAACCACTCTGCTCCCTCGGATTGCCCGAACCATTGCCCCAACGATGCTGGAAACAAAAGTATACTGCTGGCAAAGATCGCAGGAATAACGCCTGCCATATTGACCTTCAGCGGCAGATGGCTCGATTGAGCAGCATACATCTTGCGACCTTGCTGCCTCTTCGCATAGTTAACAGTAATGCGACGCTGACCGCGCTCAATAAACACGATTGCAGCCATGACAACCACAGCGATGATAGCGACCATGAAGAGTAGAAGCCCACTTATCTGCCCCTCATAGGCCTGCGACAGAGAGTTGCCGATAGCGCCCGGCAGACCAGCAACGATACCCGCAAAAATCAGCATCGAAATGCCGTTGCCAACACCGCGCTCGGTAATCTGCTCACCCAGCCACATCATGAACATTGCACCAGTCACGAGCGACACTATTGCCGTCAGCGTAAAGCCCGCGCCGGGGTTATAAGCCATTGGCGCCAGCAGACCCACTGTCATACCGGTGCCCTGCACCAACGCCAAGACAAGCGAACCATAGCGCGTGTACTGAGTGATCTTTCTGCGCCCTGATTCGCCTTCCTTCTTCAACTGCTCGAGCTGAGGGCTCACCGCCGTCAGCAATTGCATAATGATAGAGGCAGAAATGTACGGCATGATTCCGAGAGCGACGATGCTCATACGTTCCAGCGCGCCGCCGGAAAACATATTGAACAGCCCAAGGAACGTCCCTTCATTCTGATTGAACAGATTTGTCAACTGGTTGGGATCTATACCCGGAACCGGAATATGTGTCCCGATTCGATAGACGAACAGAGCCAAGAGTAGAAACAGCAGACGTGCTTTCAACTCGCCCAGACCGGCGCCTATCTTCTCGGGATTAACATTGGGTTTAGTCGCCATCGAGGTCTACTTAGTCCTTGCTGCCAGCTTTCTTTGGGAGCTTCTTTCCGTTCTTGCCGACATTCTTGTCAATGACTACTTCAATGATCTTGCCGCCAGCCGCCTCGATCGCAGATCGAGCTCCAGCAGTTACACGCAGACCTTTCAAGGTCAGCGGCTTGCTGACGTCACCAGACAACATCACCTTCACTCGACGTATCACGCTGGTAATCAAGCTCGCCTCGCGCAGCGCGGCGATATCAATCACTTCTGCTGTCAGATTCACCAGTTCACTGGTACGAACCTCAGCAGTGATACGGCCGACGCGAGAGGAGAAGCCGAACTTCGGCAGACGACGCTGCAACGGCATCTGGCCGCCTTCGAAACCTGGACGCACTGAACCACCGCTACGTGCCTTTTGACCCTTGTGACCGCTGCCACAGGTTTTTCCCAAACCGCTACCGATACCACGGCCAACACGGCGACGAGGTTTAGTGCTGCCGGGTGCAGGACTCAATGTATTCAAATGCATTTCTTATTCCTCACCTTCAACAGACAACATATAGCGAATCTTACTGATCAGGCCGCGAACCGCCGGAGTATCCTGAAGCTCAACGCTCTGATGCATGCGACGCAGCCCTAAGCCTTTCAGACACTGACGATGTCTTTCCATAGTGCCGATCGGACTGCGAACCAGGGTTACCTTAACTTGTTTTGTGGCCATATCTGCTAACCTAAAATTTCTTCGAGAGTTTTACCGCGCTTGGCCGCAATTGACTCGGGCGCACGCATGTGTTTCAGGCCTTTGAAAGTTGCATGTACAACATTCACCGGGTTGGTCGAACCGTAGCACTTTGCCAGAACGTTCTGCACTCCGGCCAGTTCCATGATCGCACGCATTGCACCACCGGCAATCAAGCCAGTACCTTCAGAGGCCGGCTGCATATAAACCTTCGATGCACCATGACGTGCCTTCACAGGATACTCAAGGGTATGCCCATCAAGAGATACGGAGATCATATTGCGGCGAGCGGCTTCCATTGCCTTCTGAATAGCCAGCGGCACTTCACGCGCTTTACCGCGACCGAAGCCAACGCGGCCATTACCATCACCAACAGCAGTCAGGGCCGTAAAACTGAAAATACGACCACCCTTTACCACTTTGGCAACGCGGTTTACCTGGATCAACTTCTCCTGTAAACCTTCTTCGTTCTTCTTCGCCTCTTCTTTAAATGCCATATCTCATTCAACCCTTAAAATTCCAGACCGCCTTCACGTGCGGCTTCGGCCAATGCTTTCACTCGGCCATGGTAGTTATATCCAGCACGGTCGAACGCAACCTTGCTGACTCCTGCAGCTTTCGCACGTTCGGCGATCATTCCGCCAATAATCGTGGCCGCTGCAACGTTTCCTGTAACAGTACCCCTGAGGGACTTGTCGAGGGTAGAAGCGCTCGCCAATACCTCAGCGCCGCTTGGAGAAATAATTTGAGCATAAATATGACGCGGCGTGCGGAACACGCACAAACGATTCACGTTCAGCTGACTGATCTTTGCTCTGGTCTTACGTGCACGACGCAGCCGTGCTTGCTTCTTTACGTTCATAGTCTCAAGCCTTATTTCTTCTTAGCTTCTTTCCTATACACATTTTCATCGAGATAACGAATGCCTTTGCCCTTATATGGCTCTGGCGGACGGAACTCGCGTATTTTGGCTGCAACCTCGCCCACTAACTGCTTATCTGCACCGGAAAGCACAATCTCCGTAGGAGTTGGCGTCTCCGCAGTAACACCTTTAGGCACAACGAAATCGACAGGATGAGAAAATCCCACCGAAATATTCAGCATCTCGCCCTGGGCTTTGGCACGATAACCTACACCCTGAAGCTGCAATCTTTTCTGAAAGCCCTGGCTGACACCAGTCACCATGTTGTTTACCAGCGCTCTGAACGTTCCAGAAAGAGCAATCGCTTCTCTGCTATCGTTCTTTGCCGATACGCGCAAGGTGTCACCATCTCTGGAAATCTGTACGGCATTGTGCAACGCCATCTGCAGACTGCCTTTACTGCCCTTCACGGAGAAGAGGCCTTCCGCTAAGGTCGCCTCAACACCCTTGGGCAATTGAACCGGGTTATTTGCTACTCTGGACATATTCTTGCTCTATTAACTGGATTACAGAATTTGTGTTTAGAACACTGTACACAAAACTTCGCCACCAAGACCCGCAGCACGGGCTTGCTTGTCAGTCATGAGACCCTGATGGGTAGACACTATCGCAATACCCAAACCGCCACGATTTTTCGGCAGCTCTGCCTTGCCACGGTACACTCTCAGGCCTGGACGACTCTCTCTCTTGATCTCTTCAATAACCGGACGCCCCTGGTAGTACTTCAGGTCAACAGTCAAAACTGGCTTGTTATCCACCTCTGCAACTGAGAAGGATGCAATATAGCCCTCGTCTTGGAGAACGCGACAGATTGCTACCTTGCTCTTGGAAGAGGGGCACACAATATTCGGCAGCTTTGCCATCTGGGCATTACGGATGCGGGTCAACAAATCTGCAATCGGGTCAGACATACTCATAATTTATACTCCTGCTTACCAGCTTGCCTTTGTCAATCCGGGCACATCTCCGCGCATTGCTGCTTCACGCAGCTTATGACGGCACATGCCAAACTTGCGGTACACACCATGTGGGCGACCAGTAATTCTGCAACGGTTTTGCTGACGAACCGGGCTGGCGTCGCGCGGCATCTTCTGCAGCTTGATCTGAGCGTCCCACTTCTCTTCATCACTTGCGTTGACATCTTTCAGAACTGCTTTTACCGCCGCACGCTTCGCCGCAAACTTTGCGACAGTCATGGCGCGCTTCTTCTCGCGAGCCAGAATCGATGATTTCGCCATATTAAGACTCCTTCGTCTCTGGTTTCGCTATGGTGCCCTTGAACGGGAATCGCAATGCGGTCAGCAATGCTCTACCCTCTTCGTCTGACTGAGCAGTTGTTGTGATCGTAATATCCAAGCCACGCAGATGCTCAACCTTGTCGTAGTCGATCTCAGGGAAAATGATCTGCTCGGTAACACCCATCGCGTAATTGCCTCTGCCGTCGAATGCTTTCGGATTCAGACCACGGAAATCGCGAATACGGGGGATAGCCACACCGACGAGCCGCTCCAGGAACTCATACATACGCTCGCCACGAAGTGTCACCTTGCAGCCAATTGGCCAGCCGGCTCGTATCTTGAATCCTGCGATAGATTTACGAGCTTTGGTGATCACAACCTTCTGACCGCTGATCAAAGCCAGCTCATTCGCCGCGCCTTCCAGGATCTTCTTGTCACCGACCGCTTCACCGACGCCCATGTTCAAAACCACTTTTGTGATCTTCGGAACACGCATTGGATTGTCGTACCCGAACTGTTTGGTCAGGGCAGGAATCACTTCTTTCTTGTAAAACTCTTTCAACTGAGCCATTTGGGCAACCTGAATTTACGTTAATCTATTTCTTTATTAGTGGACTTGAAAACTCGCGTCTTCTTCCCATTCTCAATCCTGAACCCGACGCGATCCGCCTTGCTGGACTCCGGGTTGAAGATTGCGATGTTGGAAATGCTGATCGCTGCCTCTTTCTCGATAATCCCACCTGGCTGCCCGGCGTTAGGGTTGGGCTTGGTGTGACGCTTAACCATGTTCACACCTGCGACAACGACCTTATCGTCGCCTACCAGTCGAGAAACGGTACCGCGCTTTCCTTTATCCTTGCCAGTGGTCACTATCACTTCGTCGTTGCACTTAATCTTTCGCATATCCGCGGCCTCAATCTCTGTCTTTGCTCTATAGCACTTCAGGTGCCAATGAAATAATTCGCATAAACTTCTCTGAACGCAGTTCACGCGTCACTGGCCCGAACACACGAGTTCCGATAGGGGCCTGCTGATTGTTCAGGAGGATTGCAGCGTTATCATCAAATTTGATGAGAGAACCATCTCCTCGACGAACACCTTTCTTAGTGCGAACAACCAACGCAGTAAGCACTTGGCCTTTCTTAACTTTGCCTCGTGGAATCGCTTCTTTGACTGTCACTTTAATGACATCTCCAATGCGAGCATAACGACGGTGCGATCCGCCCAGTACCTTGATGCACATTACTCGCTTCGCACCACTATTGTCTGCCACATCGAGGTATGACTGTACTTGAATCATCGATTCTCTCCGAACCCTAAACTGTTTATCGCTTCAGCGACCATGAGTCTGCGACTCAAAAACTCTGTGTTTAAACTCTAGTTATACTTCGACGGCTCTTTCGTCGATGGATACAAGCGCCCAAGTCTTAGTCTTGGAAATGGGTCGCACTTCCTTGATAGTGACCGCGTCGCCTTCATTGCACTCGTTATTCGCGTCATGCGCGTGCAACTTGGTAGAACGGGTTATGTACTTACCATACACAGGGTGCTTAACCCGACGCTCTACCAGAACAACAATGGACTTATCCATCTTGTTGCTTACAACTCTGCCAGACACGACGCGCCCGGCTTTCTCTACTGTAGATTCACTAAGCGACATATTCAGGACCCAACTTTCTCTTTTTCTGTAATGATAGTCTTGACCCGGGCGATATCTTTCCTGATTTTGCCTGTCAGGTGCGACTGGGCAAGCTGTCCGGTACTCTTCTGCATTCTGCAGGTAAACTGTTCACGATACAGCGTGTTCAGTTGGTCATTCAGTTCAGCAACGGTCTTTTCACGCAATTCATTAACTTTCATTACATCACCGTCCGCTTAACAAAAGTGGTCTCAAACGGCAGCTTGGCCGCCGCCAGCTGGAACGCTTCTCTTGCCAGCGTCTCATCAACACCTTCGATTTCAAACATAATACGACCTGGCTGGATCTGGGCTACCCAATACTCGACGCTACCCTTACCTTTACCCTGACGAACTTCCAGAGGCTTCTGGGTAATCGGCTTGTCCGGGAACACGCGAATCCAGATTTTTCCTCCACGCTTCACGTGGCGAGTCATTGCACGTCTTGCAGATTCGATCTGTCGGGCTGTCAATCTGCCACGAGAGATAGCCTTAAGACCAAACTCACCAAAATCCACGTTACTACCACGATGCGAGAGGCCGCGGTTACGGCCTTTCATCATCTTGCGAAACTTTGTACGTTTTGGTTGCAACATCTTGGTCTACCCTCTACTTAGACGTTTTCTGTGGAGCCGGGGTGGCTTCGTGAAGCTTCAGCACTTCACCTTTGAAAATCCATACCTTCACGCCAATCTGGCCGTAGGTAGTGCTCGCTTCAGATGTCGCATAGTCGATATCTGCACGCAAGGTGTGCAAAGGCACACGACCTTCCCGGTACCACTCTGAACGTGCAATTTCTGCTCCGCCCAAACGTCCACCGACTTGAACTTTGATTCCTTCGGCACCTTGACGCATAGCGTTCTGAACAACGCGCTTCATAGCACGTCGGAACATCACCCTGCGCTCGAGCTGCTGCGCAACACTATCCGCAACCAATTGCGCATCGAGGTCCGGCTTACGGATCTCTTCGATATTGATGTGCACAGGCACACCCATCTCTTTGGCCAGCATGGCGCGCAGTGTTTCCACATCTTCGCCTTTCTTGCCGATGACAATGCCAGGGCGCGCGGTAAAGATGGTGATCCTTGCTGTTTGCGCAGGACGCTCAATTTCAATGCGTGACACCGAGGCTGCAGCGAGCTTCTTCCTGAGAAGTGCACGCACTCTCAGATCAACCAGCAGATTCTCCGCATAATTTTTGCCTTCAGCGAACCACACAGAAGTGTGCTTCTTGACAATACCAAGCCGAATTCCGGTTGGATGTACTTTTTGACCCATCCCAATCTCCTACTTATCGGCTACTTTAACGGTAATGT